>Ga0065711_1040459_pt1 | contig 16931 bp, 7 predicted proteins | sample Hoacrofraction12_FD_59098 | JGI IMG/M metagenome (GOLD analysis project Ga0065711, IMG submission 59098) | Hoatzin crop microbial communities from Cojedes, Venezuela - Epithelial fraction 12 v2 (version 2) | ecosystem: Host-associated > Birds > Digestive system > Esophagus > Crop | place... | reverse complement strand
CCTTTCCTTTCCTTTCCTTTCCTTTCCTTTCCTTTCCTTTCCTTTCCTTTCCTTTCCTTTCCTTTCCTTTCCTTTCCTTTCCTTTCCTTTCCTTTCCTTTTTCCTGTTTGAAGAGGTGAAAGAGCAAAGGAAATGTGTATATATATCTTTTTAGCAATCACTGTAAATACTCAACTGTATTCAAGGCCATTGACGGAAAAATATTTAAAAGATAAACAACAGGCCAAGCCCACCCACTCAATGATTTACATTTCAGAGCATCTGCAAGTAATCCGTTGTCAGTCAAAAGTAATAAGTGATTACTGTGCAGTTGTGATCCTTGGTTGCCAAACTGATACTAATTTGTGAACGGACATGATCATTGTTACTTTCATTTTGATTTGGATTTGCCTTTTTTTTTCCTAGTCAAACATAGTCTGTCCCTGTCTTTTGGCATGTGAATTCCTGTAGTGTTTCTCTTTTGAGTCTTATGATGGAGTTGACGTTCTTGAGTTAATCAAACCAGCCAGTTCAGGAAGATCTCCAGAAAATTTAGATCATGGCTAGTTTTAGTCAGATGTACCCAGTGGACTTAAAGAAACTGCTGTGCCAATGTGAAGCTGCACAGCTACCACCAGTCAGTGGGGGGACTCCAGGCAAGAGAGATGGGATCAGCTGTTTTTGTACCCAGGGACACTTCTGAGAATTCTTTATGTTCTAGCTAAGCTGTGAATTTTCTACAAGGGCCATGCAGTTGAGATATATCTATATTTTTGGCATTGACTGATTGATTAATTGATGGATTGATTGACTGGATTCTTTGAATAGTAAAATAACCCTCCCCTTCCTCCCACCTTAAAAACAAAAGTCATTTCCAGGATGGCCTTTCCCTCCAGATAACCTTGAACCCTCTCCATCTATGTCCAAACATGACATGTTTTTGGGCAGTGCTGGCACACCGAGTGCTGATGTTGCAAGCTGGTTGACTTCTGTGTGTTGACTCTTCCCTGCCAAACCAAGAGGCCCAAGAGGGATCTGGCATGATCATCTCAGAAGGTAAAAGTCTGCATTTGGTGAGCAACTAAACTGAACAATAAGATTGTTTGCAAGGAAAAGATACAGACTTTTGATGACTTCCCACACCTGGCAGTTTTCTCTCTCTTTGTATATTCTGTTTGTTTAACCACCAATGGTCTTACTGCTTTTCTTTGAGAGGAACTAGAATATTCTTTCAACCTTTGCCTTGTAGCTAAAGCCACGACTGGTACATATCTACTTCAATCAAACGTCGATGATGTCAACTCTTAAAAGTCTTTATACAGTGCATAAAGGCTTTGAGGGCTGTCCTAGCGCTCATTTCATTTTGGAATTATGGACTGATATATATATACAAAAATATATATATACGTGTGTGTATGTGTATGCATATATTAAAAATCAAAAATTAAAATGACATTTTAAATATGAAGTTTTGAACTGAAACTAATAGTAACCAGGAAATTCAAAATTCAGGCTTGTTCTTTGTTGTTAGATGACATGATCATGAACTAAAAAAAAAACCTGAAAGACTAAGAATTTTGATGTCTGCTGAGTGTGAGCTTTTAATTTCACTGGTTTTTGTTAGTTTAGTTAAAAAAAAAAGTTTTAAAGTCATCTTAAACATGGGTTTTTAAAAATAATGTTAGTTTCCTTATTTTTAAAAGGAGAAAAAAGTTTTCAGAAAGTTATGAAAGAAATATTAATTATAACACTTAACACTTCTATAGTGCTTTATGGGACATAATCTGCTCTCCGTAGTAGCAGTGTAAATGAATGTAAAAATAATTTGAAACAGGCAGAAATGTTGAAATTGACTTCATATTGGTACATGATCATGCTCTTATGAAATGCTTACACCCCTTTCAGGTGAAATCTACCCTTGCACAGAGGACCAGCAAAATTGTTTAAATCACTCACATTATACTCCAGGATTTTAGGTGGGAGTATACTGATCCAGACACCTGTTTTTCAAATCTTCAGCACTGATTTGCTCCTCTGAGAACAGAATTTGTCCCCCTCTATCAGACTCTGCAAAAGTCACTGTAGCATTTTTAACTGATAGATTGGATCTTCCTCTCTCTGCAGATGCTGCTAAAAGCTATTTTAGAAAGTTTCCCAAGGAATCACACACTTTGCAGTCCAGGAATACATAGGAGATGAGGAAAGTCAGATCTGTCAAGTAAATGCATATTTAGACATTTTTAAAATGAGACTATCTAATGTTAGATGAACAGGTAACGTTTAGTTTTGCATTTTCTGTAATATGGGCTTTCACAAGGTATTAATTGACAATACTGTATTATTTAAGAAAAATCAAAAAGTATATTTTGCAGGAATGGCTACTAGCCATTTTTCAAGCACTAATAAATTAGAACTTTTGAAAAAAGGTATTAAATAACTGCCTCTGGTAGGAGACTTTTTGCCATGTTTCAGTCCAGAGCAAGAAGGTGTTTGGCTCTTTTTAAATTTTTTTGAAAATTGTTGTTGCTGTTGTTATTGAGGCTTTTTCTGAGCTTACTTTTGGATCTGTTGTTTTCCTGGCTGTCCTACAGTGCTCTGCAATTTGAGTTGGTGGATCTCAGTCCAGTGCCTCGTGGGCAAGTGTCCACATTACTAAAACCACCCTGCAACCATCCACACTGGAGACCAGGTCCTCAGCTAAATTAAAATCAGTACAGAAAACTGTTGTTATTATTAGAACAAAGCCACTTCAATTTGGCTTAGGATTTGGCCTCAGCACATTGCTATTATAATTGTTTTTTGGTGGTCTCAGCAAGAGAGGCCAAGGATTGAATAGTCATGAAAACTTGACTTGCCCCTTAAATTCCTAGAGCCAATGCTCAGGAGCAAGACAAGTTGGAGGGCAGTGGAGAGGAAGTTGCTGCTGTTGCAGTCCCTGTGTTTCTTGTTCAGTGGACAAGTTGAAGTATTTGGTACCTTTCACCAGCACTGAGTTTACCAGAAGAAAAGATATCTCTCAACGCATTTAATATACAACGTATGATACAAGCAACCCCCTTCTATTATGAGGGTTTTTTTCGGTGGTGTTGATGCACTTGGAAATATGGCTTTCCTGAGTCACTCGAACCTTCCTAGTGTTACTGGAAAGATCATAGTTCAGGTGTATATAGTTATCTAAACCAGACTCTGATGTCATCGCACAAATTAGCTCTCAAGAAATCTTTATGCTGAATGTAAGCTGAAGATGCTGGACACGCATGGCCACCATTCACAGTGGCTGTCATTTCTATTTGTTTCAGGATGGAAGAAACCAACAGTTTTGGTTTGCTTCTAAGTGGGTGTAAATATCAATTGAATGTAACAGTGCTTTGTTGTTTTTTCACTGTGAAATATATTTTGGAGCTAGAAAGGCTATGTTATTAAAAACAATACATAATTAAAAACAAGTGTGCAGTGCTCCTTGAGCCGTTGTTTTTTTAGCATGTCCATAATGTATTTCTTGTCTAATTTTCTTATTTTGCTTTTGTAATTGTACAAAAATTTTCTGTGTGGCAGCTTTTGTGACTATTGACTGTATCTAGCCACTGTTTGATTACTGATTTTTGATGTGGAGTGCTGGTACTACAGGACAATTCACATCTTCAAATGAAAACTGCAATCTGTACTTCAAAGGACAAGGCTTGTTTCATTGCTGCATGGTGACCTCACCTCCTTTTGTCTTCACCTACTTTTAGTATATCTGGAACTCAGAGGCTGGGTAATGGAACTTCAGTGCTTAGTTGTGGGAGTTTTTATTTCATCGACGAAAAATGCCCAAGTTCCTCTGCTTCATTTAAATATTTGTATTCGAAAAACAGTTGTTAAAATGGGGCAGTGAGAGAATGGAGAGAAATGAAGGCAGGTGAGTCCAGAGTGAAATGCAAAAGAGGTGCTGTGTTTCGTGTCTAACTCCTCCTTTTCGGCATCTGTCCATCATGGCAACTAGAACTGTGACTTGCAACTACAAGGCTAAATAAAAATCAGAAAAGGGCAGGAACTGACTGTGCTGATAATATGAGATTACATTTGCAAAGATGACTCTTCCTAGACTCTCTCCATTGTTGATGGCAAGTGTGAGCTAGATACCTTCCAGAAGGGAATGCAGAGCAGTTCATAGAATCATAGAATCATAGAATCAACAGCCCAGGCTGGAAGGACCTTGAATGACCATCTGGTCCAACCTTTCACAAGAAAGGGATCCTAGATGAGATTATCTAGCACCCTGTCCAATTGCATCTTAAAAATCCCCTGTGATAGGGACTCTACCACATCCCCAGGGAAGTTGTTGATTGTTCTCACAGTAAAAAATTTCATTCTTAACATTGAGGTGAATCATCTCCCGGTGCAACTTGTACCTGTTCCCCTTGTCGTCTCCATGTGGGTCCTTGTGAAGAGCTTGCCTCCATCCTCTTTGTAGCCACCCTTTTAGTACTGCAATATGGTGATGAGGTCCCCCCTGAGTCTTCTCTTCTCCAGGGAGAAAAGACCTAAGTCCTTCAGTCTTTCCTCCTCGAAGAGGTTGTCCATCCCTTTGATCATCTTCATAGCCCTCCTTTTGACCCTCTCGAGTCTCGCTGCCTCTTTCTTGAATTGCAGGGACCAGAACCAGACACAATAAAGTGTTTGTTAGGCTCCTGCTCGAAACCTGACCTGGGAGAATCTGATCCTCTTCAGCAGTGATGAAAGGATTAGATGCCATAATTTGCCTTGTCCATGTAATTTTGCAAAAATTGTGGCTTTTCATAATATTGTCATATCAATGATGGATGAAATTCTGCTTCTGCACAGCGTGATGTCTTCTGTGCTTGAATATGAAGGGCTATGCAGAACTTCTGGTTACCTCAAAGATTTGTGTTTTTTTTCATAAATACCATGGACAAAAGGAATTAGTAACTAAAAATATACAAAGCCAAAATGACCAAGAACAAAAGGTATTTAGCAGAGTTAGAGCTACTGGTCTCTGATCCTCAGGTTTTCCAGCACAGCACAGTGCCATAAGGACACTTAACCTGAAGGAAACTCTGCAATTGCCATTATTTTCACCACGTATTACTCCCACTCCTTAACTGATCAACTCCCTTTTTAAAATTCAATAGAATTTTCTTTTTCTCACTTTCTCTTCTCTCTGGAAAGTTATAGTGAAACTGCACTCTTCTGGCAGTTAGAAACCTTTTTCCGAATTCCGAATTAAAATAAATCCTGTCTTGCTTATGCTCCTTGTCATACTAATCTTGCCTCCAATTCTTTTCTCCCTTCCTGAAACACGAACTGGTTGATTTCAGATAAAGTCTACAGTTTGTCTTTGATCATGCAGCTGAAAGATAAGACTAAAAATAATCATGCCATTAAGCTGTATTTGCTTCAGCTTTAATTTCAATTTGAGCAGCAAAAACAATGCAAAGAAGCAAATACAGACATGCAAATCCACTGAGAACAGCAGGAAAATTAACTGGAAACAGCATGCCAAGCACCCTGAAAAAAAAGTAATAAAAACTAAGAGAAAGATTTCCAGATCTTGAAAATAAATGAGATTTGTTTTTTTTAGCAGCTTGCTTTCAGTCAGAACTAAAGGCAGAAATGATCCCAATCTGCTCCTTTTCTGGTTTCAGTTATAGTCTTGTAAGAGATGCTGTATTACTGCTGTTTCCAATCAAAGGGACAGGACACTCATTCAGTCAACATACTGTAGGAAATCAACATTCAAGTGGGCAAAAATATACTGATTGTGTCAGCTTGTGGAGTTTCAGTACTCATCTGTCTGACACTGCTACTAAATCCCGGCTAAATCTGGCCTGTGAACCATGCAGATACGTAACTTTACATTCTCTTTCCAGCCTAGACCTGCCAGCAATTAGATATAAAAATTTCAGAGTATAGCAAAAAAAAAATATGTCCAGAGTGACTTTAATAAACAGTGGCAATAAAAGAAATGCAAACCCCAATTATTTAATTGGCTTGATTTGCCTTGTTGTTTGAAATTGTTTTTCAGTAGTGTTTCAGAAACAGTTGCTTATAGCAGCAGTTTTCAACTTGCGGTCTGTGGAGAGTTCAGCACCCATAGACTGTTTCTGAAGTGTGCATGGAATATGACTGAGGAAAATAAGTTAAATCTTCATATATAGCAATATATGTTTGTAAGGGTTCTGAAGGGCTTTTGTCTTGCCTGTGATTAGGTGAAGGCTCCCACAGATCAAAGTTGAAAAGTACAGCTGCAAACAGCTGAGAACGAGTTACTACAAACTATTTTCCCAGGACAGATGGGACTGTCTGTTTTTTCAGCTTTCTACACATAGTTCCATCCAGTCTATGACAAATCTCTCAGTGCCTCCCATGCAATATCCATTTTGACATATAATGATAGAAAGGAGATGATGGAGAAAGCGTGACCACTGTTAACCAGCTATAATCGCAAGGACTATCTGTGTCCCAGTATTACAGAAGGGTCAGGATGAAAGATCAGGACAAGTGTAACCACGTCTCTGTAGCTTTTTCACACGGAGTGACTGATGTGAGAAGATACACGTAGAACAGATGCAACACCAGGGATGAAGCTTCTGTACTTACTCTTCAGTGTCCTCCACACCAACAGCATCATGCAAGCTGTGATTTCACAGCTGCCATGAAACCTGTGAAGCCTTCTTACATGTCAAAGAATAGGATCCAAATGCCAAAGGCAATCCTCTTAGATTCCACATTCTGTGGATATGCCTATAAAATTCAACAAATTAAGATTTTCCTCCTTAGTTTGATTATGTGATTTCATGGTGTTAAGACTTTCATATTTGTTCTGAGATTTTCTTATGTGGGCAAGACTTCTAGAGAAATGTAGGATGCTTAAAATCATGTGCTACATGACACTGCAGAGCAATAAATATGACCTCAGCAGAGCTACGACAATATGGAAGGTCTAAGGAGAAGCAAGACAAGGTAGTAAGAACAGATAGAGCAGAATATGTGGGACACCACATGGGATCCCGCTTGGTCTCCAGCTGCCAGACAAGATAGTGTCTCCTGTAGGTCCTGTGTCATATCTATGAGGTCTGTGTGGATATCTAGGAAACTGAGATAAACTCGCTGCGTGGGAGTCAGCTCCAAATGCAGACTTTGATATCTAAGGTAGGCTTTGATATCTATGTGAAGCCAGCATCTGTTGGACTTCTGAGTCTACAACTGTGCAAAATGTACATAATGCAAATACACAACTAAATATTTGGTTTTACCTGCTTGTCTTTCTTAGAGAGTTAAATATCAAGGGCTATATTAAATTTTTCTCCCTTTCAACATCCAGCACTTTCAGCTTTAGGCATTCTGGCTCATAGGCCAAGTCCTGGAAAAGATCCTATGTCACTAAGCAGGCAGCTAAAGAGATATCCGCAGCATTTAACTTGAGACATCAATGGTGAAGATATCTTCGCTTGATATAGTTTCTTCACTTTGCCTTTGTGGTCACAAGAGAGAATTAACCAATTTTAAAGTACGAGAATAAAACATATTTTTGATGTCCACTCAAGGGTAAGGTGATTTGTACTTTGTAAGTATCTGTTTCTTTCCACCAGGATGTCTAGTTGACCAGACCAGAGACAGATGTTGACACCATGGAAGGCTACAAGTAGATGACTTTTGCCCTGGCAATTTTACCCAGTCACTATCGTTCTCTTTCATGCATGCTGAGAAACAATGTTCTTGAAATCTTGGGGATGGCTTCTACTAGGTATTACCAACCAGATCTGGGGGAGGTGCTTGCCTGATAAAGTCTTAGTAGCTCTCAACGAGAATAGTTTTCAGGAAGTCTTTTTTTCTCTGTCAGATTGTGCCCATATGTCCAGCATTTCTATGTCCAGAAAAAAAAAACCAACATGGTAAATAGTGCACATGCGATGAAAAAAAGTTAGGATTTTATTCTCTGCTTTTAGCAGTCAGGCACATCGAACCGATTCAGAATTGCATTTAAGAGCAGTATTAGGAAGATATGGAGTATGCAGTAGTAGTTAATGATGTTCTGATGTTAAGCTCCATGCATATCTGTACTAAAGAGCTAAGTTCAGCTAAATACACATTGTACTTTGTGTATGAAAACACACCAGCAGAGCTTGAACAATGTTTTGAACCTCATGGGCTTTCACCTTCTTATGATTAAAACTGCAATTTCCCATCAGTTTTCTTTTGGGGAATTCACGTATGTAAAGAATTACAGTGTGATGTGACACTCTTTGGTGTCTGAAATGACTTAGGCTTCTGGATATGCCTTCTCCAATGGACTTTGTGCTTGCAGAGAAGTCTCAAGAGGCCTTTGTGTATCGGTATAATCAGTAAAAACAAATATTTGATGTGTTTGTTCTCTTTCCCTTCTTCTTGTCAATTCTGTAGTAATGCAACCTGCTATAGCTCTGAGAAGTACCAAGTTATTGGATGGAAAGCTGTATTTTGGCTTTTGACTGTGTCAAGGTACAAACTTACTGGCCTGTTGGGTCTAATACTGACCTTTTTTGGTCAAAATTGGTTTAACTGGTAATGGGATCTGGGGTTATTCAGCTTTGTTATGAAGTGGAAACACAGATATCAATCGCTGCTTTCTAATATTTTTTGTGTTTTCAGAAATTGTTTTTAACATGTATACTGCTGTAGATGACACAATAAATGTATTATCATTTTGTAGAAGCCTGTTCTGATATAAAATTGCCAATTTCTACCAATTGCCAAATTCTACCAATGAGAAATTTTTGTCTGTGAAGTTAGGGAGCAGTGTGTTTCTTCCTGACACAGCAGGATAGAGTTTTGTGGGCTAAAAGGGTGAGCTTACTTCCTCATGGGAAGGAGTCCCTGAATTCTGCCCAGCAAAGTCAGTTCTGGACCAACCACACATGAAATCTTCACCAGCAGCGGGCCATGCACACTGTCCTTCACCATCAATCAGTCGAGATACATGAGGAAGGTGTTTAGTACACTGCATCAGTATCATAGAATTATTTAGGCTGGAAAAGACCTTTAAGATCAGTGAGTCCAACAGTAAGCCGAACACTGCCAAGTCCACCACTAAACAATGTCCCTAAGCACCACATCTACATGTCTTTTAAGTACGTCCAGGGATGGTGACTCCACCACCTCCCTGGGCAGCCTGCTTCAGTGCTTGACAACCCTTTCTGTGAAGAAATATTTCCTAATATCCAGCCTAAACCTCTGTGGCACAACTTGAGACCATTTCCTCTCATCTTATCGTTTGCTACTAGAGAGAAGACACTGATACCCACCTCATTACAATCTCCTTTCAGGTAGTTGGAGAGAGCGATAAGGCCTCCCCTGAGGCTTCTTTTCTCGAGGCTAAACAGCCCCAGTTCCCTCAGTTGCTCCTCACAGTACTTGTGCTCTAGACCCTTCACCAGCTGGCCACACCATTCCGGATATAAGCCAGAATGTCATTGGCCTTCTTGGCCACCTGGGCACACTGCTGGCTCATGTTCATCCGGCTGTTGACCAACACCTCCAGGTCCTTTTCCGCCGGGCAGCTTTCCAGTCACTCTTCCCCAAACCTGTAGCATTGCATGGGGTTGCTGTGATCCAAATGCAGGACCTGGCGCTTAACAAGCATGACTATGGTCTGATACTGCCAATACAAATTCAACACATGCTTCCTTGAAACTAATATCCTCTGTGGCTCTAGAGTTTGAGTCACATGTCTTTTGTGGCCCACATATTATTTCTAAGGGGTCTAAACAAGAAAAGAAAGCCTGTCATCCTCAAATAAAGTAACTGACAGTTGACAAAGGTGGAAAACCATTGGTTTATATCACTTCTGATATGCTATGGGGCTTCATTTCTTTTCCAGTCAAAGCCAACTTCAAGTGTTTCATTAAGTTCATTTTTAAAAGATTAGGGACATTCACCCTACTGAAACACAGGACTCCACAACAGGTCATCTATTTCTGAGTCCTCAGCTTCAGCTGCTGTAAGTCTTTGACTGGCCCTCACGGATCTATGAATCCTCCACAAAGGTTACATGTTTTGATTGCTATTCTCAGTCCTCATTTAGCCAAAGTCAGATATTTGGGGTTTCATCCATTGATGGGGAAGTAGACATATATTTGTTAAAACGGAGGCCAAAGATGTGTCAGAGAGCAGCCAGGGCCAGCTGATCCTCAGGGATAGGGACTGAGAAGCAAGGGGCATTGCGTGGGCAGTAGGGCCAGTCACAGCCCTAGTGAGGAAGCGTGGAAGGCCTGGAGATGGAGACCAGGTTCAACCAAGAGTCCAGATCACCAGACAAGTTCATGGTGGCAAGGCAGGTCCAAGAGAGGTCCAAGGCCAGGCCAGGAGGTCAGTCTATGGCTCTGTCCCAGATCAGCGGAACCCTTGGTGGGGCAGGGCTTCTGCAAAGCTGGAGACTGGCATCCTACAGTTTGAGGCAGTTTGGTAGCTTTGTTTATGCAACAGAATTCAATTCCAGATCAATAACCAGTGATGTCTAGACAGCTATACAGTTGTCCAAACGCAGATACTTTCTCTAGGGAGAGTTGAGTGGCTCATAGATTTCACTAACTGTATTGCTAATACTTCCACTGGCTTAGACATCCAAATCATAAATAGGCTGCAACACACAGACGCCCAAATTTAGCTGTCATAACCTGTGAGGTGAACACCACCTTAGCTTTACAGAAAGGGTATCATGTTCACTATTTCTTATCACAGCACTTAATTTTTCCTGAAGATCATTCCCTGTCATGCAATGCACTTTTATTTAAATTGATGAGCTCTTTCTTCCCTTAGTTTGAGGTGCACTGGAAACCTTCATGTTTTTCAAACCTTTTTGTTTTCAATAGCTCCTACCACCCATGTGTACTGGTCTGCAAATCCAGTGCTGGGTGGATTAGGCAACCTTGGGGAAACAGCGTGGGCAGAACAGATAAAGCTGCCTCCTGAAAGAATTTCCTTTAATCTGGAGTCCTCACAACCAAGATTTTAGCAGAAAAAATGTTGACACAGTAAGAGTTAAAAATCTACTCTTGTGAGAAATTTCAGATACCTTAACAACCCGACTTTGCTGAAACACCAAGAAAAACAGCTGAAAAATTTGGTTTTAATCTTTCCAGATTGTCATGTACTTTGTAAAGGGATTTAAAAATAAGATGTGAAGAGTTAAACTGTGTAAAAGACGCCAGGGGATTAGAGGAAGAGAAAGGCAGCTTTTCCTAGCTGATATAACTTAATGATATGTTGCAGCTGTCCTTTTGTAATCATGTGGATCTCACATGGGAGAGCACCTATCTCAGGTTTGTACTGGCTCCCATGTTTCAGAGCACTGCCTAGCTTTCTGGACTGCGCACATCCAGATGAACCAGCAGCGTGCCCAGCACACGCCATGCACCACGAGATGGCAGTGCCTCCACGCAGACCACGCAGCGCTTCTCCACACTGGTTTTGACAATCACTTCACTGCCTTCACGAGCCTGCTATGAAGCAATACATCCCTGAAGTGTTCCCTACTCCTACACGTACCATCATGTCCACAGGTGTGCCACCAAGAAGAGATCAGCAGCCTCTTCAGAGCCCCAAAAAAACCTTTATCCAAGAACTTTTTGCACTCTCCAGGATTATTAACCTCATCACCAGATTTTTCCAAGTGTGCCCTTTATAAAAATTACATAAATAAGGGCTTTGTATATATGCAGAATATCTTCATATAGTCCTCAATTCCAGCTTATGGCTTACCCATCCGGATCCAGAATGCTTGCTTGGAAATATTAATAGCATTAGGAGGTATGCAGGGACATTTTGGACAAAGGACAGACTGCTGTGTTACTGAGGTTGCTGGAGAACTTTTGAGACATTGGGTTGGATCTCTGCGAAATGAGTTGTGAGGGTGACTGGAAAGAGCTTGACGCAAAAGGGGTTATCTGGGGAGGTAATGAAAGCTGAATGTGCTTGGTGATGGTATGTGGATAAAAACTAGGTTGTGGGGTCTGGCAGGAATGGTGGGGTTGCTAGAGCTGTTGAATTGTCTGAGGAGACTGAACACTGGATGACCGATGGAAAAGTCTTTCATCGTGTACTGGGATTTACCACCTTTCCTTGACTTCATTTTTCCTTTGCCTGGATCCTTGCTACAGTAAAGAAACTTCCCAGTAACAAAGGAAGAGGACGTGTAGCGAGACAGGCAGTCTTTAAGCCAAATGCAGGCCATATTGGGGGCTCAGCTGAGAAGGGGGCATTGCTGTGTGACACAAGATGGCTGATACACCCACTGAATAAAGCATGAAGTTAGGTGGGAGAGAAAATAAAGGGAGATTGTAGTGGGAGAGTAAGTGTCCATAGCATTAAGCCTCAGGCCAGATTTCTTTTCAAGAACCAAATTCTGCCAGAAGCAGAAGTAGAATTCACTCCAACTTTGTTCCTTCCCAAGGGCAGATAAAGAGATACAGGTCAATTTCTTCACACAGACAGCTCAGTAATGTTTAACACTACTGTTTCCACTTAGAAGCAGTCAGATGCCTGAACTAACGATCTTCTCTCAAAAATGGATAAAAGCAATGTACCACAGACCTGTGTCTTAGTGACGGTGTCTTGGAAGGGGAGTGGGGCATTAACTCAGGCTACAAGATCAAGTAATGTAAATCTTTTCTTGGGTGAAAAGGTCAAAATCATATACATCCATTGGCTTCAAAACTGTATCCATAGTAAACAAAGTTATAAGACTGTCTTTTTTTATAAAGTCTCAAATGAAACATCCAAACTGACATGAGATAATTAAAAGTTCACAACAGCTGTAATTATCACTTGCATTTTATAGAGGTACATCATAAAATGTATTCACATCACTATGCTAGGTAACCACACAGGAGCAAGGATTACTTTTACAAGGAAAACAGATAAGGCTGTCAGAATAGACAAAACAACACCTTATAGAGGACATCTGGCTCATTGGGACAGGTGGAGTAAATGTCTATTAATAAAGGACTGATCTGAATTATGCATGTAGAAATCTGGACAATTCATCTCTGCTCTATTAACGGAACTAGAGGCACCTAAAGTCAACAAAGAGTTTTCCACAAAGCCAAACATCCCCAGGCCTAAATAATTAGCCAAGAGTACAGCAAAATGGGGGACCGGAGCACTACTGTTTAAAGCTAAAGTCATATTGCAGTTCACAGAAAGCCAAAATATACTTGAAGGGCTGTGGTCTCAAGCAGTGCTTTCAAATCTGGATGGAGGTTCTCATGGGAACAGTCCTATCTTGAAAGGACATCTAGCTCTGTTGAGTGTACCCTGTGTACCCTTTCTTTTGGAGAGTTTGAGGTAGAGTACAACTCAGTCCTGAAGAAAGAGGAAGGCCACCCAAAGAAGTGATGCAAGCAAGTTTGTTCACTCTGTTTTACTAGACTGTACTTTTCTTGACTAGACCACACTGCTGTGTTGATAATTCTGACCGCAGAAACATCATTGAGTGGAGTGATAATGAGCTGAGAAATGACAGACAGGACTGAGATAATGACAGCAATCACACCAGATTACTCCTCAAAGGGAGGTCCCAAAAAAAGCACAAAAGCACAGTTTAATTGTGTATTTCATTGATGGGTATAGCCAACCTTCAAGGCTATGGTGGCAGAAGGTCTGTTCCAGCTACACAAGGAGCAGCATCTGGGTCCTAAGACTAGGTCTGTAAGCTATTCTGAGCTCAAGGTAACTCAGCTGGCATACTGCATTGGGTTTGCTCGATGTACTACCTGCATATACACATAATCTCTCTGATGTTCAGCTACTCCACATTTTACCATGGACAAGAAATGGCTTGCAGTCCCCTGGCCTAGTTTGATCTCTGTTCCACAGGCATGGAAGAAAAAAGCCCAAAGAGATAGTGTAACTCATTCTATTTTTCTGTCACTCTTGAGACACCCTGAGGTTCCTTTTAAAGGAGGTTGCTGTTCCATAGGTAGGTAGGTGCTTAGCAAGTTTCTGTGTGTGATTCCCATTAAGTCAGCTCAAGTTATCTCAAAACAACTAGCAAAACATCATTAATCCTTATGGCAAACCTTTGCCACCAAATAACTGTTTCAAATGAATGTCAGGAGTAGTGTTCTTGAAAACCGAGATTTTGGGAAACACCAATAAAGATGTGTTAAAAACTCTGGGCCTGGGAGGAATTAATGCAGTTCCTTTTCTCTGGATGCTAATCTGTGGATTCACACGAGCTCAAGGTCTGTTTTTTCACAAGGCAAGTGGATTTTATATGCTTAAGGAGAGAGAGTACCAAGGTTACGAGACTGATCTGTATCAGGTGAGAAAAGCAGTTCACGTTCAGAACGAGAAATTCACAGAAGGATCTTGACACTATGGAAAATCATAAAGCATCCAAGCTGGCCATCTCTTAGGTAGTATGTTACCATGTCACAGCAACTCTTCCTGCTAGAAAAGCTCAGACGGAAGTTACACCATTCTGGTACACAGATGTTTTCCTTTTTGGACTGTTTCTTTCAAGCAGTGATAACTGTGTGACATAGTTGACTGGACTGTTTTCTCTGGACAAAGTTCTGTGTTTGTGTGTGAAGTTCAGGTATTCTTGATACTGCCATTTGCATAGTTGTTTCTTCAGTTCACTTTGAACCTGTAGAAAAGGAGTTTGAAAAATAAAGCATCAGAAAATTAAAACTTAGTGGATATTGAAGATAAAATATGTCAAAATATCGTCCTGACTACTTAGTTCAGATGCACAATGGCACCCAATTCAATCAGAATCAAGCCTTAACACATTTTTAAAAGAAATTAAACTATGACCTTATTCACTTTTGAAAATAAACAGACTTGATTTCCAAAATTCAGAGGATGACAGGGAAAATTTTAACTGCAGTTTCTTTGTTTAGTATTGGAGGTCTGCTTCATAAGTATTTCTACCTTTTTTGTGTAATGACTATTTTTCCTCGTACTGAATCTTCTGAGCCTCCTTGCTGTGACCTGGTACGTAAAATACAGGTCCTTCTCCAGGCTTTCAGTTTATCCAGATTGAAATCCATCTTAAAGATCCCTTACTGACTCTGAAAGATAGTGAGTCAACTTGAATAGGTATTACATTAGAGAGAGGTTTCAGGGATCCTCAAAAGCATAAGGAAAAGTTAATTTTTTTACCATCTGGCACACGACTAACAGGTAGGTTGAACAACCCTGGACATCCACAGCCTGCTGTTGACATTACTGGGGTCGGGGTGAGGGGAGAGCAGGAAAGTAGGTTCTGTTGCCCAACATAAAGCAGCTCACACTCAAAGCTGTAGCAGAGGGAGTCCAAGCAGGTGCAGGAAACACCCAGACTTTGCCACCGTTCACCTGAGCAATCTGCTCCCGCAGATTAATTTCTTGCTCTGCCCTGTTACTTCTGTTCATGTTCATCTCAACCTGGTTCTCCTGCAAGGGGGGTGGCTCTTCTGAATGTCTACAAAGTATTTACAGATGCCATCTTCCACTAAGAAGATATTTCAAATTCTTCTAACCATATAGCTGCCATCTTCTTTGTCTGTCATTAGTACTGCAAATCTATGACAGTGTTATAGTTGTAGAACCATTAGCACAAACCCAGTCCATATTAAATGCAGAAATAAACTGTTCAGTGAAACTAGTAATTGTTACAGGGGATGTGTGTATAGACAAGTGTGATTTAAGTACTTTGAATTTAGAAATTCATCTAGTAATTCTGCTTTTTTTATCCTCTAGTAAGTACAGGCTCTGAAGCAACATAAAGAAAGGAAGGAGGGTGAGACATGCAGAACTACATCTTGGACATCAGGGCTTCCTGAAAGTCACTGACAGTATTTGTCATTGAGGTAGCCCCTATTCTGCCTTTATTCTCTCTGTTAACCACACAGACATGACAGCCCCTGTGTGCAACTTCAAATATGGGCAGAACATGCCTTCTGGAGATTTCAAGATTCTAATAAATAAGAGGGGGTTTCCTTCACCAACTTAGTACTCCTGTACTACCCCAGAAATCTCAAGGCCCTTGAACACTCTTGTACATCTTATTCCAAAAAACAAGACGTACAATACCAACCTCAGTTTCATCCCATACAAACACCACCCTGCTTGGCAACAGTGCAGTCTCTCACATTGTTGCAGATACTTAAAACTGAAGAAACACACACACATAGAGAAAATATTCATTATATTTTATGATTGCAAGGAACCGTAACAAATGCAGGAAGGATCCACTGCCAAGTTGTAAGGAGTGGTCAATCTGCTCCAGAAGCAGTTATCCCTAAGCAGCATGGACTCAAGCCAACCCATACCACTTAGTCCTGGGGCCAGAGATCACTCTCTGTCTGTCCTCTTTTCACCATCTAGTAGATTTGTGTGTTAGGAGATACAATATGCAAGCTGTTTAAAGGCTGTTGGTAAGGAGTCTATGCAGAAAGAAGGCAGGTGGGAAGTAGAGCATTCTGTGTTTACAGTCCTGAAGGAACCTTCTCAGAACAACACTAGAACGGCCATTATAAATTATTTTCCTAAGTAACAAGTATATTTTAAGCATCATTCATGCTTGGGTAGGATTAATTTCACCTACATTTAGCCACCTCTATGAGAAGTGTCCAGTCTAATATAGTGGGAAAACTAAGGCACCATTAGTGGGTCATTCTCATCTAACCTACAAATTTTTCTGAGGATGAGGTGTGCTTTTACATTTTCCCATGTATTTTGGTTCATTCTGCTCTTCTGGGGAAAATGCAATAAAATTTAGTTAGTTTTTAAAATTATAGGCTCTCTAAAATGTACTACAGGGAATTTATCTAAATTCTAACAACATTACAAAGACAGGAAAGACAGTGTTCGAAAAAACTACTGAAAATGCACAGGATGCCTTGGGAAAGGGAAAGGGAAAGGGAAAGGGAAAGGGAAAGGGAAAGGGAAAGGGAAAGGGAAAGGGAAAGGGAAAGGGAAAG
>Ga0065711_1040458_pt1 | contig 16931 bp, 8 predicted proteins | sample Hoacrofraction12_FD_59098 | JGI IMG/M metagenome (GOLD analysis project Ga0065711, IMG submission 59098) | Hoatzin crop microbial communities from Cojedes, Venezuela - Epithelial fraction 12 v2 (version 2) | ecosystem: Host-associated > Birds > Digestive system > Esophagus > Crop | place... | reverse complement strand
AAAAAAAAAAAAAAAAAAAAATCTTTTGCTACAGTATATGCCTTGTCTTGAGAAGTCCAAGTTTTAGCCTGGGTGACAGGGAGAGAAGCCTTTCACTACATGGAAATGAAACTAAGATCTGAAAATACGCCATGGAATTTCACAAAGATATTCCTCAAATATGCAACGTGTGCGAGCAGGGCCTGTCTGAACAGAAAATGTAATGGAACTGAGATAATACTTTGTAGCCAAGAGGAACACAGACCAAAAATTGAAATTTCCAAATGTACTCACTGTTTTGCAAATGTCTTTTGCTTGTTTTTAATGGAAGTTGCGAAAAATTCCTATTAATCTTCATTTCCTCTCCTCTTCCCTTTTTTTGGTAGGCTAAAACCATACTTCTTCAAGAACTTGCTTTATGGGCTACTTTCCTGTCCTTTATACCTTAAAAAACCATACAGGAAACACGCACCCCCTCAGAACTCCAGCATATTAATGTAGCATTTTACATTTCCCATTAATGTCATCTGCTCGCCTGAGGAGTTCTCCTTCACATATTGTTTCATCATAGGAGACGTTGCCAATGTGACCTTTTCACGCAGCTGTACTGCAGTAAGAAGGTACTACACAAAGACAGTTGGAAGTAATGGCCAAATATGATTTTCATTTACAGTCATGTCAAAATGTATTTTCATCCTAAGCAGGATAGAATGTTGAAACTTGAAAAAAATACTGGACAAAAACCTGAAGTATTTCAACTTGCATCAAAAAATCCTCTGGAAACATTTCAGTTTCTTTATACTGATAAATTCTATTATATTAAAATACCATACAGTATATAATATATGAAATAGAAGGTTTTGAATTTCCATAACTTTTGCATTGAAAAAATAACACTAACATATACTTCAGTATCAAAATCTTTTTGCCCTGTAATACTGTTCCATCAAAAAAGAAACCCAAAATACTGACCAGAATAAGAGTAGCCAGCACATTTGAAACTGTTTTCTTGTATTAAACAAGCAGTTTGCCATTTTAGCGGCTTTGCTATGACCTGTGCTGCTCCTGTCAAGGCCACGTTCTCACCGATGCTCAGCTAACAGTAGCTGTCTTTATTCCCCTTAGCAACCCCGGGGTACAATGTTCTTCCATAAGTCTGCCCTGCTCAGTGTGGTATTTTGTGTTATGCTGTGACCTCAATCATATCCCTTATGAGACTCTTTATTCTTCTTTTCACATTAAAGTTTTTCTACCAGGACTACTTTAAAGACCCTTCCTGATAAAGTTGTCCCTCATTCCACTTCTTTTTAGGTGAATGGAAGAGCTTCTGTCAACGTTTTGGGGAGCTAAATGTAAAATCCAGGAGTGATTCATGTAAACACCTTGTGTACAAAGCTTTCATCCTGCTGCTATGTATGCCATGAGCATCAGCAGCAAATCTCCCTCAGATTGCCGTGGTCTACAATCACCCCTTAAAACATCTGTACTCATTTTCAGTGGAAATTTTAGTTCAATCATTCATCTAATTGCATAATGATTATCACCTCTGGCATATTTAAACTTCCATCCCCTCTCCAGGCTAGTGGCTAGGAGGGAAGGAAAAGGCAGCCTTTAACTGAATCCAAGGTCAGCATTTAAAACTCTCTAGCCTATCAGTGCTGGAGGCCTATTTAATTCCTTTTAAACTGTCAGTTAACAAGTATAATCCTTGTAAATAAACCAACTCTTGTGTGAACAGGCTCTTTTGATACTTAAGAATAAGGCTAAACAAGCAATAAGAAACATCTGAAGTTTGATGTATTAATCAAAGCACGTCTTCTGTTCTGCTTCTGAGCTGGCAGCTAACAACAGCTTCAGTGCACCTCCCAAATGGCCTTTATTCTTGAATGCTTTATTAAAATACAGTATTTTATTTAAAGTTGGGAGAATCAAACTTCATTGTGCTTCTCTGAAGTCTCTATCTACCCCTCTTCACAAAGGAATACATTCATAACTTTCCTCTGAGTTTTGGAGAGCTCCCCTTACTCCACCTGCATTTTACTCAGATTAAAAGCACTAGAATCAATCTACTGAGGTTTAACCATTACTTCACAGCGTATCATCAACAAGCCGAGCCTTCACTATCTAAAGACTGGGATTTTGGTACTCTGGTCCAATGAACTTGCTTACGTGCTTACTATGCTTCACAAGTCAACGCCTGCTGCCCATTATATTTTGGTTATGCGAACTTTCAGCAGTGGCTGTTTATTCTTGACATGCACATTTTCTACATGACAAAGATAAAATTAACTCTTAAACCCCATTTGCATAGAAACCTTCACAGCTATCCCTACCCAAAACTCCCTCTCCCAATCACTCTGATTCAAATTCATCATTTATTCACAAAAAACAGTTCTAGAATTAAATTCAATAAACCTGACTCATTTCTGATACACCTTTTTCTGCTTTTGGTCAGCATTATCATTAGGTTATAACTTATGAGGAATACAGTGAATTCACATTAATTGACTAACTGTTAAGAGATCAAGACAGTAGTATTAAAATTGTCTATGCAGTCAAGGTAAGTACAATATTGAAAGTCCCAACATAAAAATCACAGACATTAAAGGTCTAACATTTTCTGCAGAAATGTATGCACAGTTCTTACTGAGACTAAACAAGCCCACATTCTACTCTTCAGGTATAAGGCCGTCCTAACACTCATAACACATACAGTGTTTTCGTGTTATTCAAGTGCTAAATTTGGAGGAAAAGATCGCTGTTTGGGCTCTCAGAAGACACGGATGAGATGAAATCTCTGTTTAACTTTTCAGATAAAAAGTAATACATTTTCACAGAACAAAAGCAAGCTGTGAAACATGCTGTCATGAGACTCCTCCGAGGACTAGAATTTAAGGTCAGAAAAGAAACTGATACAATTAGCAGTGACAATAATCAGGGAAAATATTGAACAATCATGTAAAAATGGCACTTATGGGCAATATTTCATTAGATTAATAACTCAGCTGAGACTGGACCTTCAGAGCAAATCTTCCTCAAAGGGGTCTAAAATCAAAGTCAAGTACATATTACTACTTGGCTGGAGGAGTCCTTAGGGGAACACACAACTGTCTTTTCACAATAGTCGAAACTCTAGGCTCTTGACGGAACAGCCACCTTTCTAAACACAAGCAAAAATATGGTCCTATCTGCCCGATTACTCAGGCTTTCAGGATAAACTAAGTGGAAAGGTCATCATACGTCCATGCTCACCTTTGCAAAGTGAAGACAATGTCTCAGTTATCTGGGCTGTGAACAGTGGCAGAAATGAGCATACTCTGCTTTAAAACGAAGTCTGGGGCACACATGCAGAGTTCTGAACTTTGTAAGATTGTGAGTCCTTGTGTGTCATCTCTTTATTTAGAGTCTAGTCCAACATTCATAAGCTTCAAAGTCAAATTTAGACATGAGCAGAGATAACGGGTTCTCCCCTATTGTTATTAAATTGGATCATGACCCTAACCAGCAATAATACCTTATTTGGACTTTTGCACAAACTGACTGATATAGATATCGTCATACATACAGGTTCTATGACACTCAACAGAGGTACACCGAGTTTTATAGGCATATAAAGAGCTAACAAATATCATGCCAGTAAAACTGTACTCAAAAATTATACTGCACAGTTCTTAGGTTTTGTACAATCACTAAAACCTGTGGACTTACACTGTAAATAGCTTCCCTTCAAAGACAGTTTTAACACATCCTAACCCATTCTCCTTAAAATTAAATGGCATCTGCGCTGGAGTTCATAGGTTGTGGTCCAGCTATAACGTAGTGGTACAAATATATTTAAACTAAAGCATCAAAATAACAACTGGTCCAGCCTATCTTGTTTTACTTTCAATTTTGCTGTAGCAGGCTGTTAGAGTACTAAGTCAATATATATGCTTTACTGTGATGGGAGATGGAAATGTAAACTTAGCCCTCCACTCCGGCCATTAGTCTTTTTAATGATGTGAACCACAAAATATGCTAAGATAGCATCTCATTCTGCTCATTCTGCCTGGGCTTGAGTCATAGATGCTCAGTAGACTCCCGATTTCTTCGGCCTTTCATTAAGCTGAAGTCTAGATGGGTGTGAGAGGTAAAGGAAAAGGATTACAGGGGTTTATTCAGTGCTGTCAGAGAAAGAAAATCCCTGTTGCACTGCCAGATGCATTAAACTACTGATCTCACAATTGCATAAAATTATCACTGGCATTAAATCTATGCTAATTCAATCCAGAGCAAGGAAAAATGATTTAAGCCAGAACCCTTTTCCAATGTCATTCAAAAGCCCTAATTAGAAAAGTGTTCCTTTTCTCCCCTCACATTCCATTATTGCAGGTATTATTCAAAACGTATTATTCCTATTCATTAAGCAGAATGAGAACAACAAGGGAACATTTGCGTATAGTTGAGGAACACTGTTTAGACATACTTGGCCACAGTTTTGTTTTCTTAGAGAAACTTTAAATTCATGTTACATAGGTTCTTGCTTAGCATTATTAATGGAAATGTCGCAAAAGTATGTTCTAAAATGAACGCTAACTGCTACATATGTAATTTCAACCAGCTGAACAGCGAAATCTATTTCTTCTTTCCTTTGTACTCCTCCCTCCTAAACTTTCAGGAAAAGAGAACTTCCACCAACAACAAAAAAATTCCTCAGTGTACACACAGAACTGCGAAACAAATCGTGATATCCTCAGACCACAACACAGAACTTCACAGAAACACACAAATGCACCAATGCACACAGCACCTGAATTGTGCTAAGAATGTAACTATATCTGAAATCTAATAGCACTACTAGGACTTCCATAATATTTTTACTATGTACAGATCTCAAAACCTTTCTACAGAAAGATAATCTGTATCATTTACCTGTTTTATAAAAGAAACAACCAAGGCTCAACAGGATGACAGAATTTGCCCACATGATGACTACAGCAGTGACAGAACACAAGACAGACTATGTCCTATTCCTTGCAGCTACTACAATCAGACACAGCGCAGAAGGGAGCAACAAACAAAAGCCGTATGTTTTAGACAAAAGGATATGAACTCGAATACTTTGAAGCTCAGAGTAATGTTGAATTAACGGTGATTAGAAGAGACTTTTCCATCAGGGAGATTGTTCTACAACTGTTTCTACAGAGGCCTATTGTAGGCCTTGACGTTCCTCTCTAACGCGCTTGCCATACATTCCTGTTAAGACCGACTATCTGGCTAGACAGATCACTAGTCTGATCTAATACGGCAATTTCTGTGTTCTTAAGGGGAAAAAATAAAAAGTAGTGCAATAACACACTCCAGGGAAAAATCTAGAAAAACCTAAAAATTAAAATAAAAACATAAAAATTGCAGTAAATTCATTTTCCCCTCCTGTGTTGCAATATGATTTTATGTGCAACATTAAAGCTACAACATGAGTTATCCTTTCAAGCCTTACTTGAAAGTGGCTGTGACTAGGGGCAGGCAACTGAAATACACCAATCCTGGTGGAGGAACCGAGTTTATATCCGTTCTAATTACATTCATAATACACTCATTTGAACTATCGTAGGTATTATTTAGATGTATGCTTTACATTCTGTCTAAAATAAATTGAAATAAAAATATAATGCATAGCTGAAAAATATACTCTGTACAAAGTACTGTATCTCACTGACAAGTACTTAAAAAAAAGGCTAAAAGTAATAAAAATTACTGCTAGAAAAATCGAAGTGTTCCATTCCTAGATTTTATGGGGGCAATAAAAAATGAAAAAGCAGCTCTAGTTAAGCTAGACTGATGAAGTGATATACTGCCACGAAAGGCATTCAAGGTTGTGTTGAAACAGATTTAAAATTGATATATATCAAATACAATAATTCTGGTGCATATTAAATAGAGTCTAGATAGAATGCTAGTGCAGACTTTCACCAGATGAATGTAAATTAAATAAAAAAATAAAGTCTGAGCCAGACAAAATTTACCATGAGAAAAAGCTTTGATGAAGCTGTTAACAGCAGATTTAACCCATTATATACGGTGCATTTGAGCAATACTGAACACTTTATTTTATTTGCAGGCATATCAGGAATGAACTAAAAACTCTTTAATTTCTTTAATTGTAAGAAAGCAACGTTTCTAAGTGGTGTGCGGAAGCACACAGAACAGTTTTGCCTTTTGTCAGACCAACCAGGTCTAGTAGAAGATGTCCCTGCTCATGGCGGGGGGTTGGAACCAGATGATCTTTAAGGTCCCTTTCAACCCAAACCATTCTAGGATTCTATGATAACTGAGGGAAGGCAGTCGTGGGTTACAAGTGATTTCCAAGGCCGCTTTCTGCAGGCAGAGCTCAGAGCAACCTACCCTTCTCCGGGCGGCGGTGCGCTTAGACACCTCTCAGTGACAAACACGAAATGGGCGAGTTGATTCCCTTTATCCACTTCTATGACTCAGTGGTAGGTAGAGCAGTAGGCCAGTTAAGAAGGTTAGCGCTGGGAGTGAGACTGAAGAGTGTTAGATTTCATTTTTATCGTAGAGCCAATGGAAGCCGAGAGCTACCGAGTACTTTGGGTTCACACAACACAAATGAAAAACAATGCAGGATCATTAACATTCTGGCCACATGCTGTACGGGTTCAGGTTATGAAACCTCATTTATTCTCTTAAGCAAGATGCTTTAACGTAAATTCACTGGGAAGAATGAACTGATCTTTTCAACGCTGCCCAGTATTCCTCTTCCTCCTACTGGAATTAGATAAACTAAAGAACAGACTTCAAAAAAATCCTAATGTGGCTGTCCAAAATACCACAAAAAAAGTTTAAATTTTGCATTGTTCTGACACACACATTTGCTTTGCAGTTACTCGTTCTGAAATTCATCCTCAGCAAAGGACCAGCACAACAGCTACACGCTACTCTGGTAATAAAGGAACTAGATTTTTATTAAAAAAACAGTATTTGGAAGCAAACAGGCTTTGTACTCCTCCGCCACAAAGAGGAGGACTTCAGTTGCATCGCATTTTCACAAGGATTTAGGTAGTTACTCTGATCAGGATTAGGAAGAGCTGCCATCACTTGCCGTAATAGAGGCCCCCAGAGCAAACACAGCAATACTAACCACATCCCACTTCTTCCTACAGAAGTCTTGCTTGTAGCTGTATTACGCATCACCAGCTTCATTCCTAGGCTTAGTACGTTGCTACTGTAGCGGTCCTAATACGTGAATAACTCACATAGAGAAGTAAAGAATCGTGGCCTCAGTGCCCGAGCAAGAACACTTTCCCCCAGCTAGTTACATTTGGTGATGCCCACACCAGTGTGATTATCTAGATGGGTATTAGCACTATGAAATGGATAAACTGTTACCGACAGCTTTCCACCTGTATCCCAACCCAATAAGCTCAGGTAGCCTGAAAAAACACAGTATCAACAGGCACCAGTGACAACAAGCATTCTGTGCCTACAAATTTGCTCAATCCATCCACATGGAGGAACGCAACTGATTTGTTGACAGCAGAAACTGAGTAACACTGTCAAAGATAAAGCAGGCTAGTATCTGACCGTCTAAGCATTCTATATCATTTATCCTGAAGAAATTGCTACTACACTGTCGGCTTCTTAGACGGCACTTGTACACGCAGACAAAGCAGGAGTCTGCTTTTGAGACGTTCACACTTATAAATGCTCACGAGCCTAAGACATTCTGCAAAAACAAGTTGCTCTGTCAGATCAAAAATGGAAAGCACCCAGGCCTTACGTACACTAGGAAATGCTGAGTTATCATCAACAAATTGTTATAAACTTGCTTGCTTGACTACTGATATTTAAGAGACACCACTAACCCCTCCTCCAGTGGACCATTTTCCACTTGAAATCATATGAAAAAAGCCCATGTGCAGCATGCGTGCGTACAATTACAGCCTGCCCCAGCCAGTCTGGTACCCAGCTAGTCTTACAGAGAGCTGCTTCCGACCTCTGCATCGAGCTTCCCTTGAGGTAGTTCAGACCCAGCAATTCTGGTCTCATCTCTTATAGGCATGGAAAATGGACTATTCCCTCCCTTACTGCACAAGCCTTTTATATTTTTGAAGACTTAAATAACCCTAAGTTCCCACATCAAGCCAGTCAGGCTTCTTTTCCTCCAATAAAATACTGGTTTACAATACAAATATTTACCATGGATACAGGAGAGAGAGCAAGAGATTGAGCTGTCACAAGTAGAGGCAGCCTACTAGTTGTTTTAAGAATATGGTAGGCATTTTTGGCGCTGTGATTTACAATAGAACTATAGAGAAGTGCTATAAAGGTCTCTTTTTTTCTCCTCCTTCTACTTCAGTGTTACTGAATCTCTTGTGATTCAATATATTGTTAAAGCCCAAGCTCCAGAGTTCTTTGAACAGGAGGCAGAAGAGAGGACATTTTCAGTGCTCGTAACCGCAAAAAAAGGATTTGAATCACAAACCTCCAAAGACCATAAAGCAGATAATTTCCACGATTTTTAATGCAGCCTTGCAAATATTTGAGCCATGCAGAGAAATTACCAAACAACAATTTTAAAATAAATAGAAGACAGTATGGGATTTAAAAAGAGATTGGACAAATTCCTAAAGGACAGATTCACTCAGAGCATCAACTGCGAGATAATAAAACCACAATTGCCTAGACAACACCTTCACCTCCTTAAGTTTCTGAACTGCTATTTCAAAGCAGCTGGGGAGAAGTTTCAGGAAAAGGATCGCTCGCTATTCCTTATTTACCCTCGTCTCATATTAGTTTTCCTTAGCACCTAGTGTTAGTGTCAGAAGTGGACTGCTGACAAAGAGCTTTATTTATGATCTCATCTGATCAGTCATGTTCTTAAAGTAGTAGATTCAAGGTAGAGCACAGTAGTCAGATTCTTATTTTAGATCAGAAATGCACAGAAAAATGCATTAGTTAGGGAGCAATGAATTGGGATGATTCTTTCTCCAACATTGCTCTTCTTGCCCTAGAATAGTTTTGTGAAAGCCAAAAAAGTACAAAGAAAACCTTGCTCAGCAAAGATAAAGTACTTAACTGGAAGGATTGTATTATTAGTAAGAAGGTTCTACAAATTGCTACCATGCATACATTTCCCCATTAGAAAGAAAATTATCAGTAAGATAGTCTGTCATATTTGCCAGGCAGTAATAAAGAATACAGAAAATCTAGCCAGAGAAAAATATCTTGTGCAAACGCTACAAGTCACCACTTGTTCAAGCATTTTGGCATTATCAGATAGTTGGGTAGAACTTCGCTGTATGTTGTAAACTAAATGTACAACTACAGTGTGCTACATTTAAAAAGCAAGAACCTTAAAAAAAAAATGAGACAAAGCACAAGAGACAAAAGTGAACTGACATGCCTCTGGTCATGTAGTTACTCAGTGACAGGGTCAGACATAAATAGCGGATTCCTAACAAGTTCATACTGACTAGCTACAATGAAACATTAGCATGGCAATTATCAGAAAAACCACAGCAAAAGCATCAGCAGTACACAAACGTTCCTGTATTGGTTTCCGGCCTAGACACTGCTTGTTAAATTTATGACTTTCTTTAAGATCGTAGATGAAAGCGGTTTATCTCTAGGTATAAAATAAATATCACATTAAGAAAGATCCAGATAGAAGATACAAAGGCTTGAAAATCACACTGGAATAAAGCACTGTTCGGATAAGAAATCAGTCTTTTAAAGTAAACCAAAGGGATTAAATCAAACTCTGAAAGACGACGAGTAAATGATAAATGACACAAGACTGTAACTAAACTAAGTCTTTGGTGTCTAAATGAAATATAGAGGGCTGAGGAGATTATGCAAATTGAAATGAATCAGACTGAATCAAGACTTAGAGCTGACGTGAAGCGTGAGGGAGCATGCCGGATTCTGAAGCCAGAGCAATTATACAACCTGGGATTGAATAGTTGACCAGAGGATAAAGGATGGAAATTGTATTTGGTCTCCAGAGTTCTTCAGGAACAACAATGTAAAGTAAAGGAGGAAGGGAGCGTCCATCTCCACAGCTCCATGCAGGGTTTTGGGATGAGGGGCAGAAAAAAGAAGAAAAAAGCTGTACAAAGCATGTATTATGGCTTGCTTACTCAAATACAAGAACATTCTTAATTCTTAGCAAGCCAGCTGAGATCCCAAAGCCATGCAGGCTCAAACTAAGATTCTTCAGCTAATGTACTTTTGAAATTGCATTGCAGTTGCTTTGCCCTGCAATTCACTTCTGGATTTAGTAGACTGTTGCATATTTTTTTAAAAAATAGTCCCAAGACAGATTGTTCTGCACCATTACGTTTGATCACTCACTACAATTGCAGTTCGGATTCCAAATTTCTTAGAAGAATTTCAGAAGAGTTCAGATCTTGACTTCTGGTTTATTTCCCCTCCTCCAACCACTTCGATAAGTATGTACTTACAGTCACACAATAGAACAGAATTAGTAACACAGAAGGTAAGCAATGAGTTAACTGATCCAAAATGCTGCTGTACTTATTTTATTCACTATTACTAGGAATTACAAATCATAATACAAGAGTCTTTTGACCTTTCAAATAACTGACGCAGTCTTTTGCAAGCTGAGCAAACCACCCTCCCCAAGAACACAAGGAAGGGAAGGACGAAAGTCAAGTGCTGCAATTAGCTGCATAATTATTTTCCCAAAAAAAATGTGCAATCTTCACCTCTTCGGCACTGAACGGCGTCACCGGGGCTGCTATCATTAAGCTGCCATCGCTGCACTATCATTATGGGGCTGATAAGGAAAGACAAACACTTGGAGATCCACTAGAGGATGAGTTTATTTCCCATCTTCCCTCAGCTAATGTATTTATGTACTTATTTTTGTGGATGATGGGATTTTGAGGACAGGAAGGAAGGTCACTGACATTGGAACCAGCAGGGATAAGAAGCATTCTTCTTAACAGGAATCGAGTCTGATGCGCTGGTAATCATTATACGTTAAATCCTATCTTTTTTTCAGTCAATGAAAAAATCTCATCGACTTGAACAGGGTCAAGATTTTACTCCAAGCTTGCAGCTGCTTAGACACCACAAGAATAAAGTCAATACAGGAAAGCAGAACAGGAAGGAACGGGAAGAAGGGATTCCAAGTCTTAAAAAACCATTGCTTTAGTGAAACTCTTCCCTGAATCTACAGGGAACAACTATACATCAAGAGGGTCCAAGTTACCCGATACATCTGAAAAAATAAGCTGGATAATACTGTTTGCATAATGAAACAAGAATAACTGAAGTTGTTTAATTATTGTTGTCCCAGAAGTATGTCATTATGTAGTGTGTATTCACCCCTGGGTATTTCTGATCTTGGATGGCATCTGAACTAAAGACTCAGTAACGCAGTATTTGCCACATAGTTGACATGCATTGAATTATATTTGCATTTGTGGCTTATTTCAATAGCTTTCCTTCATTCCCCATTATTTCTCAGGATCCTGTTTACTGCTAATAAATAAGGTTTTCTTTTTGTTTGTTTGTTTCAAGTCCAGAAAAACAGCTGCAGGCAGAAAGGGCAGGATCTCACCAAGGTAGACTCGCTCATACAGAAACACCCTGGAGAATTTCTGGCTCCCCAAACAATGACAAAAAAAGGAAACAAGGAAATTCCCCGCAATTGAACACCTGATGCAATTTCATACAGAGAATGCTAAATACTACAGACAGATTATCTGTGTTTACAAAACACATGACAAAATGTTTAGCAGCCCACTGTGGTATAAACAGACAGGGACAAATGGAATCAAAACAGTTTCAAGTCATCATGCAGATGTGAAAACGACTAATTACTTTTGAAAGGCTGATTTAGTGTCATGACCTGTTGAGAGTAAGGTGCAAGTGGATGTTTTTGCAGCCAGAATCTCTGATAGCTATCAGGCATAGAATTGAGACTAAAAGTTTGAGGAATTGAGTCACTGAACTAAATACTATGCTACTACTATCTATTTACACCAAAACCAAGATTACTCTTCATATTACAGCAACAGAAGCTCTTCTCCTCTATATTACATAAAGCAAGTATGGACTGGAGAATAAGCACTAAAATCTAATTCAGGAACCCTGGGTTTTCTTCAGATGTGTTTGGAATCAAGAGGGGGCAGGGGAAGCCAAAAAAAAACCAACAAACTAACAAAAAAACCCAAACACCCCACCAACCAACATCCCTTACTTTGTCATCCACAAAACTGATCACACAAAATTGTACCTCTTGGCCAGCCCGAGGTTTACCAGGCTTCAGTCTGAGGTAGAGCCAAACGAGAAGTTACTGCAAATATTATTAAATCTTAAATTTTTAATAAAATGTCCACAAGCTACCTATTTTTTTTTTTTTTTTAGAAACCATTTATCTGAGAAAGCAAGACAGGTCATTAAGTAGAGAAAGGAAAGCAAATTTACATGTTTAGACAAGCCAGAGTGATGTACCTGGTGTTAACTGTACGCCAGCGTGTCTCACACAGCAGCCAAAGTCACAGCAAACCTTAATTCCGCAACAGGCATTCAGCATTACTCGATCTTCACACTAACAATAGGTCCAGAACAGGATGCTTCTCCCCTACTCTCAAGTCCGGGGTGCCAGTGTGCAAGAGGCTGCAGTCTTTCTCCAGAACTATTGCTGTCATTGCTGAAATCCTAGATTCTTCTCTGAGATTCCCTTCATCGGTGTTACCATGGCTCCCGTTGCTGCTGCATTTTTACTCATTACAGCCCACGTTCCTGTTCCGCGTTCTTTAAATTTCATGGTACTTTGTGAAATACACATTGTTTTGTAGTATTCTGTATCTAGTAATTATTTACAGAGCTGCACATCTGATAGGATAATGAAGGATTACTTCCTACCTCAAAGCAGGGCCTTCTTTTAAAACTTCCTCTTCAAGGAGAATCATAGTAAGAAAGCATTGCAGGTTGTGTGCTCAAACCAAGTCTCACAACTTCACCAAGACCAAGCACCCTGACAAGGAGCAGAAGCCTTCAACAAGAATTAATAAGGCAATATATCATTTCCTCTGAAGCATTTGCAAGTAGAAGGAAGATACTGAACTGAGCTTACTACATTGGTCAACATGTCAAAGTATCTTAGGAACTTCATACACGGTTAGTCATTTATTATCTCTCAGCGTAGATTTTTTTTTTTATTATTATTCTGAAAGGACCAGAAACACAACTACATTATTGAACAGGTGTACCAGAAAACATAAGACAAAACCAAAAGACAACGTATCTTATACAAAGTATAAGGTAAGTGCACCACCGGCCCAAAATTTCGCGTGTTTGCATCTCAACCAATAAGCTGCACACCGAGGCATTCGTTCTTTTGAGCAGACCTGGGATCCTCAGAGAAATTAGCAGGAGTCCTCCAGAGGCACAAGGAACGATGCTCGCAGATCTGCTCGCAAGACCCAAATCCTTACATCAAGCAGATGGGTTTCATTCATTGCCAAGCCCCTGCAGATCCTGCGGGATCCACATGACTTCAAATGTTACTGCTAATTATTCTGCCCACAGAACAGTAGGTGCTATGCAAAGACTCAAGCCTAATGCTAAATAAGAGCACTCCTGTCTCACTGGTTTGAAGTACAAAATACCCACAGGAGAAGGACCACTGGGGGATATGAGTTTTTGCAAGACTTAAAAACTTCAGGAAAGTAGTCAGTGACATTTTTTTTCTCGAGGCCACACAGCAAAGAGAAACTCTGAGGACATGCAACTGCCAAGGAACGGAACACAGTAAGAACATTCACAGGTTTTGAGAGGTTTGGGGTTTTCTTTACAAAGATAGAAAGATTTAGTTATTCAAAACAAAAAAGAAATAAAGGAGCCTGACAATTAAAGTAACTGATAAAAGTTTATGGTGTTCTGAAATATTTAATAGAGAATGCTGAATATTTTATGTAAGAAATATTTGTACTTGCAACAGAGCCTTATGTTAATATACAGAAATTAATACAAACATCAAACCTAAGCTTTCAAACTCCCATAGAGGTAGCCAAGTAAAGGGTTTATCCTCCTCTCCTGACGCTTTAAAACCAAAACTAAGGCCCACGTAACTAGACTTTCCCATCAGCATGTCTACCCATAGCTGTCCCAACAACACTAATCATTAGCTGCTCATCAAAATCTGTTTCCAAACATCGATTCTTTGGCATTTCATATCTAGCCCTGACCATGGCTACTTCACTCTTAAAAGACCAGAAAGAGTGGCAAAGATTAACTCCAGGCTTCTGGTTCTGTGTTTCTAATTGAACTTGGGTTAATAGGCACTTTTAAAAATAACCAGGCTTTTAAATAATTACTGCAGCACTACATTTTTTTCTAAGAGAATACAAAGCAAACAAAAAGGTGACTTGCACATAAGTTTACAAATGGACCTAAAGCGCCAGCAATATTCCCTTGTATTGCATTTTTTTCAGTATTTTTCCATCTTTCTGTGCCATACTTCCAGCCCCTAGTCCACGAGTCCTGTTCAAGCTTAATCAACACTGTATTAATGCTGCTAACACTAATACCTGAAATCCTTGGGCAAATTCATACATCTATGGGGAACGGAGAATCCAGGACAGCTGATTAGGGAATAAATAACTTCAGTAGAAAGGTAAATATGCTAATTATTTTAATTTGGATGCTGCATCACTATCATTTTTGCATCATTATCAACATGTTTTCTAAGCTAGTAATTAGGCTTTCACTGTCCACAACTGAGTCGTCCAAGCCAGGCTACGAGATGCAAACTCAAAAAAAACCCCAGTTTTCAACACACCTGCAGTTTCAATTTTCAGCCCAAAGGATTCCCTGCCCCAGCCTACTGGACAGAACACAGCTTCAGCATCAGGCAAGGCTGTTCTTTGAAGACTCATACATACTACTGCAGTACTGCTCTTTCTAGCAGAACTCTGCAGTACTGGACAAAAAAAGAAGCCATTGAAAAGTAAGCCAATTTCCAATATTAAAGAGAACAATAACAAAGACAATATTTTGGGAAGTTTTAACATTTTTTTCTGTGTGTATAACACACAATTGGGTAAAATTAGTAAAAGCATTGGTATGGACCTTGTATTCCTTGTAACCTGAAGGAGAAGACAAGCAGAATCAATTGCAGTCATTACATGGTCCACTCAGTATCACCTCAATTTTAGCCACAATTTCCAGCCTTGCAATGACATAATACATCTCTGCTAAGTTAAAGCAAGAAGATAAGTGAAAAATAGCACTGAAGACTTACTATTCTTATCAATCCAGACAAAGTCTGAAAGGCAAATCTTGCCAACACCCATGAAAATGCAGAGCCTTTCTAGTAGACCATTCTTAAATTTAAACTACTTCATATACACTTCACTATAATTAACAGCAGATCTGTTCTTCAGACATCACGTAGCACTTCTCTGGCTGAAGGCATGTTCACAAAAATCTCAAAATAGCATTAATATGCAAAAATCATTTTAAGTGTCCATAAATAAACCTCCTAACCACAAAACCTGGTATCTCATTCCTTCATAAAATAGAATGAGCTCTCTTAATTGAAGCCAAATAAAGTATTTCTCCGTGGGTATTGCAGACCACATCTATTTTCAAAAAGCAATATGAAATGCCATCTAATTTCTAGACTCTGGAAGGCATAAACTAATTTGTTTTCTTCTGCATGAAGAGAGTCTTACCTTATCAAGTAGCATCACCCTACATCCTCTCTGGCTCAAAACCATTTTTCCTCTCCACACTGCAAATATGAGCTGAAAAAAAATTTCATATCAGTGAATTGCTATTTTTTGCAGGGTTTTTAGTATGATCATTACATATCCCCAGCATAAACTGGAACATTACTGTAACTTAAGTAACATGAATTGCTCAGTTTGTGCAACCAACTCTAATTTGTCCATTCCCTTTCTTTCCTAATTAGCCCTGGTATCGCCTTAGGAAAGATCAGAAGAGGTTTTTTGTTCCTCTTCTAAGTATTTTACCAGTTTTCAGTAAGGAGGATGATTCTTCCCATCCAGTGCCACACTGCCACTTCACAAACAGCGACAGCAAGACATGGAATGACTCCACAGCTGTGCTGGCAGTAGCCCCTACCCACCTCCTCCATCAGCGGTACACCCTCAACTGTCCCGTGAGCTCCACGCTCGTTCCCACTGTATCATTAACACCAAGTGCTAGGGGTTGCTTTGCCTGCTCTACCAGGAAACAACTTCTACTAAATATTTAAGCTTTCCTTGGTAGCCACCAGGACTAATGACGTATTTTAAAATGAAAATAAATTTCCTCACAATCACACAACTATAAAGTCTTAAACGTAAAAAGCATATAAGCTTATGGCAAGCCATAAAACACTAGCAACGCTGACTGGGCTTTTAGCAGTTCCACAAACAGAAACATTTAACAGAAGGCCAGGAGAAGTCCAAGGTAGGCAATAAATCGCAACAGGATAGAGAAGAGCTACTAGGGTTTTGCTGCTGTACAATAAAGAGCCACTTTCGTTACTTTTCACAGCCCTGTTTTCAGACCAGCTCACCATGAAGCAGACTAACCCCACTTCTCATTAAATGACAAAGCAATGCTCGGGGTGCTCTGGTCGAGCTCCTGGTCGGTGTCAGGCTGCCCGGCTCCAAGGGCAGGGTCAGAACCCGCAGCAGGGAAGCCTGCAGCCTCTCCCCCAGAGAGCCATTTTGTCCAGCATTTCCACAGCACGTTTCCTCCACTGTACGGAGAAAGCCACCGTTCCAGACCTTCCCAGCCCAGCTCCCCACACTCAGCCTCGTACTTTCCGCCTGAAGAGGGTTCTCCTCGCCCTTTGGGACAGTTTTTTTCTGTCACACACAGCAGTTTCCCTCTCTCTCACGCCGTGACACAGGCGCCCGGCCCCGCCTGGTGCCGCCTCACCACACGCCCCTCGCGCCCTGCCC
>Ga0065711_1006926_pt1 | contig 16931 bp, 15 predicted proteins | sample Hoacrofraction12_FD_59098 | JGI IMG/M metagenome (GOLD analysis project Ga0065711, IMG submission 59098) | Hoatzin crop microbial communities from Cojedes, Venezuela - Epithelial fraction 12 v2 (version 2) | ecosystem: Host-associated > Birds > Digestive system > Esophagus > Crop | place... | reverse complement strand
AAAAAAAAAAAAAAAAAAAAACGATATCCTTTTTTTAAAATTTCGCAAAAGGACGATAAAATGGCGCACACCACGCAAAATCGCAAAATTTCTGTACTCTCATTGCGATTTGATGGCACTTTTAGACGCGAAACCATCACGACAAAGCGCTTTTTTAGGCGTCCGTGCAGGATAGATGCAAAAAATCATAGCATCATTTTTGATTTTGGGCGCGAGATTTTTTTAAGTGAGCGCTATATCGCCCAAATTTGCGCATTTGTGCGCAATTTCTGCGCCATTAGTGGGCAAATTTTTGGTTTTAAGACGGCAAAAGAGGCGAGCGAAATGGATGAGATTTTTAGGGCAAACACGCTGCTTTACGCTTCCCAAAATAGCGAAATTTGCGCTGACCAAATCGATGCAAATTTGTTTTTTAAAAATTACAAAAGCAGCGATTTTCCCGTTTTTAATTCCGTCGTGCCGTGGCTGATTTTGATGGAGGCGGAGGCGATTTTTGTGCAGAAAATGCGCATATGTTTCACGCTTTTGGAGATGCTTGGGCACTATTTTTATAAAGCCGAATTTACGGCGCTTCCGAAAAAAAGCGATTTGGCGTTTTATCAATTTTTCTTTGAAAATGATATTTGTGCGAATAGCGGGAATTTAATAAAAGAATTTGCGCAGAAATTTCACAATTATGTCGGTGAGAAAAATATTCGAGTTGATGTTAGTAAATTTCCAAAAAAAGGCGAAGGCGAAAGCGAAAATTTCGATAAAAAATATAATCTCAAAGCCATAAATGCCTATTTTGTGAGGGCTAAATATAATTATTGCGGCGGCAAACTCACTCAAATTTCAGACGAGGCTGCGCTATTTTGGCGGTTTGTAAAAGAGCTGAGAAATGGCTTTTTGCACGGAAATGTCTCGCCTGTAATGGATATAAATTCGGCCAAATTTGAGATTTTTAGAATCACTTATGAAATTCTGCGCGCTGAAATTCATCACAAATTTCGAATGTTGATCGATGAAATTTGCAATTCAAATCAAAAGGATGGAAAATGAAAAAGATATTAAAGATTGCGTTAATTAGTGTAATATCAACTTTGGCGGTTTTAGCGATTATTTATATTATTTTCTATGTAAAGCTAAGTTTATTAGCATCGGAAGAAAAAAAGATGGCAAATGATGAACTATCAAGGATAGAAATGGATAGCGAAATTTTTGAACCTTATATGCCGTATGTGTATGATAGTGCAGATGAAAGGATTGGTCTTAAAGCAAATAAGGATGTTGTTATAAAATCTATACTAACTGACGGTGATAGCAAAATTTCCGGAAAGATAAATAGAAATATGTTAAAGAATAAAGAAAGCATTGAAGCAATTAACGATGCTATAGCAAGTGGCGAAATTAATTTGTGCATTTTATCGATTACAAAAAAAGATGAAAAAACTATAGAGACGTTGTATAATCCTATATTTCATGAAAATAAAAATCTTAATCTGCCTATCTTATTGAGTTCGGGTGATGAATTAGAGATACAATTTGCTTCTGAGATGCAATTTATTTCTTATGAATGCAACAATATTAGAAACATTCTTCTCCAAACAGACACCGAAGACGTAGTAATCACTATAAAATATCCAGATGATAAAAACGAGCCGCAAGCGCAGACCAAAAGCGCTCAAATCACAGAGCCAGCCACTCAAACCGAGCAAATTTCCGAAAACAAGCCCGAGCAAATCGCCGAAAATAAAGCCGAGGAATTCGAAGAATTTGAAGAAGATATAAAAATCGATGAATACACAATCCTGCCAGATTATGATGCAAGATATAAGATCAGAAACGGAAGCGATCTATTTGATGTGGTGGAAATTCCAAGCAAACAAGAGGTAGTTTTGCTTGCTAAAAAGGACTTTGGCATGAATCATGTATATATAAATCAAGAGACGGATAAACGCGGAGATTGCACGCCTTCGGTTTATTACTATTCGGGCTCTCGAGTTGGCACAGATGCCGATTTTAGCCTTGTTAGCGAGGATTATAAGGAGATGTATAAAAATGGGCAATATACATTTGAGCCGCTAGAGATAAAAGAGGGCGGCTCGCTGCAAATCATAGCTGGCTGGGGCTGCGATCAAATCAATAGCATACGCATGGGAAGCGTTGTTGTACATGTAAAATACGGCGACGTCTCAGATGAAGAGCTAAAAGCCGCTCAAATCGAGGAAGAGGCACATGAAATTGCGGTGAAATTTGCCAAAGTGGTTTTTGACATTCGCGGTTATTATTCTTTAAATTCAAGCTTTGCTTCATCGATTTCTGAAATGACCGAAATTTCGATGCTGCCGCAGACTTTTGGTAGCAACGAGCCAGAAAATCGCGGCGAAGGCGCAAACGCGGTCTTAAAAGCGATGAATAAAGATTGCATCAAATTCACACTTCACCCTGAGAAAAAAATCGACGCGGATTTTAGCATTCCAGCGCACATAAAAATCGAAAAAATTGGCAATAGCGCCATCTGCAACGCAGCAAGCAAAAATATGCTCGTAAGCAATATGCTAAATGGTAGCGTCAAATATCAGACAAAAAATGGCGAAAAAGCGCTTAGCGCTGGGACACTTAATATCAGCGATTGGGAAGCAAATTTTAGATGAAATTTAGGCGAAATTCGCCTAAATTTCTTAAATTTCACCCTTTTCTTACTCAATTTTAGCTTCAAGTGCTATAATAGCGCAAATTTCAATGCAAAGGATTTCTATGAAAAAGAGTTTTTTGACTTTCAGTGCGGCGATTGCCGTAGTAGCGGCGTTTGCGGACGTGACAGATTTGGTGCGAGGCCTCACGCTCGTGGATGAAAACCGCGCCAAAATCACCGCAAATGCCCGCGAATACGCGCTTGATAGCTATGTCGTGCCGTTTGAACAGCCATACTATATCCACATTCGCGCGCTCGATGGCAAGCCGCTCGAGTTAAATGAGGCCCAAAAAATCGCGGCTGAATACATCGCACCGCGCGGCTGCACATCGCCGCTTAAGCGCCGCGCAGACCTTGACAGATATGATCAAAACGACGCTTCTCAGGCGGTTTTGGGCTTTGAGTGTTAAGCTATTTGCCTTAAAGTAGCGCTTGCGAGAAATTTTGGCGCAAAAATGGGCAAATTTAGGCGGTGAAATTTATAAAATTTAGCGCTAAATTTGCAAATTTTGCGTTAAATTTGGGCGAAATTTGGCGTGAAATTTGAGCTGAATTTCGCGCTTTTTTGCGAAATCGCGGCGGCAAGTGTGCTATAATTTCGCAAAAAAGGAAATTTATGCCAAATCAAAATAGCGGTGAAAACGAGGCAAAGAGCCAAAATGGCGCGAGTGACAGCCAAATCGCAACCGGCGAGAACAACCAAAATGGCGCCCAGACCAACCAAGACCAAGCCGCGCAAAGTCCTGCGCCAAGTCAAAATGCCGCAAGTGCGCAAAATCCAGCGCCCAGCCAGTCGCCAGACGCCGCCACGCTCGCCCGCGCCCAGCCATACGGCATATTAGCGACCGCGCTAATGGTAATATTTTTTACGTTCATTCTGCTTTATACGGTGCTTCCGGATCATGATCTTATCGGATTTGCGACTTTCGCGCTGGTGCCCGTCGTGTTTCCTTGCCACGCACTTTTAGGCGCGCTGGCGTTTGGCAAGCTCGGGCGCTTGCTCGGCTGGGAATTTGGCATCGCAAATCTCGTCTGTTTCGCCTATTCTATCGCATTTGTATTGACAGTGGATTGGCCGACGTCATCATTTGAAGAAACGGTCGTAAAAGTTTTGCAGATTTGCTCTTTTATCGCGTTTGCGGCGATTTTGCACGTGCTGTGGCGCGCGTCACGACTGACCCGCAATCCGCTATTTTTGCTCACCGCGATACTTATGATCACTACGATACTAATCATGGTTTTTTCGTATTTTGTGAAATTTGACTTTGACTACAGCTTTTTGCCGCTCTCATGCGCGGTTTTGGCGCACTTTTTGGCGTGGATATTTCTTATGAAATTTGCGCAGGAAAAGCAAATTTAGATTCCACGCCAAATTCAGGCGAAATTCCGCCCAAATTTAGGATTTTTTCTTTCTCTTATTCTCTCTTTTTTAGCTCTTCGATTTTTGATATAGGAGTAAAAGACATTATAAGCAAAAACAGCGAGAATGCAAGCGGTTTTTCGTTGATTGGATTGCCGCATTTTGGGCATGCTGCGGCTTTATCGCTTGCGTCTGCGCCGCATTCGCTGCATTTTATCATTGCCATGATTTGTCCTTTTTCTCTAAATTTGGGCAATTATAGAAAAAACAGATTTTTAATATCTTGAAATTTGCCCAAATTTAGCCAAATTCCGCGCAAGAATCGAAATAAATTCAAAAAAATTCTTTTTATTGAGACTCTTTTTGTATAATTACGAAATTTAAAGGCGAAAAATGGTTGAAAATATTGATAGAGAGATAATTTTGGAGAAATTTCGTGGACTAAATATCGCTGAAGGCGACATCTGCGAAATGCTTGAGCGCGCAAGTGTCCAGAAATTCGACATCGGCGAGATTTTGTATAAAGACTCAGCCTCGTGCTACGGCTTTTTTGTCGTGAAAAAGGGCGAAATTCGCGCATTTATCATGGGCGAAAACGCCAAAGAGATCACGCTTTTTAACCTCAAAAAAGGCGACGAATGCATACTTTGCTCGCTTTGCATTAGCGATGATTTGGGCCAAAGCGTGACTTTGCAGGTCAAAGAACCCCTTGAAATCATCGTTATCCCACCATCAGTTTTCATCAAATTCCGTGAAAAGTATGTCACACTCACAAATTACGCGCTTTCGCTCATTTCTAGGCGTTTTTCGCAAGCAATCAGCGTCATGACGACCGCGCTTTTCACGCCGCTTTCGCGCCGAATTCGCGATTTTCTCGATCAAAACGCCAAATCAAACATCGTCACCGTGACGCACGAAAATCTCGCAAACGAGATCGGAAGTGCGAGAGAAGCGGTCTCGCGCGTGCTAAAAGAGATGCAAAAAAACGGCGAAATCAAACTTTTACGCGGAAAAATTTTGATTAAAAAATAAATTTAAGGAAAATTTCGAATTTAATTTCAAATTTGACAAATTTTTCGATTCTTGCTCAAATTTAGCGCTAAATTTAGGCATCTAAATTTAATCTTAAAAAAATAATTAAATTTTTGTTTTAATAATGAATCTCAAAAGTGACAAAGTCACAGAAATGGCCGTTTTATTTTGGCTAAAATCCGCTGCAAAAATCTTAAATTAAGGAAAATTTATGCAAAGACGAAATGCACTTAAGCTAATGCTTGGAGGTGGCGCGGCGGCCGCTGGATTGGGCGCTACGCAGCTTCAAGCTGGCGATAAATCAATAAACGCGCGAATCGCGATTATGGGCGGAGGCCTTGGCGGAATCACGCTGGCTGCGAAATTGCGCCGAGATATGCCAAATGCCACAATTTCGATATTTGACGCGAATGAGGAGCTCTATTATCAGCCGGGATTTACGCTGATTGCGGCGGGATTTTACGGGATGGATGATGTGCTTTATGATAAGAGCGAATACATTCCAAAGGGCGTAAATTGGGTGAAAAAGATGGTTTCGCGCATTGAGCCTGCCCAAAATACGCTGATTTTAAGCGACGGAAGCCAAGAAAAATACGATTATCTGGTCATCGCAACTGGCGTCGAGTATGATTATAGCGCGATTTCTGGCCTTGAAAAAGATGACATAATCAGCGACAGCACGGCGATTTCGACGATTTATGTCGCCAAAAGTGCCATAAAAACGAACAAACTCCGCGAGGAATTCGTCAAAACCGGCGGCAGAGCGATATTTTGCGAGCCAAAAGGCTCGATGAAGTGCGCGGGTGCGAATAAAAAGGTGATGTTTTTGACAGAAGATAGCATGCGCAGAGCAAAAGTCCGTGACAAGGGCGAATTCGCGCTTTTTGGCGGCAATAAAACGATGTTTTCAAATCCCGTTTATGCGCAGCGCATCGGCATGGAGATGGCGGATCGCGGGATTGATTTTTCTGGCGGCGTAAATCACGAAATTATCGGCATTGACAAGCGCACCGGAAAGGCGACATTTAGGAAATATATGACGATCACGCAAAATGGCGAACCCTCAGTCATCACCGATGAAATCGAGACAAATTTCGACTTTTTGCACTTTACGCCAAAGCAAATCGGCTTGGATCTGTTTGTCGAGGCTGGCCTAACGAACGGAAATCCCGAGAAATGGGTCGATGTAAATAAAGAGACGCTTCAAAGCACGCAATATAAGAATATCTTTGCAATCGGCGATGTCTGCGGCCTTCCGATGGGAAAAACGGGTGCTAGCATCCGAAAAATGTATCCAGTTTTGGCTGCAAATTTGGCCGCGCAAATCAAGGGAAATCCGCTAGAGGCGAAATTTGACGGATATACCGCGTGCCCACTAATCATAAAATACGGCCAAGTCATCATGGTCGAGTTCAACTGGGCTGGCACGGCGCCAAGCATCCCTTGTTTTGGGGCTACGCGGGCAAGTTACGCTGGCTGGCTAACGAAACTTTACGCGTTTAAGCCGATGGTAATGACTGCGATGCTTAGGGCATTAGCGTAAATTTAGAAAGGAAAAAGTATGAATTTTTGGGATAAAACGATTAGATTTTTGCTTGGAATGGGCTGCTTTGCGCTATCTTGGCTTTGCGATGGCTGCTGGGTTTGGATTGTTGGCGTATTTTTGACTGCGACTGCGGTTTATGGATGCCCGCTGTATCGCTTTTTGCCGTGCAAAAACAAAGAAGGCTCCGCCTGCCCGATCAAAAAAATGTTTGGTAAAAAAGAGTAAATTTGCAAATTCTTGCCCAAATTTGGGCAAGAATCAAGATATTAAAGCTTTTTAGCTAGCTCGCAAGCGCGCTGATCATTGAGTTTGCACGCCTTTTGGAATAGCTCTTTTGCGCGTTTCTTGTCCTTTTTTGCGCCCTGTCCCTCTAAAAACATCATCGCCAAATTATCGCAACCGAGCGAATATCCGCCGTCGCAGGACTTTTGAAATAGCTCTCTAGCTTGCTTATTGTCCTTTTTTACGCCCTCGCCGTTTTGGACCAAAAGGCCTAAATTATTGCACGATGGCGCGTATTTTGCGTTGCACGCGGTCTTGAAATATGACGCGGATTTTTTCGCGCTCACTTTTATGTTTTTCAAATTTTTGCTGTTATTAAAGTACAAAAGTCCCAATTCATGGCACGAGCTAGAGTTTTTTAGTTTGCAGGCTTTATCTAAAAGCTCGCTTACTTTTGCGCCGTCGCCGTCAGGCAAATTCTCCTCTAAAATCGCCAAATTATGGCACGAAAATGGCGCTCCTAAGTCGCATCCTTTGGTGTAGTAGAAATTTGTTTTATTCGCGTCGCCTGCCTCTTGATACATCGCGCCCAAATTATGGCATCCGCGCGATGATTTTCGCTCGCAAGAATCAAGATAAATTTCTTCGGCTTTACTTGCGTTTTGTTCGACGCCTTCGCCGTTTAAATAGAGCGTTCCGATGCTTGCGCACGAATTTACGTCGCCTTTTTTGCAGCCTGATTCCCATTTTTTGAGCGCTGTGGCGAAATCTTTGTTCAAATATGCGTTAAATCCGTCAACGCCGTCATTTGGCGCGGCGTGTAAAATTCCAGCGCAAAGCGCCAAAATCAGTCCAAATTTAGCCTTCATTTTCTCTCCTAAAAGTGAAATTTACACGCCATTATGCCATAAAATCGTAAATTTAAGCCCAAATTTAGCAGCAGCATTTCGCGCCGCACGCTACGCCCTCCATTTGGCCGATTGCATTTTTCAAATCCTCGTAATCTGGCTCGTTTGTGATTTCCGCGACGATCTGTTTGTATGCGATTTTGCCATCTTTTCCAACGACAAAAATCGCGCGCGTCAAAAGCCCAGCCATTGGGCCTTCAGAGATTAAAACGCCATACGCGTTGCCAAATTCTTTCGCTCTAAAATCGCTCGCTGTGGTGACATTTTGAATGCCGTTTGTCGCGCAAAATCTGCCATTTGCAAACGGCAAATCCATCGAAATCACGGTCATTTTCATGCCAACTGCGCCCGCGATGCTTTCGTTCATTTTGCGAGTTTGTGCCTCGCAAACGCCAGTATCAAGCGACGGAACCGCGACGATGATCTGTACGTGGTCTTTCGCGCCGCCAACTGTGACCTCGCTTAGGTCATTTCCTGCCAAATTTACTTTTGGCGCCATATCGCCAACTTTTAGCTCGTTTCCGCCCAAATTTACGGGATTTCCTTTGAATGTTACTTTCATATTTTCTCCTTAAATGAAATTTGGGCAATTATATCAGATTAAGCGCAATGCTTTTGTGACAAAGTCGCAAAAATAAGCAAAATTGAAATGATAAACGGATATAATGACGAAAAATTTTGAGGCAAAAAATGGGTGAAAATTTGATTGATTTCGTCGTCGCTTGGGTCGATGGTGGAGATAAAGCGTGGCAAGAAAAGCGCGCGAAATTTGGCGGTGAGATGCGTGGCGAGGGCGCGGATGAGGCAAGATTTCGCGATTGGGGGATATTTAAATTTTGGTTTCGTGGCATCGAAAAGTACGCGGATTTCGTGCATAAAATTTATTTTATCTCGGACGCGCAGATCCCAAAATGGCTAAATACCGAGCACGAAAAGCTCCAAATCGTCGATCACACCGATTTTATCCCGCAAAAATATCTGCCGACATTTTCGGCAAATCCGATCGAGCTAAATTTGCACCGTATTAAGGGGCTTAGCGAGTATTTTGTCTTTTTTAATGACGATACGTTTGTGGTCAATCCCATGAGCGCGCGCGATTTTTTTATTGACGGCAAGCCCGTTGATTGCGGCATTTTGAATGTGCATTGCGTCAAAAAATCGCGCTTTATTCATCAAATTTCGCTAAATGACGCGGCGATCATCAATGAACACTTCGAGATGAGGCGCGTAATCGCCCAAAATCCGCGCCTTTGGCAAAATCCAAAATATGGCGCGCGGTTTAATCTGCAAAATTTGATTTTGCGCAAATGCCCTAGATTCCCTGGTTTTAAGCAGTTTCACCTGCCTGCAGCGATGCTAAAAAGCGTCTATGAGCGCGTTTGGGAGCGCGAATTTGACGAGCTTGACGAGACTTGCCAGCATAAATTTCGCTCGAAATTTGACGTCAATCAGTGGCTGATGCGCGAGTGGAATTTGTGCGAAAATAACTTCGCGCCGTGCGATCCTAGGGGGCGTGGCGATTTGATTGACTTTGAAAAGCCCGATTTAGAGGGTGAATTCGCGCGTTTGGAGGCGGCTTTGCGGCGCAAAAAAATGGTCTGCATAAATGATGGCGACGGCATTGACTTTGAGCCGATAAAATCGCGTGTGCTGAGGCTTTTGGAAGAGAAATTTCAAGATAAATCTAAATTTGAGAAATAATGTGCTAAAATTGAAGCCTAAATTTACGAGTAAGGATTTTTGATGAAAAGAGTGCTGACTTATGGGACTTTCGATCTCTTGCACTTCGGTCATATCGAGATTTTGCGCAGGTCAAAGGCGCTTGGGGATTACCTAATCGTCGCGCTTTCGACCGATGAGTTTAACGCCGGCAAGGGCAAACGCGCGTACCACGACTACGAGACGCGAAAGCGCATGCTAGAGGCGATCAGATACGTTGATTTGGTCATTCCGGAAAACTGCTGGGAGCAAAAGAAAAACGACGTCCTAGAGTACAAAGTCGATGTCGTCGTGATGGGCTCGGATTGGGAAGGCAGCGATAAATTTGAGTTTTTAAAAGAGCTTTGTGAAGTGGTCTATCTGCCGCGCACGAAGGGCATTTCGACGACGAAAATCAAAAACGACTTAGGGCTAGCAGAACCTAAGATATGAGAGAACTCACTCTTGATGAAATTCACGCCGCTGAGCTGAATTTGCTTCTGCATTTCTCTGAATTTTGCAAAAAGCATAATCTGAGATATCGCCTTACTGCTGGGACTTTGCTGGGCGCTATTCGTCACAAAGGCTTTATTCCATGGGATGATGACATTGATATTTGCATGCCGCGCCCAGATTATGAGCGATTTTTGCAAATTTATGATGATGAAAATTTTCTATTAAAATCGTCCAGTAATGTCGCAAATTTTCCTTTTGCGTTTGCTAAATTAATTAATACAAAAATATTCGTGAAGCGTAAATTTTATTCAGAAAAAATTGAAGCTAAATTTGGTCTTGATGCGCTTTGGATTGATATTTTTCCAATCGATGGAGCGCCAAAAAATGATGAAGAATTGAAAAAAATATGCAAAAAAATTACATTTTATCATAAAATCACCCAAATTTATATGTCAAAATTCGGCTCTGGAAAAACCATTTTTAAGAAAATAGCAAAAATGATTTTAAAGCCACTCGCAATATATCATAATCCAGCAAAATGCGTAAAAAAAGTGGAAAAAATAGTGCAAAAATATAGATACGAAGATTGCGAATTTGTCGCTATGATTGCGGGTGCAATTTTTGGCATCTGCGAAAAAATGAAAAAGAGCGAATTTGAAAAAGAATTTGAGGTGGAATTTGAGGGACACAAATTTACGACATTTTCCTGCTACGAAAAATATCTACGCGGTACGTATGGCGATTATTGGCAACTTCCTCCGGAAGATAAGCGTATAACTCACGATATGAAAGTTTTTGAAATTTAGGATTTTTTAGTGCTTCTCATTGATTATGGAAGGTAATCGTATCGATTTTGTTCTTTTCGCAATATATGAAATTTAGCTTGTTGCTTGCAGTTTTGGTTGGAAAAAGTATAAAACCATCATTGCAATCTGCTTGCAATTTCATTACTCCCAGCTTCAATTTGGTAAAATTATTCACTTCAGCCTGAAGCGATGAATTATCAAATTTCAAATATAAATCCCAAAAAATAGGCTTAATATTAAATTCTTTTGGACGAAATTCCGTTTGAATTGATAAAAAATCCCCATTTTTTCCACTTTGTTTGGGAGTAAATATTCGATCTCTTCGATATTACTTCTGTATTTTAAAACAAGACCGCCAAATTCTTTCTCTTTTATAAATCTAGTTTTAATTTCAATTTTTATTTTTTCATCAGAAGCCTCTAAAATTTTTCCACAAAGGCCTTTTTTACGCCAACTAAAATATTTTTAGGGTATGAAATATAAAATGACACATCGCCCGAAGTCGAAACGTACGGCGTAGCGCAAATTCCATCTTTAGCGTTTTGCAAAAATTTATTTTCGCTAGCTTCGTCAAAAATATCTAACTCAATCGACTTCAATGATCCTAAAATTTTATAGTCTTCATGAGTTTTCAACCTGTCTTTGACTTTTAGCCTAAATATTTTGCATTCATTGGTATTTTTATCAAGCATATACGCACAAAGCATAAAGTACGATGGTTTGCTAACATTAAGCGAAATAAATTCCTTTAAATCCTCTTTTTTGACGACGATTCTATTTTTTTCAGCTGCTTCTTTGTCAAAAAGAATCCGATTTTTGCTCATTATTAGAATTTTTTTCACCTCAAATTCTTCTGAAATTTCTACCTCTATCGCATCATTTATCACCTTAAAATCAACACCTACCTCAGCAAAATCAGCCATTTTTAAAAGACCGCCGCCAGCTCCTGGATAAAAAATATCTTTTTCTATAATTTCACTAATTTTCAAATTTGGCAAACATCTTTTCATCTCGCGTTCATTTATATTTTTTTGAATTTTATTGCTAAAACGCTTTAATATAAATTCGCAATATGTCATAACACGCGTATTTTCTGTAAAAATAAAATTTTTGTCTTTATAATTATCGTATAAAAACTGAGACATAGCCTCTTTAAATTTAGTTCGTTTAAATACAATAATATCACTATCACCCGCATTTTCAGATATGATTTTTATATCATTAATATCAGCCTCTGGTCTATTTGTATTAATTACTCTCCATTTTTTTGTTGTATTTTTATCATAAGATAAAATATTTAGCTTTTGAGCATCGACATTATCTAATAGTAAATTTAAAACATTTTTTGAATTTTGAGGAGAATCGTATTTTAAAAATTCCTTTTCGTATTCAGTATTTGTATATGAAGAATCTTTATTTATCGCCATTTTCATAGCACTTAACAGCTCGTTTATATCTTTTGTGTGAATAAATGGCAACTTCTTAATATCAAAATAAACGCCACGATCTTCTAAATATTTATCCAAATCATACTCAAACAAAATAATAGGCTTTTTTGTAATACTAAAATCAAAAAATACACTTGAGTAATCCGTGATAAGCACGTCAAGAGCATTTAAAAATTCGTAAGTATCGACGTTATTAGGAAAAGGTCTAATGTGCGAAAATTCGTCAAACTCAATTTTTCCAGTCATTATTGGGTGAAAATTTACAAATATTACCTCATCGTCATTTAGCATACCGTCAATTTTGCGCAAAATTGGTTTAATTTCCTTAATATATTTTGTTATTTCAATACCTTTATTACTTCTACCACGCCAAGTCGGCATATATGCGTAAGTTTTATAACTTTTTAATTCAAATTTAGTAGCAATTTCTTCGGCTTTTTGAGTATTAAAAAAAATAGAATTTCTAGGATAGCCGACAAATGCAACTTTACCAGTAAATAGATTTTCAAGATTATAGTCTCGCATTATGACATTTTTTGTAAATTCGTTTGGAAAAGTGATAATATCTGCATGCAAAAAATTGCGCTGCACATTATGCATTGAATCAATTCCATTTCGCATCTCTTTGCCAAGCGTTTTGAGTGGTGTGCCATGCCAAGTTTGGAGATAATTTTGTCCTGGTTTTTTTATGAAATATGGTGGGAACGAGGTGCTATTTAGCGGATGCTAAAATTTTGACATATTTTATTGAATGCAAATAAACGAGTTTGACATTTACGTTAAATTTAGAATTTAAATCGCAAATTATAGGAGTGTGTTTTTCTATGTTGTTGCTTACAACATAAATTTGAAATTTATCTCTCTCATCAGACAATAAGAGCTCTTTTAAAACAGCAAGTGGCGAATCAGAGATATTTTTTCCATGGAACGATTCAAATAGTATGAGATTATTTTGTATATGAGCATACTTATAATAATATGCATAAATATACTTTAATTTTGAGCGCCTGCCAAACATATCTCGAAGTCTATTTTTTACTCTAGATACGAACTTCATTTTTCCTCCATTGAAAAAATTTTATTATGCTTTTTTAGGATATTCTCGGCAAATTCAATTGCCTTATCAGAATCCAATTTTGAAACTATTTCGTCCAATCTTTTCATCTCGTTTTCGTTCGTTATTTTTTGCTTTTTTGATTCTCTTTCTCTAAATTTCTTGGCAAAAAGCGTAATTTCAGCGCTATTTTTTGGCAACTTCTTGCTCAGAATAAATTCTTCATATGCATCGCAAATTTCTTTTACATTTTCTGTGAAAGAAATTTGTTTTCCGTGATCAAGCCAAAGCACTTTATTGCACATAGAACGTATTTGACTCAGCGAGTGCGAGACCAAAATTCCAGTCACATCTTTTGACAAAATTTCCTTCATTTTGGCTTCGCTTTTTTTGCGAAATGCGCCGTCGCCGACAGATAAGACCTCATCTAAAATCAAAATATCGGGCTCGACCAAACAGGCAATCGAAAACGCCAGCCGGCTTCGCATACCGCTTGAAAGCTGGCGAAATGGGCGATCCTCGAACTCGCCAAGCTCAGCAAATTCGATAATCTCGGCGTATTTTTCATCCATAAATTTGCGCGTGTAACCAAGCAGCGCGCCGCGCAGATAGGTGTTTTCCTTTACGGTCAAATTCCCGTCAAAGCCAGTGCCAAGCTCTAATAGGGCCGCGATGCTGCCTTTGACCGAAATTTTGCCATCAGTCGGACGCATAACGCCTGAAATCGCCTTTAAAAGCGTCGATTTTCCAGCGCCGTTTGAACCGATGATACCAAGTAAATCGCCAGAATTTAGACTAAAACTGATGTCTTTATCCGCCCAAAACTCCTTGACTTGGTATTTCCCAAGCATTTTTTGCATGAAAAATTCCTTCAGTCCGATGTCTTTAAAATCGCCGATTATGTATCTGATCGAGATATTTTCTACTTTTATAACTTCCATAAATAACCTAAAAATAGTATGCGAATTTGTAATTATATCGCTTATACATCACAGCGCCCGCAAGAAGCGTAAAAATAGCATAAAACGCACACAAAAAATGGTGATTTAGTGACGGCAGCGCGGCATCTAACACAATGCTTCTAAAATAGTGAATATAGCAATACACTGGATTTAGATAAAACATCGTTTTATAGCCCTCTGGCACGATATCGATGCTATAAAAAATCGCCGACATATACATCAAAAGCATCGTGAGAATTCCGTACAAATATGACGTGTCGCGAAAGAAGATATTCATCGCCGAAAGGATCATTCCGACGCCCACATTAAAGACAATCAAGCAAAAAATCGGAACAAGCAAAAATATATATTTCCACGTGATCGCCAAATTTGGCTCAAACAGCACAAACGCGAAAAACACACACATCGTAAGCGCGAAATTTATGACCGCGGTGACGTTTCTAGAGAGCAAAAATATATATTTTGGCGCATTGATTTTGGAGAAAATTTTGGAATTTGCCATGAGTGAGTTCATTCCTGCGGTCGTGGATTCTTTGAAAAAATTAAACAGAATCACGCCGCAAAATAGATAGATCGTAAAGTGTTTGATCGACCTGCCAAAATAGTGTGAAAAGACCAAATTTAGCACGAGCAAGGTCAGAAGCGGAGATAAAATACTCCACCCCATTCCTAAGATTGTGCGCTTGTATTTTAGCTTAAAATCGCGCTTGACAAGCTCTTCAAACAAAAATTTGTGTTTTTTTAAATTGTGAAAAGTCCTAATTAGACTTTTTATCATTTGAAACCTCTAAATTCCCTATTTATGGATCATTTTATATTTTATTCCTGCTAAAATCGCCCCAATTATCGGCGCTACGATAAACACCCAAACTTGTCCGATCGCACTCCAACCGCTAAATAGCGCCGGACCAAAACTGCGCGCAGGATTGACAGATGTGCCAGTTAGCTTAATACCGATTAAATGGACCAAAACGAGCGCCAAACCGATGACTAAGCCGGCCAAATTCCCAGCCTCTTTGCTCGCGACCAATGCAGTATAGACAAAAATGAACGTAAGCACGATTTCAACGATAAGCGCGCCAAAGAAATTTAGTCCAACCGCGCTAGAATCGCCAAATCCATTCGCTCCCATCGCGCCAGTGCCCAAATCTGAGCAGCTCAAAATCACGAAAAGCACCAAAGCGCCGACGATTGCGCCGATAAATTGCGCGACGATATATCCGGTCGCTTCGCCCGATTTTATGCGGCCGTCGATTAGCATTCCGATTGTGATCGCTGGGTTAAAATGCCCGCCGCTTACGCTTCCAGCGCTATAAGCCATCGCGACCACCGCAAGACCAAATGCAAGCGAAGTCGCCACCAAATCGGCCTCGCTTAACACCGCGACGCCACATCCTACAAGCGTAAGCACCAAAGTGCCGCAAAACTCGCAAATTAGCTTTTTCATTCACTCTCCTTCAAAATTAAAACACATATTAAACCATTTTTTGGTTAATAAATTTATAAAATTTATCAAATTTGGTGGAAATTTATAAAATGAGGTGAAATTTGGGCGAAATTTGAAGTCTGAATTTCGCCCGATTCTTGCGCAAATTTGCGTGAAATTTACATGCTTTCTCTTAGAATTTGCGCAATCTCCTCGCGCGTTAGCTTTTTATACCCACTATCTAAGATAATCGCGCTATTTGCAATTGGCTCGATCATCTCCTCAGTCACGCCGAGCTCTTTTAGGTTTGTGACCATGCCGCTATCTTTGATAAATTTTTCCAGCGCGTCGATGCCCATTTTTGCGGCTGTCGCATCGTCTGCGTTTAGTCCCACGCCCCAAACGACGCGTGCAAATCTCGCAAATTTCGCCACGCTCGCCTCACTCGCGCCACAAATTAGGCGATAATACGCTGGAGAAATAGCACTTAGCCCCATTCCATGGGCACAGTCAGTATATGCGCCGATCTGATGCTCGATCATATGCACCATCCAGTCTTGCGTTTTGGACTGGCCAACGAGCGTCATGAGCGCCAGCGTGCTTGCCCACATAATGTTACTTCGCGCCTCATAATCACGCGGATTTGCCACAGCGCGGGGCGTCGCGGTGATGAGAGAGCGCAAAAGTCCCTCCACAAGGTAGTCGCTGACGTTATCATCATCGCCGCTAAAATAAATCTCCATCAAGTGGCTAATCGCGTCAAACGCGCCAGATTTCATCTGATAGGCGCTTACAGTATAGGTAAATTCGGGATTTAGGATGGCAAAGCGCGGCGTGAGTTCCCGCGGAAAGGTGCGTCCGGCTTTAATCTTGAGCGCCTCATTCGTGATGACGCTGCCGGCGTTTGCCTCCGAGCCAGTGCCAGCCATCGTAAGCACCGAGCCAACGGGCACGAGCGGATTGATGATGTCGCCAAAGTCGATGTAATAGTGTTGCCACACATCACAGGTCGCATGAACGCCCAAACTAACGCCCTTTGCGTAGTCGATGACACTGCCGCCGCCGACTGCGAGCAAAAAGTCCGCCTTCGCCTCGCGCGCGATTTTGATGCCCTCGCAGAGCTTCGCGTACGTCGGATTTGGCATGACGCCGGAGATTTCGCTCACGCGCTTGCCAGCCGTCCTTAGGGCGCTTATCACTTGGTCGTAGATGCCGTTGCGCTTGATTGAGCCGCCGCCGTAGATTAGCACGACGCTCTCCCCAACGTTTTCGAGCTCGCCGGCTAAGTTTTCCATCGCATTTCGCCCAAAATGCACTCTGACTGGATTTTGATAGG
>Ga0065711_1006578_pt1 | contig 16933 bp, 8 predicted proteins | sample Hoacrofraction12_FD_59098 | JGI IMG/M metagenome (GOLD analysis project Ga0065711, IMG submission 59098) | Hoatzin crop microbial communities from Cojedes, Venezuela - Epithelial fraction 12 v2 (version 2) | ecosystem: Host-associated > Birds > Digestive system > Esophagus > Crop | place... | reverse complement strand
GTGGTGCCCAGTGACAGGACAAGGGGCAATGAGCACAAACTGAAGCATAGGAGGTTCCAGCTGAACACGAGGAACAACTTCTTCCCTCTGAGGGTGACGGAGCACTGGAACAGGCTGCCCAGGGAGGTTGTGGAGTCTCCTTCTCTGGAGATATTCAAGACCCATCTGGAGAAGGTCCTATGCAGCCTGCTGTAGGTGACCCTGCTTCGGCAGGAGGGTTGGACTAGATGAGCCACAGAGGTCCCTTCCAACCCCCAACATTCTGTGATTCTGTGTTTCTGTGATTCTGTGATTCTGTGATGTCTTGTTTAACCAACTGATATGGCTATTCATTCCCGATGGTGATTGATGCTATTGATTGGCTTCTCAAAGGGTCGGATTCAAAACCTCTCCAAGTCAGTAGACATCAATAATTTAGTCTGTGTACTTTGGATCAGACCCGAGCTGTAACCAGGAAAACTGATGTTTTCTTCTAGACTGCTCTGCTCTGCCACTGATTTTGTAACACAGTGAAACCAGCATTAGTGGGGATAAAACTGTAAACTCTTAGTTCTTCCTGTAATTAAAACATAAACAATATATAATGAACACACTACAGAAGTTATTAATGATAATTCCTACTTAAATAACAGTAACATAAAATCATCCACTAATACCTTGAAGGGAGAATTATTTTAGGATACTATGTTTTTGGTTTTATGAGTGAGAAAATGAAAGTAATATTAGAAACTATGAAGATCACAGGAAACAATATTTGTAAACCAAACAAAACGTAATTGTCTTTTGAATGAAATAATTTTAATCTCTCTTAAAGAAGAATATTTCAACTTGAAGCTCCCAATTTAGCATAATTTGTAACAAAAATCCCATTATAATATGTTAGCATTAAATTTACATTTGTGTTTTTATTCTAAAATTTAGCAAATAGGTTAGTTAGGCAACTAGGACATAGCTTTCCAGTGGCCAAAATACTGTGTTAAGTAAGTTTTCCTCATTAAATTACTTTTGTGCTAGACATTTGTTAATATTCATTCACTAAAATCTAGCAAAGGTCAGCCAAAAGGTAATTGTGTGAGGACTNAAGACCTTTCCTTGGAACTTCCTGTACATTTTAAACCAAGGTTTTTTCTTCTACTTCTGTAAAACTAATTTGAAAGAGGACTTACGGGCTCTATCAGATCTCTCTTACTGCATGACAGATATATTTCAGATATTGTCTCTGCTGCAGACACACACGCACACTCCCATGCATTCTGCAAGGTTCCCACCGGTGTTACGAATGCGCGCTGATGCAGGGCGTTACCAGCATCACCAAAGAGCAGCTCGCGGTGAACTGTGGCGAAGGGCACCGCACACCAGTTTGAGACAGTAAGTAATCCCATTGTGTCACGCAGAAACTCCAGTTGAGGTAGGCAGAATTTTCCAAGCGCCAAATTGGTGTTTGGCCAGGGTACTACAGCAAAAACCTTACTTTTAAAGAAGTAGTACCTGGGCATTAAGGAATTAATGAATGAACATTAAGGAATAGAAGAGCACTAAGGGATAGAAGTGTGCTGACTTAACATTTCAGCCAAAAAGTAAAACCTCTGAACGCAAAGGACGTCAGCATTGTACAACAAGGAACAGCCTCAAGTCAGGCTCAAAATAATAGTAAATTGTTATTTATTATAAAGAGCTAGCTGGTTTTAAGCTGGTCTTAAAAGTTCAGGTTTAACCCTAGGGGAAAATCACAGGCAGAATTCTTGCTGTTAACTCAGGCTGGTGTATCATCACTACTTCAGCCCAAAAGCAGTGGACTGTGTTTCACTTGCTGCTGGCATTTTATCCTAGGTGCAGTTTATGATCTGGTCTGGCATCACGGCAGTGCCTGGGCAGGAGAGGAGGCTCCACCTTGCCTTTCTGTGGCTGTTGGCCTCAGGAGGAGCTCCCTAGGCAGAGGTGAAATTGCTCTCTCCTGGGGAGAAACTGAGTGTTCATGGAAGAGAGAAACTTCTGGAGCTGAGAGAGGAAGAGGCAGAGACCACACCAGGAGAAATCCCGCTGCAGGAGGAGAAGCCATGAGATTTCTTAGAGGAGCAGACACATGATCAGACTTCAAAGTGACTGCGTAGAGCTTTTTCATGCCAAATACACTGAAAACAAAGATAAGAAAGACAAAAAGGTAGATATAAGAAAGAAATTCTTTACTGTGAAGGTGGTGAGGCTCTGACACAGGTTGCCCAGAGAAGTTGTGGCTGCCCCCTCCCTGACAGTGTTCAAGCCCAGGTTGGATGGAGCTCTGAGCAATCTGATCTAGTGGAAAGTGTCCCTGCTCATGGCAGGGGGGTTGGAAGTCTATTAGGTCCCTTCCAACCCAAACCATTCTATGATTCTATGATTCTATAAAAAAGAACAGGAGAAAAATTTGCTCTTATTTTAATTGATGTCATTGAGCTGAGCTGTGTCCTGCACTAAAAGTGATCTTGTGTTAATTTTCATCCAGATCAAACAGCATCTGAGATTCAGAGCTTTCTGGTATCTTTGGTGATCACCTTAAGCAAAACATGAGGCAATTCTGTTAGTCTGGCTGACCTGATGCTCACAAATCAGCTTAGTCAGACTTACCCTTTTTCTGTAAGTGTTGTGAAAATGCTAATCAACCTGGGCAACTGCCAGGAGCTGCCCAACTGAACTTGCTTGAAATCTTGAAATATCACTGTGCCACAGTGACTCTGGGTGCTGCTGAATCCATTCTCGCTCTGTAAACCATAACAGAAGAAATTTAAGGCAGATGATACGTAAAAGTTTCTACAGCTTAGCAGTTACAGAAAACCATCACATTCTTCTGTCAAAAGTGATTCTGGGGCTTGCAAAGGCCCTGGTCAAATGTTAACACCTCCAAAAGAGAGTTATTTAATATTTCTTTCAAAGAAACTCTAATTTCCTATCAAACATTACATCAGAGCAGACCCAAACTAGTTATGACGCTGGGCACCACCTAGAGCTGATGAGAAAAAGCTGACAACAAGGGCACCTCTTAGGTGTTGGTCCTCTTTTTTGGTCTCAGATACCTTCCGTGGGCTTACAGAGCACCTTTGTCCTTTTTGCTCCACAGCCTGGGAAGAGGTGCTCACAATTTCTTTCTGGAAGCAACTGTGCAGGAAATACTTTATCTAGAAGAAGGTATCCAGCAGAGCTGGAGGAGGACAGGTACAACTTGTGACCACTGACATGACACGTTGACAGGATACCAGAGACCAACTCTTACCTTCTTCCTAGCTCAATAAACGTACATCTGAACGTGGTGATACATACCTTTGCGTATATGCATTTAAGTAAACGCGGAACTCAGATAAATAGAACGTTTCAATTTGTTGCTTTGCCTGACTTTTAAACCAGCTTTTCCTATCTCAGTTAACAGTGAGGGTTTTCCAGCCCTTGAGGAGGCCATTTTTATGTGTAGGAAGACAGGTCCTTCATAGAGTGCACTGGGCCAAAAGGGAAGGGTTTAGAAAGAATTATTTTTAATAATTTGACCAGTAGGCACTCAGCTGAAAGGGACCCATTGATGGTTTGGGGTCTAGTTCCTGTTCCTAAAACTGTTTTTATATTTAATAAAAAAATGCCCAAGCTATTTACTGGAAGTGGACCAGGACACAGCTCTCTGCTCCCAAGTGAATCCTTTAATCATGATTTTACTTATTGGCACTGTGGTCTGAAAAAATTTGAGCTAGTTTCTTGTGGTGAGACCATTTCAGTGGGGAGGAGTAGGATATCATTCCACCATCCTCATTCTGCCTGCAAGAATAGCTGCCTACTGTGGTTAGGAGACCTTATAAGGTGACCTTGTAAGGCTGAAAAGAGAATTCATCTCACTTCACACAGAAATGGCAGGGTAAAAGGTGGATAGTGCTGTCACAAGTGTGTCCTGCAGGGTGTCTGCTTCTGTCAACATTTGATATGGTCCGAGAAACTTTGCAGATCAGATCCCAGAGGCACTGCAGGGAGACACTTGTTGATTCCGGGACCTTGGGCCTGAGCTGAGACCCACTTACTCACGGTAGGGTGGCTTAGCATACACAACGGTACTTTTTCAGCACTGTAAGCTTAAAAATAAAAACTAAACGGCTAGAGGCAGTAGGTTTAAAGTGGATTTTGAAACCTGTGTTCTGCCCCATATATCGGAGTGTGGTAGAGATTTTGCGGCAATTGAGGAGTTAGATGTATCTGAAGAAAAAAAATGCATTCTGCATGGTCCACTGGAAAAGAAAATTAAAATGTATGTGTCTGCTCTTACGGAAAGAATTATAAAATTAGGCTGATCAGTCTGATTCGGTCTCACGTACTGAGAGACAGCACGTTTCCTGCGTTGCTCATTTCTTCAAGGATAAACTGCATCTACAATGCAGACTGTGAATAAACAAAACTGTTCTTTTCAAGTTAAATTCAAGGTAAAGCAAGTGTCCAGCCCCAGTATACATAATAGCTCTACCTTGTAAATGAATTTCGCTGGGTTTTTAAAAGATACTTCGCTGTAGCTGCTACCAAGGTTTTCCCCAGTAGAAGATATGACCGGTTTCAGCAGACCCCCAAGAAAATTGCTAAAACTAGGCTAAGCACCCCAAAAGGCTGAAGGTGTTAACATTTTAAACATCAAACCAATTAAAATGCAGACTGCTTCATCATTAGGCATGGCTTATCATATTAAGAAACTGTTTCATGTGAAACTGGAGAAGAAGGGTGACGAAAACTGAGGCAACTACAATAAATACAATAAAAGAAGAAGAGTGTGTTTTCTGATATTACTGCTCATATAAAATTGTTCTTCCTGTATTTATGTATGTAGAAATGTTATGCCAAACATTTTACAGGATGTGGATGACATTTCTGTAATTTATGCAGGGAACTAAGGCAAACCAATCCACCAGCATCAGTTAAAATCAATATAATCCACAGCAACTGTCTGCAATGCAGAGGATCCAGGGTCAGGCATTTAAAAACAGTCAGAAAAAAAGAGGAATGTGAAGAAGCTGGCAGTAAAGAAAATCATACACTAATGCCTGAATGCAGATTTAAAAAAAAATCCCAAATGTAAAACCCATGCAGGCCAAAGCTGTCCTCAGAGAGTAAGTGTTTTTTAACTTATAGCAGAGAGCAGTGACCTAAGTGTCATTCCAGGAATAACAGCGACATAAGAATGAGCTGCTGGTAGACAAGCTGTGGACAGTAACAAGTATTTCTACATGAAGTCATCAAGTTATCTTGTTTCTCCTCCAGTTAATGGATTAAGGGGTCATTTAGAATGAAGATCCCACTCTACCAGTCATAACAGAGTTTTATTTTATCTGTTTCACATTCTTGCTAGGGAGAATTAAAAATGAAACACGTACTAAACTCACATTTGTCTCAGAGCCAGTCACTGCAGTGAGGAATACCTTCCACTGCGAACTGAAATCCAATTATTTATCATCACACATCACATTGATATAAGACAGACCCTTTTGCCTAGAGGACACTCTAATGATACACTCTCTGTAGTTAAAGTTTCAAATTATTTCCATTTGAACCTGTTTTTTAATCTTGCCATTTTAAATGGCCAGCCCAAAATTGACCTTGCTGATATTTATTTGTTCTAGAAAATTAAAAGCGTGGTGAAAAGATGATAAGCAAATTGCATTAGTAAGATATGACAGTTCTAATAAACTTCCTTCAGTAAACTTCTGACTTTCTTTTTTAATGCACATTATGTCTGAAAATCTTCTGGGTTATAGTGGCACCAAACATAGTTAATTTTTATTGATCTCAGAATTCAAAGTGCAACCTCTGCATACTTTAGGATCATAAAGTGGTTAGCATTTAAATCACCCTAAATGCATTTGGAGAACATAAATGAATTTTATGATGTATGGAATTTAAGTTACATTTTTTTTATGCAATCTGCAGACTTATATAGTGTAGACTTATAATATAACGTATTATTCCTGATATGGAAGAAGAGAGGCTGAACTAAGCTTCTTCTGATATAGTCCCAGCACTTAGTAATGCTGTTATTAAGTATCCATGTAACATCTAGGAATCCACAGGTATTAAATTCCCAGGAACTCTGGCACAGAGATGGAGCCATGGTCACAGGAAGGTTCCAGGTAACACCATGGTAAAGACAAATCAGATGTAGGCTGCACTGGAGCGGTAGGGTTACCTACATGTGGTAGAACTTGGACAAAAAGATCTTATCATTCAGATGATGTCAATTATTGACAAGTCTGAAAGGAAAAGCAATTAAAAATCAGTCCAATACCTTGGTCTGCCACTCCTGACTTACTTATGAGCTATGAGTGATAGCTCCCGTCTCTTCCCAGAAAAGTCTGCATATTCTTATGCATTTTTGAGACTTCTATTAATTACTTATGGACTGGAGACCTCCAGAAAAAGATAGGAACTATCAAGATTCGAATGATTCTTCCGATATCTAACCTTATTTCTGGTGTGATTAAGGTGCATAAATTTTTTTTCATTAACTGAAAACTGTTCAGAAAGCTTGGTCTTCAGGGCAGGCAAATAACATCTTTGTACCTGTCAAAGCATCTAAGCCACAAATTCCTTGTTGCTGTATGATTTCGCTGCAGTTTTGCTGGGATCTCTCATACCTTATGTAAGTTGTAAGATCACACATGAATTAGACTGACTTCCTTCTCTTAAACTATTGCTGTTCTTACAGATTTTGACTACTCCCTAAAACAAGAAGAGACAAAGACCAAGGTGCAGTAGCAAAACTTTGCTTAGTGAAGAAATATTAACTGATTATTTCTAATCTTTCCAGGGATGACGGTTGGACTTGATGATCTTAAAGGTCTTTTCCAACCTATGATTCTATGATTCTATGAGTTAGGATATTTCAATGGAATTTGATTCTGACTTCAAATCCAAGCCAAAAACACATGCAGATACCTTATGGAAATATAGGGCTATTCAGACCTATTTATTTGCGGAGTATGGACAAGCATGCAGAAATCATTCTGCCCTTATGTTAATTGAAAATATAATGTTGAAAAGGAAACCGCTTCCATTTGACTAAGTGGTTGTTTTTGCAAATTCAGAGATTCACTACACCTATCCTGTGAAACTTCGGACTGATTTTATAATTATTGTTCTGATTGAGGTGGGTATTTTGGAGATGTGGCTTTTAGCTACATGTATGGAAAGTGTTACCATGTACCAAAGCAGTTATATTGTTGTATTGTGCTAATGCTGAAGATGACAAATTATTTGGCATCCTGTAGAAATTCAGTGATATATTTCAGGCACACATCATGTTATTTAACTGTTAGACTTGAAATGCCTGGCACTAGACTTCAAGACCGCTGCAAGTAATACCACAGGCAGGCATCTCCAGTTTGTCTATGCTTAACAAGTGACCCAGAAGGCCCTTTTAAAAGGATATTTTAACCCATTTTAAATCAATAGACCTAATGGCTGCTAGGATCACTGTTGACTTCATTGGGCTCAGCCTTTGTATCACTGCTTTTCTGATGCCAAAAAGGTAAGTGGAATGACATTGTTCCTTTTTTTGTACTGGTCTAAAAGCTGAATCAGAGCAGGAGCACCTCACTTTCCTCAGCTGACCGCAAGAAAACTGGTTAGTTTAGTTAATATAACTGAAATACCTTTGTAAATGCAAAAGCTTTGTATAAACAATAACTGCTACTCCTTTACTTTAGTGTGGAGTATTTCTGCAGGTAAATCTGAAATAAATGCACTGAGGGAGATAGCTGCACCTTCTGCTTAGTGGCAGGCAGCTGGATCTGGGACTTTTTATTCACTTGTCCAGAGCACTGCACATTTCACTGCCCAATTAAAAAAGAAGCTGTTAGCACGTGCCACATTCCAACCAGGTGTAAGTCACTAGAGAAAGGCTAGAGTAGTTACAGGTGGGAATTCATCAGAGGCATAAAATGGAAAGAAGAAGAAAGAGTCACATAGCAAAAGGACTCAGAACTACTGCAACTTCTAGCATTTAACAGTGACTTTGTGCCTCTGCAAGTGTCAAGTTTCAAAAAATATTTCAATGGATGCTACTCATAGCTTTCGAGGAAATTTCTCTAGGATAGAGAAGAAGCACCAGCATGGATCCGCTGGAAGTGTGTGTTGTCTTTCTTCAGTATCTTCACTCTACAAGGTACGGTTTTTAGTGTGAGGAGCAGAGAACAAAATCCATCCATCAAAGAAGTGTACCTGCTCCCTGTGAGCTTAGATGTCCTGCCTATGGAGGGTGAACAGGAGAGTGTTTGCAGAAGTGTCACAAGTTCTTGTCTCTGCAGGAGGGCAGTGTTCTGGATCATACGAAGAACTGGCATACTGGCTTCACTCCACGTACAATAAAGCCAGAAGTATAACTTACATCGACATCAGTGATTTTTCATAGAATCCCAGAACAGTTTTGGTTGGAAGGGATGTTTAAAGATCTGCTAGTCCAACTCCCCTGCCTACATCATTCAGTAGATCAGGTTGCTCAAAGTCCAGTCCAGCCTGACCTTGAACACTTCCAGGGAGAGGGCATCCACAACTTTTCTGGGCAACTTGTTCCAGTGCCTCACCACCCTCATCACAAAAAATTTGTTTCTTATGTCCAACCTAAATCTACCCTCTTTCAGTTTAAAACTGTTACCCCTTGTTATGTCACTACATGCCCTGGAAAAAAAAATCTTTGTTTTTCTTAAGGTCTCTCTGGAGCCTTCTCTTCCCCACGCTGAACCACCCCAACTCTCTCAGCCTTTGCTCACAGGAGACGTGTTCCAGCCCTCTGGCTATTTTCATGGCCCTCCTTTGGACCCACTTTAATAGGGATTATCTTAGAGTTGAAGCTGTTCTATGGGCTGGGGTATAACACTCCATACACAAGAACAAGGTAAAATTAGTTTCCCATTGCAAAAAACCCATATCTTCCTTCTCATACAGCAAATTACAAATGAAGACCTATGAACTTGTGGGGAGGGAGGATAAGCCGCTTGTCACTCTCTTACTTACTGTGACAGCAAGGAAAGACCTTGAATTCCTCCCTTCTTCCCTTTATTATACTTGGCTCAGATATACTGAGGATTTTTTAAGTCTCATACTGATATGTATCACGGATACATTCAATTTTTCAGTTGACCCAATCAACTTCTTGAAAGTATTTGGAATAATTAAACTTCATTTTATGATGACTGGAAATGCTATCTTGCCACGGGGGACCTGCTTAGGTGTTGGCACAGTAAATATCAAGGTGTGCATTCATTCTGACGTGAAATTAAAGTTGGTTCAGAAGGATTAATTGCTCTCAGTTGTGCTCAGTTCTTCCACCTCAGGGAAGCTACAGTTCCAAACTGCAACTTCATCCATTAAACTCTCCCATCTGAATTCAATCACATCATCACCCTCCAGTGGATTTTATAAGTGCCTTTACAATAGATGTGGTGTTTGGAGTGGAACCAACATGGAGTTTTTTTGCCTTAGGTCAATTTATCTTTCTATTGACATATGTATAACCTATATGTATATATTTTTGGAGTGTACAGCACAGCTTTCTAGCTGCTGGCCATCAGCCTACAGTCCCAAGGGACACTTACACTGTACATTTCCCTGGGTTCAAGTAGTGTGGTAGAACTTGTCATGCACTTGCACAGATAGCATCCTAAGCTTGCAAAATGGTATCCCTTTATAGGCAGGGTGTTGAAACCATAACTGAATGCAGCTGGAATTAATGCTGGACTTCTCTTTTATTTTATTATGACTTTAAACAGCTGGTTTATACAAATCTGTTTAACTGGCACAGGAGCAGAGGAGGAAAAGCGTTCATGCTGCCACACACCAGTATCAGTTAGGAGGTGTCAGCAGAGATGAGTCCTCTTGCCTCTCAGGAGAGACTTGTTAGCTGGGTTTCTCCTTTTTCTCTTGTCTGCAGCTGAAACCTGTTTGACTTTCCACCACTAGAACAAAGACGTTTGCAGAACAAACTCTTTTGGGAAGGAACAACTTTGCTCATACTACTTTTCTGTTGAAACCACTGTGATTTTAAATAAAACTCTTTGCACTTTAACAGTAGAAAAAAAGAAAAATTAGTCTTAGCTGGGAAATTAGGAGCTCACTCAAGAAATGTATCCAGATTTGGGCTCGGAGACAAATCACGCTCTCTTATGAGTGCTGTGATATTGCTACTCACATGCATTCTTTTTGTTCCGGGCTTTTCTGTATAGTGCCACGTTCTTGACTTCAGAAATGAGCGGGGCCTGAGCTGTGTGAGAGGGTCGTATTTCTAGGATGAGGTGGCAATTGGATTTATCTTGGATGAATGCTCGAAATACAACAACGTTATTAAAAAAGACAGTCTCCATCTTTTTATTTGGATTTTGTTTGCTGAAGTGGCCATACATGGTTCTTTGAGACCCTAAGTATTGTGCATATGTGTTAAATATTCTCTAAACAAGAGATGATCATGTCTACTGCACTACAACAGAGAAACATCAAATTCTGAATCAGCCCTGGGTGGGAAACAGGGCTTGCTCAGAGTACTGCCGTTTTCGATATGTGCAGAAGAACTGTAGATAACTTGAAGAAAAAAGGGAGATGTCTAGTGTGTTTTGTCTCTATGTTTGTGATAGGCTGCAGCTGACAAAGTCTGATAAAATGTATAAAATGTTTTAATTAAACACAATTTATTTTGAATGCAAAATATGCTAGAAATATCAATCCCTCATTGAATTTTCTAGGCATAAAATCTATTTCTGTCTCTGGAATTAGCAGTCCAGTAGTATAGCTCTATTATTTATATAAATGTCCAATGTTTCTGAAGTCCTTGCAGGTTATTTGTCACAAAAATTTTCTACTAATTTGTGCTAACCTTTTTTTTTCTTGAATTGTACTTCTTGCTTTATTAGTCAGCAGAGTTTCTATTGAAGCACTAGGACTGACTCAGCAGGTTTACTCATCCCATTTAGAAATAGTGAGGTGGTTCAAGAACTGAACTACATAGACTCTAATCTTTCAGTTATTTGTTTCACCAACAAACTTGCCAATTACGGTATCAAACAGTCTCATAACAGTTTCATCTTACCTTATTTAGGCATTAAATCAGGAATGGGTCTCCAGAGGACAATTCAAACTTTAGTTGGGTTGGTGTTTTTCCAGTGATGTCCCTCTCTCCCTGTTGACTTGAGGAGGTGTGTGATGCAGTCAAACTCCTGACTAAAATGCTCCAAGTACCTACAGCCACCTGAGACGAATACAGCAGTTAACTCATACGTGTTCTAAATTATTTGGATTTCTTATGCAATGGCAGTGTGCTACATAACACAATGGGCATGCATCTAGATTCATTGCCTATATCAAATAGTAGACAAGTTCTCAGGGAGAAGATCTATAGGATTTAGTTGAAAATTTTGTAAGTGATGAGGTGACTTTTATGTGAATTGGGATTTGTCAAGTTTTGCCATGGGTGAAACTTTACTGCTAGGATTTGAGTAGAGAGCCTGTCTCACCACCACTGGTCGTTATTCCCAGGAGCAGAACACAGCATGGAAGAAGTAAGGCCTAGAAGAGGCAATGAGAAAATAAAAATTGTATGGCTACTGCCATTAGGTAGAGAGCAAATGGGTCACAGAAAAAAGAACAGGAGAGGTTCCGTGGAGAAAGACAGTGGATACAATGGGGTGATGAAGTTGTTAGAAACAAAGAATATAGCAAATAGGTCAAAGGATTATTTTTAAGGATGGGAAATGTCTGAATGCTGAGATGGAAAGTGATTCAACCTCTAATAATGAAGTCTGTATCTTCACATTATACACTTTCACTAAGTTGCAACAATTACGACCTCTCATTTTGGATGTTCCCCTTGAAATCCATCCATGAACTTTTATCATTAATTTGGTACCAAATAAAATGTCATGGATATTAAAAGAATTACTTCAAAAGCAGTTCTTGACTAGATCATTAATAATTTTTCCTTTTGAGAAATTAGTAAGTTTTTAATTCTGAATTCTCTGGTTTCAGACACATAAATTGCTTTTATTTCTAAAATAATTTTCTGGAAGGGTAATTTAGAAATGAGATGGAAAAAACATCCAAATGATCACCAACAAAAAGGTAACATAGCAATCCTGTCTTCCTAGAAAAGCTCTCATGCCGCAGGTGACAAAAGAGGCAAAATTTCCAGTCAGTGAATGTACAGCACAGAATTTCCTGGCTGGACAGGATTAAAAATCAAATTACCTTAAAAGGCCACCAGAAGTACATGGGGGTATCACTACAAACATCTTTCTAAAGGAAGAAGCCATTACTTTTGCTTTTGTCCTTGGAGGTGAAAGAAAGGGACAAGTCTATCTTGTCATGTTTGTGGATAAATGAAGTTCAAATGCTTGAAACAAAAGGAAAACTCCTAAACATGCACTGCTGTCTTCTTCAGATTATGTTAGCTGTGATTCATGCTACTATCCTTCATTTTCTTGTACTGTACTCTTGGAACTACTGGAAAATTGCAAAGGGATGAAAGAACATTACTTTGACAAAAAGGTGAAAGGCGTATCTATCATAACCTGTTTTTTTGGATCAGATAACTTGTGAAGAGGATGTAAAGCAGTAAATGTTCTAGGTAGACAGATTTTTTTTTCTTTTGAAGTTAAGAACAACCTGTTTCTATCTAAAGAACAATTGGTTTCTCTGTAATTACGTGTAAACAGCAAAAATACCGATTCATCTGAAAGGAAGGACACGCCATGCCAATGTGCAGTGTAATGTAATCAGGTGGGCATTGAATGAGGTCCTTAAGGGACAGACACATAAAAATAGTACTTCTGCTGAACCTCTGTTTTCAAGAGCTGCTCCGACATGCACTTCCATCCAGTAAAGGAATCCTAGAATACAAGAAAAGGCATGTCAAATGTCAGTGAGTCAGGCAAAAGTTCTAACAAGGTTAATGTGTGCGTAGGTGGCAGAAGTCTCTGGCTGTTTCCTCTCCTGTTTTCTGTTCAAATTGGTTTCTGTTCTGTTCTGCTTCCCCTTCAGAGTTTTGGAGGAGAATTGTCCTAAGGAAAAGTAGTATTGACTGTAAAAGAGCACCCATGGGCATGGAACAGTCATCCACTGGGATTCTACTTTCACCATCAACAGAGATCCTGAGAACCACTGGGACCCAGAAGTTACATCTATGCAAACAAATCAAACACTGCCCTTGATCTGGGCGTTGGTGTTGGGAAACTATTGTCTGTACGGCCTAATAACAGTTAGGTGGCAATTGCTCATCCAATTCAGTAAATAAAATGCACAGAAAAGATATATACTGATGCTCTTAAGATGAAAACTGAGCCCAAGAGAAACCTGTATTGTCCTAATTGATTTACCTACACATTTAATTTGTATAGTGAGGCAGGAGAGGCACACAAAAAATTGGTCAAATAATTATTCAGTTGTCTATCTACTATAATCACTTGAATTTCCAAAACCTAAAAATGAACAATAAAAAGTCTTGACTGAAGTTCTTCTGCAAATATTTCTAACAATGTAATGGGTACTGAAATTCTGAAACTACAGTCCTAGTGCAAGCAGCTTCCATATTGTACTGGTGGAAATCTTCTCTGCCGAAAAGATAAAGGAAAATTTATTCAGTATTTGTCTGTCTCAAGTAGAAAGTATACAGCCTTCTCCATTTTCCTGTGAATATATGTAAAATGTAGACTCCAAGTATAAAGCTTTTGTCCCCATGATACATTTTAAAGCTCCACTATAAAGGGAAACATCTCTGGAGTCAGCAAGAGCGATAAGTTCCCAATTAGCTTACTATTCTCCATGGACAATAAACACACTACATGGGTGAAGGGAATGAGAAACACACCCTCCCCTGATAGACGTATTCCCCATATTGATATGTGTGTTTTCACAGTACCATTAATTTCCTCTTAAAAATTTTTCATGTTGCTTATCGGTCTCAGTGGAAAATAGTCTTGTAAAATCATGGCATTTCAAAAAAAAGAGTTATGCTCTGAACTGTGATTAAATCAAAGTTATTTTCATTCTTTGGTGTGAGGAAGAAAGAGACAGTGCATCAAAATCCTCTTTCACGTAGGTACAACATCTGTTGACTTAAGGGAATCTAGGTCGATTTTCTCCCATCTCCAAAAAGTGTTCCAAAAATCAAAATATAAGCGATGGATAGGTTATTCTGTTGTGAGCCTCGTAATTCAAATTTTTATTTGTGAAAATTGTCCCATTGAAAGGATTGGGAAAAATCACACACTGGCAAACAGTTTCAGTTCCAATAAACCAGTATTTTCAGGAAAAAACATCCCAAACCTTTAAAAACTTATTTGTGATTTGGTGTATCTTAAAATGCAAGAACAACCACATAATTTACTTACACACTTTGATAAATATTTTTTTCTTGACGTGAGAGTATGTGATCACAGAAATCTCTTCCAGCATTTGAAAGTCAAAATAGAAATGTATTTTAAGCTTTAACTGGTGAATGGAGTTAAATCCCGCTGGCGGCCAGTAAAGAGTGGTGTTCCCCAGGGCTCAGTTTTGGGTCCAGTCCTGTTTAACATCTTTATCAATGATCTGGATGAGGGGATTGAGTGCTCCCACAGTAAGTTTGCAGATGGCACCAAGTTGGGTGTGAGTGTCGATCTGCTTGAGGGTAGGAAGGCTCTGCAGAGGGATCTGGACAGACTGGATCGACAGGCTGAGGCCAACTGTATGAGGTTCAACAAGGCCAAGTGCTGGGTCCTGCACTTGGGTCACAACAACCCCATGAAATGCTACAGGCTTGGGGAGGAGCGGCTGGAGAGTTGCCCAGGGGAAAAGGACCTTGGGGTGTTGGTTGACAGCTGGCTGAACATGAGCCAGCAGCGTGCCCAAGTGGCCAAGAATGCCAAAGGCATCCTGGCTTGTATCAGGAACAGTGTGGCCAGCAGGAGCAGGGAGGTGATCATGCTCCTGTACTCAGCACTGGTGAAGCCACATCTCGAGTACTGTGTTCAGTTTTGGGCCCCTCACTACAAGAAAGACACTGAGGTGCTGCAGCGTGTCTGGAGAAGGGTGACAAGGCTGGTGAGGGGTCTGGAGAATAAGTCTTACAAGGAGCGGCTGAGGGAGCTGGGGCTGTTTAGTCTGGAGAAGAGGAGTCTGAGGTGGGACCTTATTGCTCTCTACAACTACCTGAAAGAAGGTTGTAATGAGGCAGGTGTTGGTCTCTTCTCCCAAGTAACTAGTGATAAGATGAAAGGAAATGGCCTCAGGTTGCATCAGAGGAGGTTCAGATTGGGTATTAATAAAAATTTCTTTCCTGAAAGAGTGGTCAGGCATTGGAACAGGCTGCCCAGGGAAGTGGTTGAGTTACCATCCCTGGATGTGTTCAAAAAATCTGTCCTTTGGGACATGGTTTGGCAGGCATAGTGGTCTTGCGTTGACAGTTGGTCTTGATGAACTTAAAGGTCTTTTGCAACCCTAATGGTTCTATGATTCTAAGATAAGGTGATCTTCTGGTGAGATCAGGCAAATTAGAGCAGGCTTTAATCTGATCCTTTATACCTGCTGAAATTTAACATTTCACACAAAGATAAAATGTTACGTGACATTTAAAATTTGTCTTATGACAGTGGAAGGAACTGTCTTAGCGCATGAGTTTATAGGAATTAATGAGCCTGGCTTTTGGTGAGCTCCACTGCAATCCAGAAAGCGCTTTCTAGACTCCAGGGAACTAACACTAGTGCATAACGGTTAAGAGTGGAAAGGAAAACCTTGGTGGTCCTCTAAAAAGAAAAAATAGACATGAAAAGTAGTAGAGCTGTGTGGGTAAATGTTATTATTCCTTGTTTTGCAGAAGTAAATGAGGAGCTGGAACCACAGCCCCTGTGCCTAGGAGTTTGTAGTCTGGTGCGAGTGAACTGGGGAAAGACCGATTCAGAAAAATAAATGTTATTGATACAGTCTGACTATCTGTATACTGGGATTCAGTTTTGTCAAGCTATATGTAAATATTAACTACCTCCTAAAAGTCATGCAAGCTTTTTTAAAACTGAGGTAAAAGGTAAAGTGAGATAAAAGTTGAAAATGTGTATTTTAGTAATGAGTAAAGTTTTCTTCCTGAAAGATTGCTATCTTCAGTTCCACTATTGCTTACAATCTGTAAATTCCGTTCTCCCAAACTAACACGAAAAGATGTCAAATCAGTCAGATTTTGCAAAAGTTATGTTGTATATGCATTCCTGCCTTCGGTAGTACTATCGCTTGACACTTCTGGACTACATCACTCCACCACTCCAGTTTTGTGGTAAGTTTCCTGCTCTGGAACCTCCATCCATGCTTACCATATGTTTGCACTTACATAAAACCGTGAATGATGTGTTGATCATTTTATGTTAAAAAGTAAAAAAGAAAGCCAGGTTTTTGTTCCTTATCCATGGTGTAAACCCAGAAGAGGACATGCAGGTCCTGTTTCATCAAATACAGCTTTTGCAAGAACTCTTCCAGTTTATCGTCAAGGAAAGCACTGGCAATTACTTTCAAAACTCTGAATCAAAACTCTCAAGCTTCTATATTTTCTTGGACCCTTGTTTAGTGAATGGATAAGATTATCATTCAGGGTTTTTCTTTGCTTTGAAGGTTTTGTTAATTAGTGTTTAGGAAGCCTGTAAAAGAGCCACAGCATTGTTTCGTCTGCATCTGTAACTATCTGAGATTCAGGTGCTCGGCATGTACAGTCCTTTGCCTGTTTTTCACAACCCTCTTTTCTATTCCCGCTCCTCTCCCACTCCTCCTTCCATTTTCACTGTCCTGTAGCAGAGTAAAAAGGATGAAGCAGGTTAATCTGCCAGCTTTATCTCTAGTTCTTATTATTTCTTGGAAATTGATTTGCCCTCTCTGTGCTAGCAGGATACGAAGTTCTCAGCTTTTTCCAATCATGTTTGTAATTTCCCCCCCCGCCTCC
>Ga0065711_1040457_pt1 | contig 16934 bp, 14 predicted proteins | sample Hoacrofraction12_FD_59098 | JGI IMG/M metagenome (GOLD analysis project Ga0065711, IMG submission 59098) | Hoatzin crop microbial communities from Cojedes, Venezuela - Epithelial fraction 12 v2 (version 2) | ecosystem: Host-associated > Birds > Digestive system > Esophagus > Crop | place... | reverse complement strand
CTCACCAGTGCCGAGTACAGGGGCACGATCACCTCCCTACTCCTGCTGGCCACACTATTCCTGATACAAGCCAGGATGGCGTTGGCCTTCTTGGCCCCCTGGGCACACTGCTGGCTCATGTTCAGCTGGCTGTTGAGCAGCACCCTCAGGCCCTTTTCTGCAGGGCAGCTTTCCAGCCACTCCTCCCCAAGCCTGTAGCGTTGCATGGGGTGGTTGTGACTGAACTGCAGGCCCCGGCCTTTGGCCTTGTTGAACCTCACACAGTTGGCCTCGGCCCATCGACCCAGTCTGTCCAGAAGCCTCTGCAGAGCCTTCCTACCTCAAGCAGATGAACACTCCTGCGTAAAAAGCTGTCATTCACAAAGGACAAGTTGCTCCTTCATAACTGGAATGGCAGGCAGACAGGAATATTCCCTGCACAGACTATCTTGCAACCTGTATTAGTGAATCTTGGCACCCTTTTGAAAATACATATATTTAGTGCTTTGTAATTGGTTCTGGCCAATCTATTGAACTTCAGTATGGGGCTATAGGAAGTCCTGCAGACCCCCTGATCTCTACAAGCACCTGCCTTGTATCCAGCATTTATTAGCATACCAGTGTTTTGCAGTCAGCTCATAGTGCCCTGGTGTGAAAAAAATGGTAGGCTAAAAAAACCACATGTCTAAATATGAATGTCACTTAATAATAATTTTTTTTTGCCAAATCAGACATTTTACCAGTTTTGCTGCTAGTTTTTTCGTGGGTTTGAAGAGGTGTAGCTGCTCTACTGTACGCTCTGTTGTTTACCTGATTTATACTACTTGAAGATCTGTTTCCACAAATTTACGTAATGAGGTCAGGGCTCATGATGAATGCCAAGGCTTATATTACAGTTGTCTGGAAATGATCTTGAATTATGGAGGACAAGTAGGCCAAAAATATATAATACAAATATGTCAGTCTATATAAGCCGTATTTAAACAATGTATTAGCCAAATATAGCAGCATACATAGAGGATCACTCTTTTTCTTCCGTAGTGTCTTAGTCTCTATCCTTAATGTTTCTTCATTTTTCTGCTAGGAAAGATTCCTCTCTTGTCTCTGTAGTAATTGTACCTATTATTACAAAATTTCTACCGGTCAAGCCAGCAGGTAACTTCAGAGTTAAAATGTGAATAATGTTCCACATTTCGTCACTTGAAAGCACTAGTCCTGAGTATAGAGAGTGTACATATTACCAGCAAATTTGAGATTTAGACAGGAAAGACTATGTAAAATGAAATGGCATGTGTCACACAGGAGGTAAGGTGAGTTGACTGTAACACGTCTTTTTGGATCTTTAAATCTCTGGAGTCTTAAGTGATAAAAAGGAAACATGACATGCTAGAACTCCCAATGCCATGTCTGGATCCTCCTGTCTTTGTTGTCAAAAATTAAAGGATTGCACTGAGCCCAACAAATTCTGCATCTGTAGTTAAGGGTAAGTGAAAGCAGGTTACGGTGCCCCATGCTAAAGCTGGGTTCGTCTGCAATAAGTATGTATGTATTTTTGTTTTTTTCAGTGGAAGTAATGCAGTGATATTTGAATACTTGGCCAACAATTCTGCCTTGTATTTCTCAGCAGAAAACATAATTTCTGAATGAATATATCCCAGACAGTTTGCCTAGAGAGAACAGACTGAGATGGGGTGGTAATGTTCAGTTGCATAAGACATGGATACAAGGAGGAATAATCTGTTCTGCCTGTCTGTGACAGGATGGAAGAAGTGGTTCGAAATTGCAGCAAGGAAAACATGGTTTAGAGATTAGGAGCATTTTCAGCAATAAAGCCAGACAGGACTCAAACAGACTGCCCTGGAGGATTGTAGAGCCAATACCAACAGTGGTCTTGAAGAACAGATTAGTCAAACATCTAACAAAACTTGTGGCACTGTTTTTCTCTTTATGCTCTCCCCACAAAAATCTGGGATATTTGAGACTATGATGAGCTGAGAGTGGTGGTTTCAGAACTACAGGAGTCGGGAAGCAGGAATTCTACCTACAGGTAGAGGATGGTGGAGAAAAAAGAATTCCAGGTTGTTCAACATCTCACTGTCCCAAGTTGTTGGAAAATAAGCTTAAATCCTATTTTTTTAATTATCACACTAAGATGTTCGTTTTTGCAAATGAATCATAATTATGTTTATGATTAAGCCAGTCCCTCTTTCTAGATTCACACGTCACTAATCAACGGTAGGCCTAGCGCTGATGATCCTTCACAAAAGCTTTTGGAGTTTACTTCTGCACGATACATTCGCCTACGACTGCAGCGTATTAGAACTCTTAATGCTGACCTCATGACTCTCAGCCATAATGATCCAAAAGAACTAGACCCCATTGTTACCAGAAGGGTAAGCTGATTGTTCATAAACGGTATTCAGTATGACTTGATGGGAGAGCCTTTTCTGATCTGTTTGAGGAGGAGGAGGAGGCAGTACTTGATCCTTTGCCATTCACAAAGTTGTTTTGATAGGTCGTTAAATAATTCTTGCCTTCCCTTTGATGTTAGTAACAACAATATCTTGTTGGAATCAACTTCCAAAAAATGCTTTTTAGAGATTTTTTTGTTGTTGTTTACTTTTGGTTGTATTTGTTTGTGTAAATGATTTATGCTAGGAACAGTGTTTATAATGCTTTATCATCAAAATTAAAAATATGATGTGGCTGATGGAAATGTCACTTGAGGTAGCTCTTAATGCAAGTGTAGTAGCTTTTCTGATGTATCAAGGATTTCAGGACCCAGAGCTCTGGTTCATAAAAACAATTATTTGAAAACCTTACCGTTTTGAATTTTGATGTCTGATTAGAGTTTTCGTCATTTTCTTAAGGCTGATGTAATCAATCATTTTAAAGCCCATGAATTAATAATAACGTAAAACACTCTGATAGAATTCTGAGAGTAAAACTGATCCTTACACATTTGATGTTGGAACTGAGGAAACTGAGGCACCAAGCACTTAGGCTGCCTTCTTCAGGCTCTCACAGAAGTTCAGTATTGGAGCCACTGATAATGGTAGCTACCGTGACTAAGTGTTCCGCAGTATTTCTGCTTTGTGTTTTGCCATTTTGACCCTCTTCTTAATTTACCTGAGACCCATAGGTTAGGACATCAGTGGCTTCAAATTTTTCTGTGAAGGCAGGCTTTCTGATGAGGACAGAAGAATATGAGAAGTGTTACCTCTTCCCCTTCCTTCATAGCTCTTTGCCTTGAAGAACATCTGCAGGCGGCAACTCCTTGCGCAGCAACAGGACTCTTGCAATTTGTGACTTCTTTGATATAGGCAATCCTTGTGCATTGACACTGCTTCTGTGAGGTCTGGCTGGATAGCTGGCTACAGAAGGGGGAAAGAGACTTGAGTTTGGTCAGGGTTTGGTGGGTACTTTCCAGGCAGCCCCACTCCTACCTTGGTCATGGAGGTACCCATTCAGCTGCAGCATTTCTGAAGTGTAAAATCTAGATGTTCTGCTTGTTCTGTCTGCCTCATATGAGAATTGCTAGCATGGGGACTGCAAGTGCTGAGTATTGGACTGCTGCTCCAGCTGTGCCTTGATGGCCAAAGGGAAGTGGTTAATGCACTGCCTGACCAGGTGAGATATTCCTGTGGAGTGGGAAAGCTGACATTAAGGTCTGTTGGTAGTATTGTAATATGAAGAAATACACCCCAGAAAGAAAGGTTTGACGTGGAAGCATACAAACATACAGCTGGGAAACAAGGGTGCTGAGGGCAAGCATTCCCACTGGTTTTGTAACACACAGAGTTGTGCAGTCCAGGTCTTAGTACTACCCAGCGCAGCGCTACTTAGTGCAGTTTTGCATGAAAAGCTACGCATCTTTTGTGTTCACAAGATGTAGGTTTTATTGGGCAGGGTTCCCAAATCCTGATGTGTCACTGTGCAACCAGCTACAACTAAGGTAATCACTTCCAGCTCTTCCTGGATAGTGTTTTTTATTGTTTTTGAAGACTTTACATCCAGTTGCTGATGCCAATTGTGTTTAGGTTCTTGTACATAGTCTTGTGAAAGGGCTGATGTAGAACTTTTCTAAGTATTCAACAGCACCTTTATTTCTCTATTTATTTATTTATTTCTGTCTGTAGCATTTGATTAGCATTGGTCTCTCCTTCAACTTCAAGCTGTACACAGCTGCTGTGAGCCATACACTGTGAGTTTTAAGAAAACAAGACAAAGGAGATGAAACAGGGAATGCAGTGAGAAATACAACTCTGCTTTGATCCTTCTGCTTCTCTCAGTCTGGGCCTCCATCTCTCTAGTTAAGGACTTGCTGTTCATGAGAAGTCCCTGAATGTTATTTGTAATTCAAGCCCATAACATTAAAAAAAAAAAAAAAAACTAAAATATGGAACATAATAAAAAATTTAAAAACATAAAAAATTAAACATGAAATCAAAGAGGCTAGTTTGCTCCAGCTCCAAGATCCTTCAAAGAAATAACAGTCCAGGAGTCAGCATGTCTGACCACCCAGGGCCACCTCCCCCTCCTCAACCAGATGACTGTAGGGTTGTTAGGTCTTAGAGTCTTGAACTCTTTCTTTAGAAGTATCCTCAAAATGTGTTTCTTTTTCATTCCTGTGTAGTCCATACTTCCCAGGATACAAACAGGCCAACCGTGTTGATACAGCAGCTGTAACTGAACCCAGATGGTCATTTCCTGCCTCTTCCTTGCCTCAAAAATTAAATCCTTTCCTAATGTGTGTTGCTTTTGCTCACCACTGGCAATATTAATGGGTTGTACTCTGCTGTATTGCCAATTTATAGGCTAAGAATTTGGATAGGATAATACACTGCCTAGACACTAGTAGCAAAGAACTGGTCTGGAAGTGAGTTCACAAAGTGGTTTTGAAAGAGGTCAGAGTTCCCATTTTAAGAAAGCATACTCTTAGCCCACAGACCAAAATTAAAATATAACAATTTGTTATGATTCATGGCTTCTTATAGAGTGAAAAAAGGATTTTTTTTTACAAGTAAATTTCGGCTGAGGTCGCATTCGGTGGTCTTTCCTGAAGCTGAGAAATTGCGCATACTTATTTAAATTAAAAGTCAGTTATTTGTTTCGTACCAGTGAGGAAAAACATGGGGTAAAAAAAAAAATCACAAAATGGAAGGTTTCCCCAAGTGTAAAAAATTCAAAGCTTATCTTATTTTCAAGTATTTATTTTGTTTTTCAAGTCACAGCATAGTTAAATGCTGGTATTTTTTTTTCCAGACTAGAGGGGAAGGTGTAAATAAATGTAAGTGTCTTTTATTCACCCCCTTTTTCGACTTTTTTTTGTAGTACTACTATTCAATAAAGGACATCTCTGTTGGTGGCATGTGTATTTGTTATGGCCATGCTCGAAGCTGCCCTCTGGATGAAATCACAAAGGTATTGTTTAATCTTATTAATTTATTTTCACAAAACAACTTTTCCAATTAAAAAAAAAGACTGCCTAAGGAGAATGAGAAGGAGGCTAAAAGACATCGTACGATATGGTGTGCACAAACTATTTGCTATAATTTTCTTCCTTTTCTGTGCAAGCATATCTAGGTCTTTGGTAATGTGACTTTCTTGAAGTAAATGTTTTCTTTGGCATTACATTTAAACAATTCAAGGGGCACAACAAGAAATAGTCTCTGTTGCAATGCAGGAGATTTATTCCTCCTGCTCTAGAAAGGCTGTTCCCCAATAGTTGATACAGCATGGTTTAGCAATCTAGTGCTAATTGTGGTGTATTTGTGGGTCTTGACATTTTGTGAAGTAAGTGTGATATTAGGCAGACTTTTGGCAACATTGATTAATTTATGGATTAAAAAATATTTCAAGAAAGCTTTTTTTTTTTTTTTTCTTAGAGATTGCAGTGCCAATGTGAACACAACACATGTGGAGAGAGTTGTAACAAGTGCTGTCCGGGCTACCACCAGAAACCGTGGAGACCAGGAACCATTTCTGCTGGGAACAAATGTGAGAGTAAGTATACACAGAGGTTTAGATAGTTTCATAAAGGCTTGTTATTTTCTTGTTCGAGGTTGCTTTTCATACAGATCTATACTGCTTCCAAGAAAATTCCACGAACTATCAACTATCTTCATGGGGTTGTTTAAAGGTAGAGGACCTAGTTCTAATCATATCTGTTAAGATTGTTTTAAATATTCTATCCAATATGACCCGCTGACTAGTGGAGTTGTTATGTAGTAAAGCTTTCAGAGTCTCTTTTTCAAGGAGACTTGGGGATTTATCATGCTCCTATAAAAACTAACAGATTTGCATCAATCATTTTGTTAGCTACTTGAAATGCAAATTTCTTATGTTGATCATAAATTTTGTCAGATAAACATCTTTGTTCTGATAACAAATGTTTTGAAAGAAACTCCTTGTTGGCCAATTACGTTTCAGATTGTCTGATAGATTGACTTAAACTCTGCCAGTATGTCTGAATGTGTTGCTAGGGCTAGTTAGTGCATTTTCTCTCTTCACATTGCAAATGCATAGCACAAGCTGCAGACAATTAAGAACCTATGAGATAAAATTTACAGCTGCAAATGGAAAAGTAGTCTTTTTAGTTGAAGTCTTTCCACAAGTCTCAGTGTCACTTTTCAGAAAGTAGGTGTTTATGACTGTTTGGACTCAAGTATCCTCTAACTTATACTGAAATTTATACTTGTGTACTGGCATTGTTGACTTCTCTTCTGTCTGTAATACAAATAAGAGAAGAATTAGGCAGATTTTCTTCTGCACTGCAGAGGACAGGGAATGAGAGAACAGTTATTACTAGTAGCACACATGACTATTGACATCAGTCCTGACAGGATTGTCTTAGTGGGATCTGCAGGATACTGTTAAAACCGGTGTTATTAAAGTGGTGACAGTGATTTTGAAATGTACTTACTTGCAAAGAAATATAGTGTATCAAGACTGCTGAAGCATATAGCGTGGTTAAAGGGGAAAAAAGCACGCTTTTGAGATTAGTTGATATGCTCTTCTACTTATATTTTCCACTTTGAAAAATGTCAGTGTTACAGGAACTGTTATACAATGTAAATAAAAAAAAATTATTTATTTTCCATTTCTTCTCAGAGTGCAACTGTCATAACAAAGCAGAAGATTGTTATTACAATCAGAGTATTGCAGATCAGAAAAGAAGCATGGATATTCATGGCCAGTATATAGGAGGTGGTGTGTGCTTAAACTGTACTCAACACACTACTGGGATCAACTGTGAAATGTGTGCTGATGGATATTTTAGACCACACAAAGTAAGATATGGAAAATACCGTTCGAATGTTTTGGTGAATTACAACATGGTACGATGATGTGTATTTCAGCTGATTGTAATTAATATATATATATATATTTTTGTCAGTTGCAGAATAGCGAAGAACTATAGAGGGTTTATTGTTTTAGATGACATACCACCAAAACTTTCAGAGAAAACCAAAATGCTTGTCCAGTTGTGTGGAAGGGCAAGTCAAGTTGTTGGAAAATAAAAGATTAAGTGAAGATGAAACTTGAAGTCCTAGTGTGGGAATGTAGATATTCTGACAGGAAACCCATTTCTCCTGTCGGTAAAACTCTAAAAAGTGCCAGTATTGAAGTTTCAGTGTCTTTAGAAGTGCCAAAATTGTGTACCATCCCATTTCAACCGGTGTTAAAACAGACCATTACATGATTCTAAGATCAGGCTCTTTGTCTCATGAGATGTTACAACAAATATTATTCCTCTTGACATGATTATTGTAGAACATGTGCTCTCTGAGCCTGTGTACTTTCCAGTTTATCGACAAATGTCACTCTTTGGAAAAATGATCTAAACTCTGCAAAAAGACATTTGTTAAGATGTGACTAACAGAATTAAACATATGAACTTCCTGCAATGTTAGAGATCTCTGTATAATGAGACATATTGAACTAAACTTCTACTTTACAAGGTCTTGCTTTGGCAGATTCATGCATATTTTGGAAAACCCATGCTTTAGAAATCCAGCATAAATTGGTGCAGAGAGCGAGGGTGAGTGTGTAGGAGTATGGTTAGACAGCAGGTACAGCTCATTGAAAGAACTAAACTGGAGCCAGAGATTGTCTGATTCGCTTGCTGTAAGAAGCATTGCAGAAAAGTCTTCAATAAACTTGTAGCCAATAAACGTGTATCTAGAGGTCATTGCTGATTGGCTTTACATCTGAAACACCTCAAAAGAAAATTTTCACTGAAAGAAAATAAAATCCTTGCCATATGAATTGCGTTGCCTTATATTTCAAAGATGTATAGATCATGAGGTCAGAATGAATGTTCCTGCACAGATAATCTGTCCTGCCACTGAACACAGAGCCAAGGATTTCTTTAATTTCCTTCCTCTTTGAACCAGAGGGTCTTTGCAAAAAGCATCCATTCTTGTCTTAAACATTTCCATAATTTTTGGCAAATCATCACAGTGGTTAACTGCTGTTATATTAAAAAAAGTCTGTTTATGCTGAATGTGTTGGGCTTCAGCTTCCAGCAATTAGCAGTTACTATACCGTTGTCTGTGCTATTGAAGACCAAATTTTGCTCCCACATTTAAGTTTTTCTGTGCTGCAATCCCCTGATCTTCTGTTTGCTGAAATTAAACTAGGCCCTTGATCTGTTGCTGCATTAGCTTTTGCAGTCTTCATCATATTAGTTCCAGTAATCCCAGACAAGAAACAGATGTAACTTTACTTTTCCCAGTTAATACTTTGAGAATTTGACAGAGAATGTTTGTGTTTTAGGTTTCTCCCTATGAAGATCACCCCTGTTACCCCTGTGGCTGTGACCCGTTCGGCTCTCTGAGTTCTGACTGCATTAAAGATGAGCACCATTCTGACTCTCAGCGTGGTAAGGGAGTGGGAAGTGCCTTTTCTCTAAACTTCAAATCTGGCTATATTTCTGGTCATTGAAGTTTGAGGAAACGCTAGCTACTTGTGAATGGCTGCCAGTTAGGTACCAATTCGAAACAACAGTAAATATTTAGGAAGGAGAGGTGAGGCATGACATACTTTTAGGATTTTAAGGTCTGCCAGGTCCCTGACTGTGTTCTGGTGTGGGGCTGGCGGGCTCTAACTATGTAAAACAATGTGGAGGATTGAGATCTAACACTGTTGTTTATGAATGCTGTTACAGCTGTTGCAAGATCCATTTTGCTGCAGTTTCTCAGCATCTGGTACTCTAAACGTGAAAAATAGATGGTGGGACTGACATTATGCCAAGTATGTGTGTGGAATATAACATGTGTAATAAAAAAGGAATGCTAAATTACTTGCACCCTCTGAGACATCTTGAAGCCAGCCCAGTGCCTGCTCTTATTGTTTCTCTGTTTTTGCTTTTCAAGGGACTTGGCCAGGTCAGTGTCAATGCAGAGAAGGTTACACAGGAGAAAAATGTGATCGTTGTGCGTTTGGGTATCAAGGCTATCCAAACTGCCTGCATTGTAACTGCAGCCTGACTGGTAGCATTAATGAAGATCCGTGCACAGAACCTTGTCTTTGCAAAGTGAGTATGAAACTGTCATTTTTGTTTAAAATGGAATCTGTGGATTGATTTGTAAACTCCTTTTTAATAAAAGACTTCATTAACTGGAGGGATCACATCTTTCATAGCAGGTAACCTGGTGTAAATGTACACCTGACAACCTAGAACTTAGAATTACTAACTATTCTATGAACTGAACAATATGGTAATTTATGTTGAGTAGTTATGTATGTTACTGATACACCATTTTCTATAGTAATGGCCCAGACTGACATTAAAATCAAATAATGACTGCACATGTGAGTGTGAGGGAGGGTTGCAGAGAGAATGACAGTATGCCCGGCTGGGTTTTGTTTTAGGGATGAGCTGATACTTCACTTCAAAGTCACTGATTTCTTGTAAAGAAAGGATGTGTTTATAACATCTGCTTTGTGTGAAGAAACAGCATGCACTTGGAAAGAACTATTGGACCAATTACATTAGATGTATGTATGAAATATGGTTTAAATATTTGATTACAAAATATAAACTATAAAAAAATGTTTTAAAAGTTTTGCAGTCTTTTATTTTTTGGTCAATATCCAGACCCCTTGAAATATTTTTCAGCTGTAGATTCTGCTGAACATTATTGCAAAGTTGTGTGTCAATATTTGAAGAAGTTACTCTTAGTTTTCTGAACAAAATGTTAGCTAATAGTTTATGTATTTGTCACCAAGTAAGACAGTGAACAGGAGCCAGGAAAAATGTGGGTATCAGCTGATGCAGCTAAGTGGTGAAAATTTTTGTATAAACTGGGTAAGAAACTGTCCCCTTTCATGGGGGGCAGATGAGCCTGGCATACAGAATTTCTCCAGATAACTGAGAGTGTCACCAGTCAGCAGCCCGCCTATAGAGGTGAAAGGAAGGAAGGAGAAAAGTTGTGTGCTCCAAATATCAAACGAAGGAGACAGGATTTCTAAGCCCATGCAATGTCTGTCAACACAGTAGTGCAAGCTATTCTGTTTTAAACTCTGAATTTCATATTTGATCTTTTGTGAAACACAGCTCTTGAGGTCTGAAGTCATTGGGTAGAATTTTTATTTTTCGTTAAGAAATAGATAATTTCTGTCTAATAATGTTACAGAGACAAAGTGAAATGTGTGATCCAGGTGCATCCTGAAGACTGAGAAAAGAAAAAGCTGAAAAGAGCGTACAAATACTATTTCTGTAAAAATCCAAGATTTTAAAAACTCTTTATCTCAGGAGGCCCTTTGCCTGATATTTTTCCTGAGTTTGGATATTAACAAATAGAAAGCAGTTTCCTTAGCCTTTGAATCAGAGCTGGGGATTTTTTCATATGATTTGCAAAAGCAGTTTCTACTTCGCTTACAAAAGCAGATAACCTACCTGTTTAGAGAGGTCTTATGTAAGCTTGACATGCGGAACACTGGTCCAGAAGAAGAAACAGTTAGTAGTGTTGCCACCAAAGGTGTCAGATTACTCTCCGGTAAGCCTGAAATTTGCTCAGTGGGACCAAATCTGATGCAGGTCTGGAATCTGGAGTGGTTCTTTTAGCTGAAGTGAAGTTACCCTGGTAACTGCTTCTGAAAGCAGCATTTGGTTCACAGGCTTTGTATTTTAAATTGCGATGCAGAACTCACACAGGCCCCCTTAAAACAGCAGGATAGTGGAAACCAGAGGTTGAGATGGGGAAGTGATGTGTGTCCAGGTCTTGGACATATGAGTGCTAGAAGATATGAAGCTAGGACATGTTCAGAATCTTGTACCGGGCAGCGGGAAATGTTCTGTATCTTACTGTGTAGAAATACGCACAGAGTTCTACTGTTTACACGGCTTTGTGGGCAGTTACCAAATATTTTCTCTGCTGGTTTGCTTGTCAGCAGCAATTGTCTAAACTTCTGGAATAAATAACTACATATTGTCTGAACAAATTTTACAAGCAAAAATAGGATGCACTGTTTTAGGTTGGTTTTTTTTTTTCCCCCCCTGTAAATTCTACATCAAAAGAGGTATGCAGCAGTATGCCTGAACTACCCAATTTGTACGGTAAGGAGGCAGCAGGCCAGTGAAAGGAGCTAAAGGAGGTAATCGCCTCTACTTTCGGAGTAGGGTGTTTCTGGACCTTAGCCAGAGCATGTTAGAAGGAAGAGCTGCCGTCTAGCGTAAGTGCATGTGGTGTTCCTGCAGGAAGAGGTGGCAGCAGCGGTGGGGATCACAGTGTAAGTGTTAATAGGTGGTTGAGGAACTGTTGTCTTGAAGCTGGCTGTGGTAGCTCCAGGAGCCTGGCCTCGAAGGTGAGCTTAGGCTGTATGTAGACCACTGGGATTCAGTAAATGTGAGAACTTTTCTCCAGAGCAACCTACAAAATCAAACGACGAGAGAAGTAGACTGGCAAGCTGGCAGAAGCTTTGAAAGCCTGCCCGTGTGCTGAAATTTCACTGCAATAGAGCCCTTGCCAGGGCATGTTTAGATTTTGATGAACTGGCGAATTCTGATGATTTTTTTCTAATATGTTTTAGTTTTAAGCTCTGAGTCTTATTCAATAATCCTGCTGTGCTGAAATCTGTTTTCTTTTATAACCTTCTGAATGCTGTTATGCCTAAATCCCATCTAATCCACTGTATTTGTTACCATAATAAAGCTGATGCAAAACAAATGTTATATGCCATTGACAGGAAAATGTAGAAGGTGAAAACTGTGATCGCTGTAAACCAGGATTCTACAATTTGCAAGAAAGAAATCCTCAGGGCTGCACAGAGTGTTTCTGCTTTGGGGTTTCTGATGTCTGTGACAGCCTAACATGGCCCATCAGTCAGGTATTTATGTGTTATGTCCATGAGCTCATATTCTTTCCTCAGGCAGCTGCAAAATGTACTATATTTCTCTTTGACATGCACCCAAGTTAACTTCAAATTCTGGCAAGTGTCTCTGTACAGAGGAATGGATTGTCAGTGTCAGTTGACAGCTCTGAGGTAGTCAACGTGTCGTCCCAGTGCAGGTTTTGGCCCCACTAGCTTGCAGTAATACCAGAAGCACTGGGTAGTGGAGACTACAATAATGCACTGGAAAAGTGTATTTTTTTCTGATCTTGTGCTGTCGAAAGTTTCTTTGCATATTGAAGAGATGAACCCAAACCTGTTTCCTTGCTCTCATACCTATTGGTTAAGGCCGGAGTGGCCTCTGCCAATGTTGTCAATACTCTTTCTTAGAAAACAGAGTTATTATGAATATCACTGTCTTCTGAATAGACGCTTCTTGAGTTAGGGAGCTTTGGGGACATTATTTTTCCACCAAATTCCTTCTGTGTCTTTGCAGAGCTAGTCATACATTGGTCCCTGTTTTGTGTGCCAATAAAAAGAGAGGAAAACACATGAAACTGACTGAAATTCAAAGAAGCTTGTATAAAACTCTTTCAGTGAGGAGAACAAAGTTGTCTCATCTTGCTCCTTCTTCTGGGACTCTGGATTTAACTTTCCTGCAGCTCAGCCCTATCTATAAATGGGGACGATACACCTCAAAGCTTTTGAAGTTCTGTAATTCTGTCTCATGGAATTACATGGGTATAATGATAATTTTGTTGGTAGGATGAGAATCACACTCATTATATTTTTGTTTCCGTCTAGTAGAGATGTAGAGACAATCCTAGCCTGAAGTGGCATATTTATGTGTACTGGATGTCAGACTGGGCTAATAGAAGTGTTACAGATCCACCAGTTCAGATGAATATCTAGGGAGGGGTTAAGTTTAGTGACTGCTTTCTCAATGACACAAAGCCTTACTCCATTAATATTACTGTTCATTTTTGCAGATATCAGATATGACTGGATGGCTTGTTACTGATCTGTATAATGCAAGGAGCATGCAACCTCAGCGAAGCCAATTTGATGGACTCCACCAAATAAGTATTAATAACACTGAGGCTGTGAAAGTACTGAAACATACTTATTACTGGTCAGCACCTGAGACCTATCTAGGAAATAAAGTAAGTTCTCAGCTAGAGTCAAAACTCTTGCATAGTTTCTCTATTTTAATGATAACATATTGCTCCAAACATATAGTTTCTGTAATTAAAAATTATGCATAAACCCCAACATTAACAGACTTCTCAATCTATCTCTGCTCTTCAAATCATAGTGTTCCTGGCCAGACATTCCCAGCACCCTCTTCTTGCTCTTTGAACTCATTCATCGCTCCCCACTTCCTTCTCTGCTTGTCCTTGACACAATATAATCTCTCTTTTTCTCTTGACTGTTATAAATTTATATACTCACATTGCCCATACTCTTGGCTCCTATCCCAAAGCTTACACCCTTAACACCTTGTCCAATACAGTAGACAGGACTATTAAATTCTTCTTTCCTGCCTCTTGGCCATCTTCTCTTTTGCATTTATTAGTTTCCAGCCAGCTAGTCTGTAAATTTTGCCCTGGTTAGTACCTAAAGCTCTGGGTCTTCTGTCTTTTACAGCAGAATCACAGAATAATTGAGGTTAGAAGGGACCTCTGGAGGTCATTTTGCCCAACCTCCCTGCTCAAGCAGGGTCACGTAGAGCAGGTTGCCTCGCATCATATCCAGAGAGCTGCGTCTGAGTATCTCCAGGGATGGAGACTCCGTGATATCCTTGGGCAACCTGTGATCACTGCTTAGTCACCCTCACAATATGAAAGTGTTTCCTGATGTTCAGAGGGAACCTCCTGTGTTTCAGTGTGTGTCCACGGCCTCTGGTCCTGGCACTGGGGACCACTGGAAAGAGCCTGGCTCCATCCACTTTGCACCCTCCCTTCAGATGTTTGTATACATTGATGAGATCTCCCTGGGCATTCTTGAGGCTGGACAGTTCCGGTACTCTCCGTCTTTCCTCGTATGAAAGACATTCTAGTCTCTGAATCATCTTAGTGGCCCTTTGCTGGACTCTTTCCAGGATGTCCATCTCTTTCTTTTACTGGGAAGCCCAGAACCGGACTCAGAACTCCAGCTGTGGTCTCACTCACCAGTGCTGAGTAGAGGGAACCTTGCAACCTCACCTGTAATTATTTTCAGTCCAGTCTTTTTGCCCATGCAGCCCCATTTCTTAGTATGGTGACACAGTAAATGAAAACAAGTCTCAGAAGTGTGACATTAAAGATTAGTTTTGCACAGGGCAGCACTTGGTCAAATTCTGATCTCTTATTCATTTAATATAGGTCTAACTGCTGGTTCTACTCTTTAACTTACTTCAAAATAGTCAGCGGCAGTTGTGGGGCTAAGGAGCCTGAAAGGTGGAATATGGAACGTGAATGATTTCAACATGCTGTGCCCCTTGGCTAGGAAGGTAGTGTAAACCTCTGCTGTTGAAAGTCCTGTAGGTTTTCACTGAATTGAGGGCACTTATCTAAATCATCTGTGGAGCCTTCAGCTAGCTTTCCCACCTGCACAGCAACAAGCCAGTGCTTGTCCCTGTACTGATACACACGGCAAGTTAAATTTTCCCTGGAAAGTGGTATTTGTAAGTCATGTACTCCTATAATTTGCACATTGTACTGTCCCGTGTCACTTCTTTGTGTTGGTTGGAGGTTATTGTGTTGTTAAGACTTTGCTTTTTGTTATTTCAGCTCACAGCATTTGGTGGAGACTTGAAGTATACTGTATCTTACGACATTCCAATGGAGAGTGTGGACAGTGATATAGTGTCTAGTGTGGATGTCATCATTCAGGTGGATTTTTTTTCAGCTGCTAATTATTCAGACATTATGAGGAATCTATAAAGGGTTTAAAAAAAGGGAAATACATTAGTATTTGTATATAGTAGGTTTGTCAATTTTAAGTGCCTTATTAAAAGTCACTACCAAGATTTTGTTACTACTCGTTTCTCTGATTTTCTGATCCATTTGTCTGAAATTGTAGGTATACAATACTAGTTTTAAATGATAAATACCTAAATTTTAACCTATGTGTAAACAGGTGAGGTGTTCATTACCAAATGTACAAAGCTCTGTTTACAAAAGAAACTGCAATAATCTGGAAGGACTTACATTTATGAATCAGATGAGTGTTCGTGCTGATTGCTTACTTCTCTAGATTTATGTTGCAGTTAAAAAATAAGGCTCTATATTGAATCCAGGCCCCTCCAAAAAAACATTATTTTGTAGTGCATGCTTAGTAATAGAACAAAGGACAAAAGAGATTCTGTTTTGTAGAGGAGTTTGATTTTTGAAATTTAATTTAATTATTTTTTCATAAGAAAATCAAGTAATTCTGAAGTCTCTGAACCAAGAGAGAATGGGATCGTAGTCTTTTTGAAGCTGCAGAAAATGCAGACATTTTACTTTATTCCTAGTGCAAGAAATCTAGTTTGATCGCCTATTTTCTGTGTTATCTGGATGTGTAGCTAACACTAAATGTAATTGCTTAATAAAATTTGCTTGCAAATATGGAAAGTGTTTTTTCTGTCTTTCAATTTCAGGGTAATGGGCAGATTTTGAGTACGAGAGCAGCAGGCTTGTCACTACAGCCGTATGAGGAGTACTCTAGTGCAGTGAAATTTGTATCGGAGAATTTCATAGACTTCAATACAAAAAAAGCTATAGACCGGGAAAGGCTGATGACTGTTCTGGTCAATGTGACCCGTCTTCTGATCAGGGCCAACTACAACGTTGCCGAAAGAGCTGTGTACAGGTGAGGGAGAGAAAATATTCAAGGTAATCTATGTAATTCTGTTATTTTTGTGCATAGGAAACACTTTCCATAGTGACAGTATTCCTAAAGTTTTATGTTAATCACTTCTAGAAAAAAATATTTTTTGTTGATTTTTCTCAAGGCTGGTCTTGTCCTCAAAATACATTTCTGTGGAATGGGTGGAAAAGGGCATTTCGTTGTATTAAAGATACCTGATAGCGGAAACATTGTTTTCTGCTTTAAAGGAATACTGCATAGAAGCCTTATTACAATGGCTGCTTTGTTAGAGGGAAATACCTCTGAAACTCTCAACAGTATGCTTATTTTGGTATGTGGCAAGTTAATCCATCACTGACTATTGAAAGCCTGCCAGTAAAGACATTGGCTGTAATTTCTTTTAATGTCTCTAGATGTTACTGACGCTCATCTCTAAGGGAGTGCTTAACAGGAAAACTGGGCTGGAATGGATTAACTCATCATTGTGTAGTCTTAAGTGCGCATTAGCAGTATCTGCATCAGACCTTACAGATCTTTGTTTTACCTGCTCTCCAGGACATACAGGAATGAAGTCTTATTGCTCTAAGGGAATCAGTTCCAGTGCTTCATAATTTATACACTTCATTCCCTTAGCCTCACCAATAGCCTTTCTTCCTTGGGGCCAAGCTCTTTTCAGTAGTGCCCAGCGACAGGACAAGGGGCAATGGGCACAAACTGAAGCACAGGAAGTTCCGTCTGAACATGAGGAAGAACTTCTTCCCTCTGAGGGTGACGGAGCACTGGAA
>Ga0065711_1040456_pt1 | contig 16937 bp, 8 predicted proteins | sample Hoacrofraction12_FD_59098 | JGI IMG/M metagenome (GOLD analysis project Ga0065711, IMG submission 59098) | Hoatzin crop microbial communities from Cojedes, Venezuela - Epithelial fraction 12 v2 (version 2) | ecosystem: Host-associated > Birds > Digestive system > Esophagus > Crop | place... | reverse complement strand
AAGGAAGGAAGGAAGGAAGGAAGGAAGGAAGGAAGGAAGGAAGGAAGGAAGGAAGGAAGGAAGGAAGGAAGGTCTCTGCTAAGCCAGATGCCCACAGGGTCTCACCATTCTCTTCTAAATGCTTACTCCATGTCCACGTACAAAGTAAAGTCCTGATATAAGTCATCCTACACCACAGAAGAGAAAGACTTTACAGCATTTCTAAATATTTCAGCATTAAAGATAATATTTTGGTATTAATCATCCATTTGAGTTTGTAAAGGAACATCAGAAATCTGTGAGACTTCTGAGGAAGAGTTAGAAAGTAAAATCTAGAAATCAGTAAAACTTCTCTTTATACTGAACGAGGAAAAAGTATGGGGGTCCCATTGTCTTCACATATCTTTGCATTTAAGTACCTTCCCTGTGTCCTTTGAAAAGCCAGTCTTCCATTCCGCAAATGGAGCAGCCTGTCTCTGGGGTATTGTGAGAAAATGAGAAAACATCACTCCAGTGCTCAACACCTTTTGCTGCTTGGGTCTCCAGATGAAGAGCTCCAGATAAGTCCTGTATGCTTTCTAGCAGCAGTCAGAAAGATGTTTTTCTTCAAGAATACTGTACAGCAAAATAACCCTGAGAAAAACAGCCATAGTTGTAATTTGCTTCCTAAAAGGCAACTATCAAACCCAGTAAAAAAGAGAAAGCTGTTTAAAATATCAGGTATCATCCACAATCACTTGTGGGTATTTTTAATTATTCTGGTGTTACAGATACATCTCTTTTTGAAACATTACACACAGGGTCAGTTTTTCTTTGTGTTTCAACTTCATTGCTGCCCATTGCTGCTCCATTACTGCAGATTTCACATAACACTTGACTGCCTATGCTCCCTTAACATTGTTCTTTCTTTCTCCTTTTTCATCTCTCACTTCTCATCTGGGTTTTGGCAGGGGGTTCTAGTGTATGCTTTTCATTTTCTATATCTTTCTGGGTATTTTTTGGACTTCTTGGACTCAGCCAGCCTTATCATATCAGGTCTCATGCGGCCATTCATTTTCACCCACTCCAAAGTCTCCACAAATTAAACAGCAGCTTTCTGCAAACTAACACTTTTAAATTACTTCTATTCACACTTTCCAGCATATTCTGCTTTTCTAAAGAAGCTTTCAGGACAGATCTCAATGGTTTGCTTGCCTGAACAGGTTATCTGTTTTTTTTCCTCCAACTCCCTTCACAGCTAGATACCACCAGTAAAAAACACCATCCCGCAGCAAATTTCTCTCAAAAACAAGCCAGTCTACTTTGACCAGGGTTTACCACAAAACAGATGCTGAGGAGCAAACCACAAAATATGCTTTCTGAGAGATAACTAAAATGAGAGGTTTGGGTAACTATTCATATGCACATCCTTAATGTGTATTTGCAATAATCCAAAACTACCTGAAGTAGTCCCTGGTTTTGATGCAGTCAGAACATGCTGAAATTAGGTTCTTTTGTTCTGTTTTTAGAACAGACCAAGGACAAGCAGAAAAATGTTCACAGTACTCAAATCAACAAACATTAAAAAGAAATTAGTTGGCAAGATTGAAAGATCACATCTAGGAGGTGGCTGTCTCCAAGCCAGGGTAAATATAGAAGGTTATAACTTCAGGAAAGAAAAGCAGAGTGACAGCCCTTGCACTGAATACATCACCAGTTTAAGAAAATGCTCTCGCTGATTCTTGGACATTTAAACTCACTTTCACTGAGCAGTAAGTAAACAGAGAACAGGCCTGACCTGAGACCTGTTGAAATCACTTGTATTAATGGAGATCAGCAAATGCAACTGAGCATCAAAGAGGCGCTGCCAGAGTATCCAGTGCCAGCATGAGTACTGCACTAATCCAGAAGGGAGTGATCTAACTGTTGAAGAAAAATGTCCTCTATTAAAAGTTCAGAAGTTAGAAAACAACTTATTCTTAAGTTCTGAACAAAAAAAATTGTTAATGATATTCAGAAGCTGTCTTTGGCATTGCAGCTAGTAACTACAGTTCTTAGGAACTGCAAAGTTCTTTGGTTGTAGTAGAAATGAATATTCACACACTGCCAACCCAACTAACAAAAACACGGTAAAAAAGGAGGTCTGCTGCAAAGTCATTTTATGCAGGGTAGTTAAAAGGAACAGTACAAAATGTTACCACTGGTAACACCAGCAGGTGCCAGGGTTCATCTTTCATAGCTCAAGATGTCAAGAAATTAGGTCTCTGAATCTAAACTAATCACCTTCATCTCTTGTTATAATCAGTGGGGGAAAATCTCAAGCACTGCCCAAGCATAACTCATCTGACTGTTTTAGATATTCGTCCCGGGAATTTAGATCCTGCAGCTACATGAAAGAAAATGTTGGACTGTTTCACTATAATTAATGTGTTAATGCATAAGTAATAATCTCCAGTTTCTTCATAATCTGCTGTAATTTCATATTCTTTTAAATAAATGTTCACTTGACATTTATGGGTTTAAGAGCTCATGATAAGGGAAGAATCAGGGAAAGCTTGTCTCCAAGATCTGCCAGAGTACCTCCCCCTCTCTTACACTACTTATTGGGAAAGTAACACAATACCAGTAAAAATAATTCTAAAAAAAAAACCAACTACCTCTAGATAACTTATAAAAATCATATGAGTATTTGAGGAGAAAGAAGTTGGAAATATTTTTCACTGGGCTGTAAAATAATTATTATTATTAAACTAAACTGATAGTTAAAAGAGAGAAGAAATAAAAGTTTCTTTAAAATAAGATAGTTAGCCTTCCTGCCTCAGTTTCCCTAGTCAGACACTGTTTTTTACTAAATACTGGTAAGATTAAGAATGGACCTTATACGATCAATGTAAAAGGTATTATAAATTCTGTAGCAGAAGGTTTTCCCATCAAGAGTGAAATACAAATGTATTTCTGCTGGCAAGTGATTTATGAATAGTTCAGACCCTGAGTTAGGCAACAATATATAAATAAACTCCCACCATCTTACATTCCAGTAGACACAAATACTATTTGCTTTCCCCATAATTTTAAAAATTACTAAAAGATTTGAAAGCTCCTACTGTTTTTCGGTGTATAAACTCTATACTATAATAAATGTATCATTTCAATAATACCCAAATATAAACCTACTTACACACACTATCTCATTTCTATGCTTAATGAAGCTGGAAGCTAGAAAGCTTAGTGGAATCCTCTACACTGATGTGTATTAGAGATTAAATACTAATTAATAAATCTTTTCTATTATGGTCTGTTTTTGAGATATTCAAAAGATATTTGATCCCTTTAGTATTTCCCTTATTACAACCCCTGGCTGTATATTATGCACTGCAGAGTTAAACCACTTCATCCCACTCCTATGTAATTTTTTTCATTGCTGCTACTGTTATTACCTGGGGCAGAAAGGTGTACATGTGAAAGACTCCTTTAGTCTTGTCACCAGCATTTATCATACTCCAGTCCTCTTCCATACATGTACACACACACAGAGATCCCCTTGAAGGCTTAATTCCTGACATGTAATGCACAGGAACATATCAACACATATCCTGAAAAATAAGCTTTGCTGAAGTCCATTTACACAGTGTACATGACTTGAGCAAACCACAGATTGGCTGCATCTCTTTTACAGATGAGAATTTTTTGCATATTTCGGAGTTGAGCTTACTTCACGTAGTTGAGTAAGGTTCAGTCCTTCCCAGTTACCCTTGGTCAAAATCAGGAGCCAACCCCATAAAGAACAATGTGGTAGACTGAAAATGAAATTTTTTATTCATGACTCTAATGATCTTGATCATTATGGAATGTAAACAAAGCCTTTTAAAAGCATTCTGTCGTAGCAAGTTGCTCATATGGTTTAGGCGTGTATAAAATTAGTGATCATAGTCTACAGTTATGGAACTTTATTTATCCCCAAAGCCACCTTAAGAAAAACAGATATTAATGAGGGGAACAGAGAGAAATAAATGTTGAAGGAGATGATATGGTAGAGCAAAAATTGAATATAATGAACTTTGTAAGAATTATATACTGCTTAGTTTACATACGCCTTATTTTCACATTTAAGTCTGTTTAGCGCTGTCTTATGATTGATATTTTTCCCTTATAAAACCTCAGCTTATTGGATAAGTATGCTACCTCCCTACATTCTCTGTTTGTGTTCACAAACCAAAAACTTCTGATTGTTGAATTTTCAGCTCAGTAAAATTTTTTTCTCAATTGAGCAACAAGAGGTGTTTCCAATGTTAATGGTATGCTCACAGTTCAGTCTCCTTGCTTGCAGAGCTTCCCATTGAAACTCTTGGATTTGTGCGGAAAGTAGCTTTTATTGATTCATACTGCAGCACCCCCTTTTGTGTTTGTGGATGAAGACATACCAGAGTGCAGGAAGCCACTCTGTTTCTGTTTCACTGTATACTGCGCCTGAAAGAAGTGGAAGAATAGTTAACAACCTGCAGGCTTCTGCAAAGCCTTTTGCTTCACTCCTAGCTTATTTCAGCTGGCAGTGCCATTGGAAGAGGCTAGTCCCAAACCAGCCATTTTGCCCTTTCATCTTCTGCTGCATGTATGTGCCAGCTAACACCACACCTATTTTGTACTTCAAATACAATGCACACACACATACAGCCACTTCTGACATTTACCATCTCTCATATACCACTGGGGAGCATGCGAGGAAGAATATGAAATTGTCAAATCTTAATGGTGTCTGGTTTATACATTTTGCTTACAGTAAATCCATCCTGGGATTTACAAAAACCTTAAGATTTTTACAGAAATCAGCCAAGAATTTCTGGGTTTTCCTCATGTCTGTGTAAGTCAGCACATGCAGAGAATCATCATCCCTATAACAAAAAGGACTTTTTGCGTTCTTTCTACCTAAAGGATGTCATTTCCAGGGACTGTGGGAACAGCAGGTGGGTCTTTACCTTTCACTGGGTTCTGGCACAGGGACAGATTGCTAGACTCCGTTGCTGGAAATCAAATGATATTGAGTTGTGTTTCAGGGTTATTTGAAAGTTGAATACTTTCCTGAGGAATTGTTTCTGCAGTGATTGCCAATTTTCTGCTTGAGAGGTTTATGATCAAATAGTTTCTGGCAGGAGCTTTTTGTTGGGTTCTTTAAACTGCTCGTTTTCCGAGGGCGTTTGCTAGCGAATGTTCAAATTCCTTCTGCCGTTTCTGTTAACATTTACAGAACAAATTTCAGCACCTGCTAGAAGATGTGAGGCATTGATAACACATAGATGGAGAGGATATGAGATCAGCTGTGGCAAGAAATAATAAATAGAGTACTTTGCACCGAAGAAGATAAAGCTACAAATCCAGTGACAGATGCTAAATAATTTAACATTAAAAAGAAAAGGCTTGATCTTTATTTTTAAATTCAAAAGAGACCCAACTGGCTAGTAGGACACTTCTGTCCCAAACATCCTCCCAGGGTGAGTTAATTAACAATGCAGTTTTCAAGAAGCACGTGCTGAGGTCACTTTTAGATATCTCAGCATAGCTGTTATAAAAACAAATCTAAATTACAATATTTATGCTGAGACTCACTTGTGAAATCAGGGGCAACTTAAAATCCACAGTTAACTCACCACAGAGCAGGCATAAAAGAACTTACATATGCTGGGGGAGTCAACACAAAGTGAGACATGCTGAATAACCTGGCTCTTGCATGAGGCAATATTATAATAACTGTTTGATTCCTCTGCTGTATGCTGCAAAAGGCTTAGTAAATGAGTCACAGTTAAGTTAATACAGGACATAAAAATAAGCCATTAAGAGGTCATTCCTATATCATTTGCATCTACAAGGAAAGCTATTTTAAAATATACATACTTAGAAAATTGAGACTTACCATGGAGACTTGAGATAAGCTGAAAAAAAAAATAAAATAACAGTTATCATTATTCTCTTGAGGTAATTCCAGCAGCTGAGGAAGTGGGATGGTCATTACAGTGGTGAACAAGCAATTTTATTCAATGTGGATTCTTCCTTTTGTCATTTATTTTAAATTGGTTTTGGTTTTCTTCCTAATTGAATGTAATGCTTGTGAGAGTTGGGCTGACAAGGTTGGAAAATAAAGTCCAATGTGCTCACTCCTAAAATCAGCACAGCAAAGGCAGAAACTGTGCAACCTCGCCCAGCTAAATATGCCCTCTGTGTTGTGAGCTGGGGAAGAAACCATTAGTGTAACTCTGAAAATGTTTGTGTTTTCTCTGATGCAAATACCTTGTTCCAGCAACTGCATTAAAACCATGTATTTACTGGGTAAATATAGCTCTCATTCACTTTCAGAGTTAATTATATCTAACCTAGAGATCTATCTGTAAATCACTGACTACTATTGTAATTGTCAACCTTTTCTCTGTTGTTATTATTATTATTGTCACTCCCTTCAGAGCCAACAGGATACTTTGTGATAGGCTACCTACTGCGTGTATGTATGTAGAGAGAAAGCATGCAGGCTATAGTAAAAGGCAGGCCCCACTCTAGGGTGTACTAAGGCCGCAGATCAGGAATCTTCTATGGAGAAAACCCATTAAACACCGGTGAAAGTACTTTCTCAGTCACGATTTCTGTTCAGGACCATTTTACAGAAGACTCGGTGCAGACAACTGAAGTGACTTGCCAGCACCCATCTTAAGGTAGGAATGAAGTGCAGACTTTTTGGAGCATGGCAAACATACCTTTGTTATATTTATTTTGTGGGGGTCTTTCCCTCTTTCTCTTTTACTTTCTGTTCATGTGAAACTCTACTTTATGTCGTGTACTCTGCTCCTCCTGACATAGCCTGGCTTATGGGGAGCATTGGGTCGACTCCAGTGACACAGTCCACCTTGCTCTGCTCTGTTCTGTCCCGGTGGGTATGTCCCTACTGGCAAGGTTTCCTCAGCCTCTGTGGGCAGTACCCTTGTACAGAAAAAACTCAGTATCTGAACTGTTTTCTCACCTTTCTCCTACCTATTCTCTTTCTTCATTCTTTTTTCAATGCATGCTTTCATGCTCCCTATGCCAACATTGCCATAGGAGACAAAACCATCTTGCTCTGTTCACTGCCTTTTACTGCTTCTTGTTCCTGCTCTGTAGTGGTTTAAATAGTTCCTCTACCCACACTATTGAGAGATCTGTTTTAATTTTCTTGTAGCCATCACTTACCCAAAGTATTTAGTTTCTGCTTTATGGTTTCTTACACGAATATGTAGCTAGTTTTTGTAATATAGTTTCCACATCTTTGAGCAACTTTCTCTTGGTTTGTCCATAAATAATATTGGTAATTACTATGTTAATACTAAAGTGAGAGATCATCCACCTTATTGCATCTTACCTCTTTCCAATATTTGGTATGCATCTTTTCTAACTCTCCATTCCCAAATTTTGCCTTAGCCAAACCAAAGACAGAGATAAAGACAACTAATGAATTGACATAAACACAACCCTTGTATCATTTTCAAGCACTGTTGTTTTCAAATCTAAACCAGAGGGATGACAACTTATAAATGATAAGAGCTAATTAGTGATAGGGCAAAGATGGCAGGAGGACACTGAGCTTATCCAGCAGGGGAGCAAACATTGTCTTCCAAGTGAAGGCTGAGGCAGTATTTCTGTTAAGTCTTCTCAACAGTGAAAAATCTGTTCAAAATAAGCCAAACAAGAAAGCACAAGGTCCCAGATGAATATACTTCTTACTTTCTGTAACCTTCTCAACAAAGCTATCAAGGCTAATGGTAGCATTAATAGGAGAATGCAAATCAAAAGCAGTCCCTGGAGCAATTTATACCCAGTCAGCAAGAGGGAATGCAAGCTGGTCTCTGAAAATTAACACCTTGTCAGACGGGAATAATGATGAGAGAAACTCAGGATTACAGTTTGGTAGTTAAAACAGATATACCAAGACATCCTATGCTTTCTGCACTGGTTTCGTGTTACGGTCCTACAGCTTTAATAAAAGAGCAAGTCAAAGATCAGCCCCTGCTAATTGGGATGTAGACACTTGCAGGTCTGCCTGCTGTAGAGACTCACTAATTCTAAATTACTGCTTTTGAACTTGATGTTGGGAGTCATGGTTACAGCACCATGTATGAATCATAAAGATTCAGAGGAAAGCACCTATGAAGCCTGCTGTAACTCAAATACCAGGGGGAAAAACAGTGAATACATTGTACTGTGTATTTTCTTGTAATTAAATTGGTATTATCCCACTAGTCATGGGAACAAGAAAAAGAAGCTGCTTACTGGCAATGGTATTCTAATAAAACAAAACAAATAGGTACTCAGTCCTTCTGGGAATGTAGAGGTGGGTGCCTTGAGCCTAGCTGTCGCCAACTAGTGGTACATTCTTGCTGTATCAGAGGAAATTATTCAAAGCATTAGATGAAATACTAGCAATTTGGCATGGTGTGAAAAGCTATTTTAGTTCTGTGAATAATAAAAGTATTCATAACTTTAAACTTAAGGACTGGGACAAGATCTGTAGCAAATTGCAGGACTAAGCCCATGATCTCAAATATAACAATAAAGATCTCTGTGTCAGGACATTTTGGAGCTTAGATTTTAGAATATTGCTAGTTTTATATTTTATTTCTATATTTCTCCTCGTGTTCTGTAAGTTAAAACCTTCCTTGTTTTTATGTAACAGAACCAACATCTTTTTCAATATGAAGTTGATTCTTAGGACCACCTCTCTCATTTAAAATGCTTATTTTCAATATAGCCATGCAGTTAATCTTAAACATACTGAGGAAGAAAAACAAAGTTTTTCATAACCTCCATATGTATTGTATACAGAAATTTTTCCCTGTGTTCATCTATCCTACCACACTGGGCAAGGAACACAATTTTGCCTTCTGCAAAGATGGAACAAAACCTTTGTTAACTTCCATGAGGAGCCAGGGAAATAATTTATTCATGTATGGCTTTCACTGTATCTTTTTCTTGGTCTTTGTAAAGGGACATAAAGGGTCTTGTAGGACTGCAATATGTGCAGCATAGTTATTGGTAGTCAGTGATACACTGAGACGAGAGTTAATTGCACTTCGACTATTTGCCCTATACTTCCCATCTAACCTATACCTCCCATCTTCCTGTCTATGCCATAAAATTTAAATTGAAGAATATGTTTATAGAGTCTTTACTCAGATGCTTATAAAACAGCTATATCACCTTTGAGTACTTTTTTTCCCCAGGGAAAAAGTAGACTTGCAATCCGTGAAGTCTGCTGGCTGTAACCTTTGGCAAAAGTACACCTTGTAAACACATGCCTAGGCAATGCCACAGCTCCATGAATGCCAGCCCTTCTCTCAAGGTGCTTTGTGCAAAGGCCGGTTTTTGCGAACTACAGATTTTCAGTTCTGGAAAAAAAATTTGCTTGTGGTATACAATGCTGATGTTATCTCACAACCAATGTTAACTCTCTTCTTAACTGCTTCAGAGTCACACTTGTAACCCAGCATAATAGACAGAGCTGAGGCCCTGGTGTATAGTCTGTGCTAGCTGATATGAAGACACTGCCAACAACCTCTGGCCATTTCGACATGAGATCAGCTACCAGCATCTGTAGAAGCACCCCTAGTCCCTTGCTCCTGCTGTAACCTCACAGCAGCGTTCTGCCACCTCTGCTGAACACAAGATGGGACATGATGCCAACTCTACCATGCCGAACCTGATTAAAGCAGGGTAGACCTTGTAAGCTGCACACTTCTCAGGGAGCAAGGCATTTTTCAAATTTCCAGACACCCAAGGAGTATTAAACTCGGCCACAGGAAGCAGAGCTAAAGCCCAGCCCTGGCTGGGGACACTTCTGCAGGAGATGATGTTACCAATCTCCCAGTTACTTCTGGGATTTCTTCCCAGTGGTCCTCAGCACCTCATTTGTACCTGAGGAGGATTGCTGAAGGAGTAATCATCCCTCGCCCAAGGCCGTTCTGGTGCTATGCAAAAGAGCCTCGGACAGCTGCTGGAAGCTCATTGATAAATATCACAAATCCTTAATTATAAAGATTCACCCAGGTTTTTAAAGTTGCCTCTCAAGTCTATTCTATACAGATAACAAACAGTATATGTGCTCTTCCACAAGTTTAACTAGCAATCACATGCACTTTAACCTTGAACTGTTGTTCACCTATAATCTCTTTAATAACAATTTGTCCTAAAATTATCTACTGCTCCCCAACACGTGCAGGTAAAGACTAAAATGTTGCTATAATTACTGGATTATCACTATTACTGAAATATTAATAGAATATATATTCCCAACTCTACCTCTTTAATACTAGATCTGGGAGTCGTCTTACGGATGTGAGAACAGTTCCCTTGATGTGACATTTAGTACTACAAAGAGGTAACAAATGAGACACAAAGAACATTTGATTTTTAAAGAAGAAAAATTATAGGTAGCTATTATCTATTTATCTATGCAAAATAACAGAGACACTTTCTAATATATTTTTTAAAAGCAGCAGTAGCCTTATAAGTGCACAGAAGTGGCAGTGATCCAGAGAGATCTTCTGGGAGATTCAGGGAGAAAAGAATAAGACATCTTTATTGTTGGGGTCGATGTAGTTTAAGAGTTAGCATGACTAGGCCGCTTAAGCAAAACAGTTAGCATAGGCCGCTGGAAAGTACAGCTAAGAATAACAATTGAGAAAGTTCTGATAGTGCACATGATGTGGGTTAGCAAAAACAAGATGTGTTCAAGGACGTGCAGGAGGTCTGTTGCTATTGGCGTCAGTGCATATTTACCAATCACAAGGGAATAGGGGGTGCGTGAACAGTGCATGATTTATGTCTGTAGCCGATCTAAATAAGCGTGATCGCATGTGCAGATATGAAAAATGTATACAACCACGCAAGCAGACCAATAAATGGGAATCGACTGTGCATTGTACCAATGTGTGAGAGTCATTCCTGTCCCTGCATGGATGCTGAAACTCGGCACTTTATTAACAAGTTACTTTTACTTTTCTTACTCAATATGAGTCCTCCAGAAATTTTGTCTGTAGAACTGCAGAAAATTCTGTGAACCAGCTATTGTCTCAGTGGAGCAATAGGACCCATTGTAACCGTAATTGAGAAACCTGTAGTAGCCAATATGAAAACTGCAACCCTTCAAAGGCAGTGAGTTTAACAGGAAAGTTTTTAGTCCAGAACCTATGAGGTCCCCTGGGTATAGCTGTGGAGCATATATGCTTCTTAAACTACTGCTGTTTGGTCCACGGAGTTTACAAGTCTGGTTTTTTGCCAAGCCCTTCAAAATAAGCCTTGCAGGTCTTAAATACTACATCAGACTTCCACTCTATGCTCATAAAATTTATATTTTCTTCTTCTAGGGAAAAAAAAAAAAAAAAAAAAAGGCAATTGTTTCATACTGCAGATTCCAGGAAGGATCTGACTTGTTTGGAAATATTACTGATCTCTGTTGCATGTATGCAGAACTGGGACCAGGCAGGCATTTTAGTTCAAGCAATCAGAACTCAGACATAGCAAACTTTTTTATGCCAGACAACAATATATTCTTGTACCTTTATTTAGTGGCAAGAGCGAATAGGAACCTTGATTTTAAGGTACTGTCTACAACTTCATAATCAGCTTAAAATGCCTCATCCTATCTCACATTATTATTCTCAGTGCATATAGTCAGGGCACATTTAAAGCAGACCTTGAAAAAACATCCATACACTATCATACGATGCCCAGGAAAAATACCTACCTTTGTCCTCTCTGGGTCCTGACATTTTTTACTGGATTTTTTGCATCCAAAGTCCACATTTGAAGTAGGAATCATTTGTAGAAATAACAGAAAGATTCATGAAAACAGGAAAGAATCATAACAACTATTTGTCCACCGAAGCTAAGGGGAATCAAGGAGCCCTGAGATTAGGAAAACAAGGTTTCAGACAATCACAAGGTAAGCTCTTCAAGGAGAGGAGTATTTATTTTTATAATTATCATCTCCATCAGTAAGGATGATAATGATTTAATAATAATTCTTATTTAAAGAGTATGGAGAGGCCTCTAGCAATCAGATAATATTGTGTTAAATATGATGTAAACTGAAGTAAATGTTGATCTCAGACATGAGGAATATGTCTACGCTAATAAACAAAATGGACCATAGAACAAGGCTGAACACCATATCCATCACTGTATGTGGCTGGATATGCCTAAAATTTTTGAAGCACCCAAGTTACAAGAATGCTTCTACAGAATGAGGGAGAAGCATTGATTTTCAGATGATGTTCTAGACCCCAAAACCATCTGGGCAAACGAGCTGACATCTGAGGAACTGATAAAAAGCTGACCTTAAAACAAAAAGTGTTTACTGAGATTGATTCTCGTTTGGTGAAAAGACAAGCTAGATGGAGGCAATTTCGAAGAGCACAGCATGCAGCAGGGCAAGAGAAGGGCTGGCTGACTGGGTGGGACATGTTGAAACTCCTCAATGGACAGAGAAAGCTAAATCTGGGAAGCACCTATGAGCTTATAGACACAACTGACAGGGCAAGAGAGTCGGAAGAAGAAAACAACAAAGAAGGAGGCCCTCTTCTAAGGAAAGACAAGCACCCAGAGACAAAAAACAATACCAGAACCCAGACTAGACCCTGGAGGGTCCCAGGTCCAAGTCTTACACTTTGAACATATGGTAACTCTGCTCTGGGAGCAGTTATCCTTAATCATTGTGGAGATATGGCACTGAACTTCATGGCCAGACAGCATTCATTCTCTGGCACTCATATCTTAGCAGGATAGGCAGAGAGATGAAGTAAAAAGATAGATGAGGAGAAGAGCATAAAAAAAAAATCAAGAAACCTAGGATACTTTTGCGTAGATGAAAAGTACATAGCAAGTCCTCATTTCCCCAGTGTTTCTAACGACTGGCTCAAAAGTTCATGAAGGTGCAAAATCTTCACATACTTTCCAGTATCCAGAGGAACAGACAGTGGTAATAGACTGAATCTCTATCCTTTATGTGCGTGTTAAAAGCTATTTTCTCCAACCTCTGAAACTCTGATCATAGCCAATCAAACAGAAAGATACTGGGATCTCCTCTAGGCCTACCTCCTTGATGTTGCAATTGAGAATAGACCAGTTTAAAAGATTCCAAAACATGAGGAAAGACAAAGGTGAGACAATGCAAAAATAATGAATTGTACATGTTGAAACATGAACATAGACCTGCACCCTGAATTGTCACAATACAAACATCCATAGCACACCTCCTTCTTACAACACTGCCTGGCCAACAGACCTACTCACCAGGGTGTGCTGTAAAAGCAGGTACAAATCCTTTCTGTGACTGTGTATAAACACTATATTCAGTGAATGAATTAAATTTTTGAGAGTCTTCTGTCAGGCAGAGGAAGCACTAGAAAACATGTACAAGTTTAGAAACAAAAATATCTAAAGGAAAGCCAAACTGTGCTGGCAAAGCAGAATACTGTATGCCTTAAGGTTAATTTTGTATATAGCTCAATTTTTCATTAATCATCTGATGCACTAGAAAGTCTGGTGCTTGCGTTTAATTTTCTAACTTTTTTTTCACTTTGTTGCATTTAAATCAGCTCTAATTTGTGCAAACATTTACTTAATACCTACTATAAATCATGAAAAAAATAGTGCTTGCAAGGCAGCCATTAAAACAGAGAGCCTTGTCTCTTGGGATGCCATTACTTCTGCAAACATGGATTCGGCCTCTCACAGTATGTGGAAAGTATGCCAAAGAAATATAGTTAAATGTTAAATTTACTCTCTGATGATTTTCTCCTGCATATCATAGGAGCAGTAGCAGCCACCAAGGAAAACAGGAGAGGAGCAAAAATATTTATGTCACTTACAGAGCAGGAATGAAGCCTGGCAGCAGTATTGTTGCATTATTCTGTGAAACAAGAGACAACTAGAAGCATTCTGTGTTTTTTCACTGCTGATGCTGTATTACACACTTGGTGGGCAGCAGCTATGCAATACCACTGTAGTCTCATATTTGTTTGCATTCCAGTACCACCTGTATTTTCTTATACCATAACTTCCTGAAATTTATCCGCATTTGATGTAAATTTTCCAAGCTTCTCTTTCTTTACATTGAAGAATAGGCAAAGGCAAATCAGTCATTGGAAAGAAGAAGAGAATGACATGTAGCAAATGTTGTGAAAACCTATGTGAAAAAACACCAAATAGTTATAAAAAACTTATCATAGATTTTAAAACTACACTGAAAAACAAAAAATTAGAGTTGTCGATACACTGGCAATCTTTCGATACTTCATTCATTCATACATTGCATACCTCCTCACCCCTTTTTTCAAACTGTGAGATTGTGACTGTCTTTTCTGTATATACATTTTTTTCTGTGGGCTCTTAACTGTTGCATAAAGGGACTGAAAATTTTTGTGGTCCTCTAGAACTGAAATAGACAAATAAATAGTTTAAACACATTCAAGCTGGGAAATATCAACAGCTAGAATAGAACTAATTATTTATGGACATTGGGTGTCTAATTACAACCCTAGCTTAGTATATCTTCAGTACAGCGCCTCTACCAACCCCCACCAAAGCAGCTGGGTGGGTTCAGATGGCTGCAAAAAGTCTTGCTGAAATCAAGGAAAGGTGAGTAACAGAAAAATCTCACATCTTTGTAACTGAGGACATGGTTTGCCATCACAATCTGTAGTTATACAGCATCAAAATAATCTTTGTGACTCCGTCTTAGTGTCAAAGATAAAGTGTTTGGAGTTTGGATGTTATTGTGGGGAACACTGAAAAGTGGTAGTTGATCTGTTGTGGGTTTTTTCATCAAAGTTCCACTGTGAAGGTTTTCGGTTTTGAAAGACATTGATGTCTGAGGAAATTTTAATTTGTCTATACAAGCTGTAAAGCTGAAAAAAAAAGCAAGGTTCTGTAACTTTTGGGTTTTTTTTTTCATATTTATATTTGTGATCAAAGAATGGGGAGAGAAGATTTTTCTTGTGGAAAACCTGAAATAAAACATCTCTGTGAAAACTTCCTTTTAGTCAAAAGGATATATTTTGTCAGATTCATTCCTACCAGCTCTACCAAGCACCTGAATAGGCCCAAGATGAACTTGGTGTTAGTGCAGAGATTGCTAGATAATACTCGTTGGTCCATGCTCTGTTTTGTGTAAGCCAGGTGTACAGAAGTTGTTAAACGTGAAAACTCCATAGGTGGCTGCCCTATGCTATGCCAGCTTCTGTGGGCTATTCTCTATCAGTTGTGCAAAAGCACTGGGGTGAAGTTACCCAGCCCTGGCATGCACCAACCAGTTAAGCTAGTCCCATAATGAAACTGTTCTCCCTGTTTTATACTTGAGAAAGTTGTTACCAGGAGTTGGAAATGAAAAAGTAAAGTAGTAATAAAGACCGTAGAATAATTTTACACAGATGAGGCTTACATAAAAATAAATAAATTTGTTCTTTTGAAACCAGTTTAAATAAACTAGTTTCCATAAATGGGAACAGGTTAATTACCTGCTTTTATTCAATAATCCTGAGGACTATACAAACTGAATATAAATTAAGAGTCCTGAGAGAGAGAAGGGAAAAATGAAATCAGAGTATCCAAACAGGGCAAGATGATTAAGGCGCCAAAGGAGCGGAAGATTTTGACTTAGTACTATGTCATTTCAGGTTATACTGAAAAAAACAACCAACCAAACAGATAAGAAATAATTAAAATCAAAATGAAAGGAAAAGACAACAAACCCTAAGATTTAATGTAATTTATATAAACAGAAAAATATTAAATCTGTAGTTTTTATTAGGAAATACAACCTCAGTTTCTAATCAGTATCGGTTAACTGTGTTCTTCACATTGTATACTGTTTTATAAATCTTTGCTTTTTATTTAGAAAGATTATTTAGACAATAAAAATAACGCTGCTATTTTTGCATACAAATTAGTGTGAAGAAACAAAAGAGAATTATCAAGTTGTTATTATTATGAGACAGATTTTTAGCCTCAGTTTAATATTTTTTGTATTAGCATTCCTCTCACTAGCAAATATATATTCAAAACATAGCAGATCTTCAACTAGTACAAACTGGAATTGCTGTATAGTCTGCAGCACGGTCACACCGATTTACACTATCTTAGCATCTGGCTTATTGTTTCTATTACCATTTTTCTATTACTTGATGCTGCTTCAATTTTCTCCAAAGCCAGAGAGATCGAAGTTATATTAGGCAGTTACTTACACTATTGGTAGATAATAAAATAAAAATAAATGGTTCTAATGTCTTCCTTGGCACTTTACAGCTATGCAGCAAGACAAGCACCTTACTCTAAAGAGATTGCAATCTATGTTATACGTAGGCTAATACCATCCCCTATCCAAATTTCCCCGTGCTTCATATTCCTAGGTCCTTTACGATTTCCACAAACTGTTTTGGCTGAAATGTTAGAAGGGAACGGTGACCCAGAGCTGAGACAGATCAAGGGCAAACAGGACTTAGCTTAGCAAGCAAAAAAGTTGAAAGAGACTGGTTGTGAGAGCTAGTAAAAGACACAGAGAGTTATTTGGCTAGCTTGGACAAATGGCTGAAAAAGATGGAGAAGCTTGTTGCTAGAGCTTAAGCAATTTGGGACAGATGAACAACAAATGGAGAAATAACAGGGAGAACAACTGTGTGAGACATGCTGGGATACAAAATGATGAGAAATGGCCAGAGAGGAAGTGAGACTGCTAAAAAAGCCCAAAAAGGAGCATGGAGGAGATCTGAGACTGACAAAAAGCTCAGAGATAGACTAGGACCTGGACCCAAGGGGAAAGGAGGTGGACATCAGAAGAGTTGAGAAAGGAGCATTGGACATGGACATGTATCCCAGCATGGGCAATAAACAGGAGGAGCTGGAAGCCATTATACAGCAGGACAGCTATGACTTGGTCGCCATCACAGAAACGTGGTGGGACAACTTCCATG
>Ga0065711_1011453_pt1 | contig 16938 bp, 14 predicted proteins | sample Hoacrofraction12_FD_59098 | JGI IMG/M metagenome (GOLD analysis project Ga0065711, IMG submission 59098) | Hoatzin crop microbial communities from Cojedes, Venezuela - Epithelial fraction 12 v2 (version 2) | ecosystem: Host-associated > Birds > Digestive system > Esophagus > Crop | place... | reverse complement strand
CCTTTCCAGCCCTCATATGATTACCCATATGGATGGCACCTTAGTGCAGGCTATTCATGGCTATAATAGCTGCTCCTGTGTATAGCACGCGCGCCGGAGCTGCGGCAGCTGTGGGCTGTAATTGCAAAACATTATTTTCTCTTTCTCCCTGAAAGCTTTTTTTTTTTTCTTCCTTCTTCTTGTTGCCATGAAGGTCCATTTATAAAGACTGCAGGCCTACTTCTCTCCGCAGGGCTCCCCCTTCCCATCACACCCATTTCTATACACTGGGGTTCTTCAAAGCGCAGCGGTGCGAGCGCACGTGCTGTCTGATGGGCGGACGGGGCGCGTGCTGCGGGACCCGGTGCGGTGGGGTCAGCCGAGGGGCCGGGCTGCGCCCGCCATCCCCGCTGCTCTGGGCAGTGGGCTCTGGTGCGGGTTGGCATGGAGGCTCCGAGACGAGGAATTCATTTGTTCCTTCAATATTCTGCCCCCGGGTGCCCGCATTACTGTGAATCAATTTAGTCCGTTCAGGCCTGGATGAATGCACGTGCCGATGGAGCACGCACAGGAGGAAAGAGGGGGACGGAGAGGGGGGAGCAGGGGGGCATCCAGAGCACAGCTAGCAACTCTTCAAATGAAAAATGCGGAGGCGGAGTGCCTTAAAAAAAAAAAAACAACACAAAATGTTAATTTGTTTTTCAGCCCTCTCAGCTATCAGGCTAAATCCAGTTCACTGAGAGGCAACCGGCTAGCCAGTGTTACAGGTTGTGCCTTATAAATCCAGGCTGCAGGAAGGAATTTGAAATGTATATTGACGCTGGCTGTTCTCTTACCTCCTGCTGTAATGAATTCATGTCTGCAGACAACAGACACAATTATTATGGAAATTACACACACACACACACACACAAACACTCAGAGGAAAACAGGTTTGTTGGCTTTTTTTTTCTCAGAGTTCTTGCTTTAGGGCTCCTAGCCCAGGCCTTCAGCACCCAACCGGGCTGTCGCGGCTGCTGGCAGGATGGTGCCCACCTTCTGGGGCAGTGGCCGGAGGACATCACTGGTGGTCTGCCCCAAGCAGCTGGGTGTGCAGCCGGGGGTACCACGGCCTCCCGACCCAGCGCCCTATGGCAGAAGCATGAAAGCTGAGTGTCCAGCTCAGGGCTGAGCAGCGGAACAGCAGCTCAGCAGGCAGTGTTGGAGATGACCAGGCATCCGTTGCTCACACCGAGGAAAGCTGCTGTAATGGCCTCAGGATGCATCAGGGAAGGTTTAGATTGGATATTAGGAAAAATGTCTTTATTGAAAGAGTGGTCAGGCATTGGAACAGGCTGCCCAGGGAAGTAGTGGAGTCCCCATCCCTGGAGGTGTTTAAAAAATGTGTAGATGTGGCACTTTGGGACATGGTTTAGCAGGCATGGTGGTGTTGGGTGGATGGTTGGACTTGATGATCTTAGAGGTCTTTTCCAAGCTGAATGATTCTATGGTAACTTAAATAAATAAAACCAGATCCCACTAGGTGTTCAACCACACAGCGTGACGTTATGGTGAAGGGAATCTAAACGGTGAGGGAACAGGACCGACGCGGTGAACATTTGAGCAACCCGCACCCCTTCCCCGGACCCCTCCGCTGCCTGTTCTCTGGGGCTGCGACCCCTCGGCCAAACCCCCCTCTTCCAGCCTGACGTCCACCCCCCCCCATTAGGGCTCTGATGCGGTGTGGGTGCGGGGGGGGCTGCCTCCCTGTGCCCCCCGGTCCCGCCCCGGCAGGTGGCAGTGCTCCCTCAAGAATTCGGGAGCTGATGCTGAAATCCCCAACCGGCCTCTCCGCAGCTGCGGACCCAGGCGGGAAGGCGGGCGGGGCGCTGGGACCCCTTTGCCCTCTTCCCTGCCTTTCCGCGGGTGAAAGTGCCGGGACCCATCCTTCCCCTGCCGGCTGCAGATCTCCTTGCTGCGCCTGGCAGCACCAAGGTGCTGGCAGGCGAGCGATGGGAAGGGGCGCTTGGGTTTTCGGTGCCGCCAACCACCAACGACACGCGGTCGCCGCCGTATCGCCTATCGTGACAGGGAGCTGGCGGCTAAAATACTGCACACGGATTGGGCTCACCTTCATCTGAGGCAAACGCGTTTCTTTCTCCTTCAGCCCCAAAGGCAAGCTACGCAGCTTTTCGTAAAAAACTTGTGTTTGGTTTATTTTTTTCTTCCTTTCGCAGAAGTGATTTTTTCGTACTTTATTTCCACAATATTACGGGCTCTTCATTGCTTGCTCTTTGTTAGTGCCCCAAAGCTTAGGGCAAGGGCAGGAGTACAGTGGAGGCATTTCAATGAGGCAGAAAAAAGCCTTTCACAAGAAAAATGATCCAGATAACGACACGTCTGAGTGCGGCGTACAGAATCACACAGAATCACAGCATGGTAGGGGTTGGAAGGGACCTCTGTGGGTCATCCAGTCCAACTCCCCTGCCGAAGCAGGGTCACCCAGAGCAGGCTGCACAGGACCATGTCCAGGCAGGTCTTGAATATCTCCAGAGAAGGAGACTCCACAACCTCCCTGGGCAGCCTGTTCCATGGGAATCACTATACCAGGAGCTGGAAAACCTTAGTGTATTGAAGGGGTTTTTTAGGTTAGTTTGTATGGAAGTTTCCTGCATTCAAACTTTTTTGAGCTGCAGGTGTACGTGCAGGCTGTTCTGCGGGTGCAGGCGCGAGGCCAAAGGGGTTGGCTGGTGGCGTGGTGTGAAGGGTGCTCTGTAACGCTCTGTGTGTTTTGTGGCCACCTGTACTTCTAACCTGAAAATGCTGGCACGGAGCTTTTGCAAACATTGCCTTTTCTCTCCAGTCCTTTAAGAGTGACACCCAAAGTCCACTCTAGAAATTTTCGTGAAGAGGCCAAACATCTGTGAGGGACAAGGCTGAGAGTTCATGGCCAGCTAGAATCATAGAATCATTAAGGTTGGTTGGAAAAGACCTCTACGATCATCAAGTCCAACTGTCAACCCATCACTATCATGCCTTCTAAACCATGTCCTGAAGTGCCAGCTCTACGCGTTACCCCCTGTCTAGTGCACTGTCTTTCTCCTCCCTTGCAAATTCAACACATGTGGCAGTGGCAGGACGGGGAGCCCCGGAGAGGAAAGCCCTCTGTTCCCAAAGCCAGCATGGCAGCAGCTTCCCTCACCCCAGCGCAGAGCGTGGGGTGCACCGCTCGCCTCTGGAGACACCCCAGACCTGTGTGCAGCATTGCCGCCCGCTCCATCCCTCGGGATGCTCAGACACCGTTTTGAGCCTGCCAGCGCGGGTGTTAGTTAACGTTGCCCTTCTCCAGCGTGCGACCGCGGCCACGAACTGCTTCCAGAGAGGGTCCTGAGTGGCCATCACAGGGCAGCGGCGTTCGGTCAGTACTGGCCAGGCTGCAGCTGTAACGTGGCGGGCAGAGGTGGTGGGTTCCCACCTGGTCTTGTTCACCACTGCACCCCTCAGCCTTCCTGGCTTGTTCACTTTGAAAGAAACCATTTTGCAGGTGGAGAATTTGATTTCCCCTGAATTTTTAATTTTTTTAAAAAGTCTATTTCTTAATTAACAAGTTAATTGCAAGGCAGAGCGAATCATCGGGTGTAAGCTGGCTTTACCGGTGGTTTTGTGTGACAGCAGCTTTTTTTGTGCCTTTATTTCAGCGAGGAAATCTTCAAGGGGGGATGAGGCACGCAGAAGTTTGATCATGATACAGCAGTTCTTACCTCCAGGTCGCTGGCTAAAACCGGCTGAGGGCTGCGTAGATAGTTGTTCCCATCTGTCGGTTGTGAAATGAATGGATAGTTTCGAGTTGTGTTTCTGTGGGACGAATTTCCTTTTAACAAGAAGACACCAGTGACACAGGCGCTCTTGCTAATCGTTAGAGAGGCCAGAGATTGAATAGGTGATGGAAACTGAATTTCTTTCTCATCTAGCTCTTGTCAACACCGCGTGAAAAATAGAGCAGGCCTCGAATCGGGAAAATAGCTTCATCAAATTTTGAACTTTCAAAGTTATTGTCATTCTGCAGGGACCAGAATGGACTTTTTTACTTCTTGTAAAATAGGCCACAGCATCCTTTAATGAAATTTGTTAGCAGAATGATTCTTGAGATATTTAGTTTACTGAAAGTAAATTTTTTTGTCAAAGAGGAACACCACTCAGTAGTAACTTTGGTGCTAACTTTGTTAAAAACGATGACAAACTTTTGCAAAACGGAGCAAAAATCCTGAAAAGTGTAATTTTTTCCAACTAAAACGTATTTAATGCAAAAATTCCTTATTGTTCCCAGGTGAAATATCTGTCCCAGCCATTACTGAGCAATTGTTTAAAGGTTTGGGTTTTCTAAGCTATATTTTTTTGCACATAGTAATTAGTAGCGACACTGGAATTCATATCGTTAGCAGACATTCATTTGAACTCCCTGCAGTCGCCTGTCTTCGAACATTTTTCCAGATTTTAAAGTGCTTACACCTTTTTTTTTCTTTTCTTTTTTTTTTCTTAGAGCTGCACCAGCAGACTTGAGCAAGGATTCGGATCCTGTCGTGAGCAGTTTTGCACAAGTGCGTAGCAAGAGCCAATTGCTGCCCCAAAGAGTTTGAGGATCAACACGATGCAGGCAGACGACATCCAGGAGTAGAAGCATGCAAGTAGAGACAGAGGAGCTTGTCCAGGGTCAAGGCTGGGATGAAATCCAGATTTGCAGCGTCCTTATCCAGGGCCTGACTCACGACGGGGTCAGGCGTTCCCACCCTGACCCCTTCTTCAGCATTTTGCAGTTGGGCGGACTTTTCCTCTGGCTTTCCCTCCCGTTTCGCACCACCTTTTGGGGAGCCACCTCCTTCGTGGCCAGGCCTGAGAGGAGATGGCTGGGAGGAGAGGTCAGACGTCAGAGGAGATGGCTCGGCAGCCGGCTCGCCGAGCTCCAACCCCTATCTCCAGCAGTTGCTGGCACCAGATGCTTCGGGGGGATAGAGAAGAAACCCACAGCAGGCAGTTATGAAGTGGCTTACCCATGGGAAAGTTTCCTTTGAACTGCTGTCAATTAAAGGATGACTTGTGGCCTCAAGCACTACTTTTTTTTTTTTTTAATATTTGCTATTTAAATTCTAGATGTTCTTGTTACCCAGACTTGTTTATGCTTGGTGTGCCTAATTCAAGCTAAAACAGCTCCTCAGGGCAGAGTTCTGGTCTTCTTACGTTTGTAAATTACCACGTCCCCCCTAGAATCGTGCAGATTGTAATAAATAAAATAGTAGTGCTGGGTCCATCTGGTTTTAACCAGGCACTCCCAATCTTTCCTTCTTTTTTTGGTGTTGGTTAGTCACACTACTTGGTTTGAAACCGTCTTCATCCCAGATTTTAAAATGAAAGAAAATTCTGTTTGAAGAGAACCAAATCCTTTCCAAAGAGGTGAGGACCATCTTTGGGGTGACCGTATCTTTGTTTCTGCAGCCTTTTTGGTTTGGGCACCTGAGGCACCAAAAATTCCTCAGCAGTAAAATTCAGTATCAGCAGTCAGACAAGGCAGGCTGCTACCCCGACAGCGGCGGGCGCGTCAGGGCCCGGCACCTTGGGGGCTGCTCCAGGGGCACCAGCCAGACAAGACTCATTTTGGGGATGGCTTGTGAGGTGGTGTGAGCCACACAGGGCAGAGCTCCGGGGAGGCCACGGCCATCCTCCTGCCCGCTCCTGGCACGACGGTCAGCCAGGCTGAGACCAGTGCGTGGTGGGAGAGGGGGATCACCCAGCTCCTCTCCAATCTGGGTGAAGGAGATGTAGCTCGTATAGTGCCTTTCCCAAGATGGTGGTTCGGATTGCTTTGGTACCACCTATCCTGGAGCTTGCAGGGCTTTTCCCTAAAGTCCATTAACTGCTCCAGAAAGCGCTGGTAGAGCCTGACTTGTGTAAGAACTTACAGCAAATTTCTTGTGAAATGTGCTCCGTAAGGCTTAGCACATGCTCTAAGGAGGTGTGGGTGCTGAGAGCGAAAGCAGCCACCACTGCCTTTGAAAAGGAGGAGGTACCTCTGCACCTGCGAGACCTGTGGTCCTGATGCAAGGTGTACTTAACGTCAAGCAGGGTTTGGCACCTTTGCCGTAATCCCTTTGGATCATACATGTCCATCACAGTGTTGTGGACAGCTTTTTCTCAGAGCAGGACAAAGAAAAAGGTTTCTCAGGGCAAGACTAGTTTATTTGACGTGGTAGACTGATTTAGGTTTCACTGTGCTTGTCTAAATGTCACCAACCTAGCTGTGAAGCAATCGAGGAAACCGCATTACAGCTACGCAAATGTTGTGAGTTAAACAAACCCGCCACTCAAATCCAACTCTCTCTGGTCCAGACTTAGGGAGAAAAATGAAGATAAACAAAACCTCATGTGAACTCTGGCCTAACCCTTGTCCCCAGGTCTGGCTGAGACTGAAGATGAGTCATGTACTGCGGCACGATGGTGAAAATGAGCATCTGGATTGGGTTTCTAGCATGCAAAAAGCTACACTGTGCACATTGCAGTCCTGCAACCTGCCAAAGTAGGATGAAACACTGATTTTTTTGAACAAGTGGATTGCTAGAGCTCTTATCCATCTTCCTTCATCCCTTTCCTTCTCCCACAGCCCTATAGACCAAACTGAGTGAGGTCGAGGAGGGGACCTCCAACCCCAACGCGTGCTGGCCTGCATCCCCAGGGAGAAGCAGGGCTGCTGCCTGCCTGCCTGCTGGGTAGTAGTGCTCAGATGCACGCCTTCACCACAGATGGCTGAAACGGAATTTTCAGTTCACTGGGCGTGTTATTTCTACCCTGTTTGAACCAGAAATATGTTTGTTTAAATATTTTCTCTGAAATTTCACTTTTGGAAATTTGCCTTGTAGCGTTTCAGAACTAGTTCTCTTGGTGATTTGTTTCATTTGGGAGCTAATTATTACAATTTTATGGTATTCCTTGATGTCAGTTATCAGAACTATCCTGCTGTAACTGGTAAGTAGTACAAATAGTACAAACCCCAAAAAGAGCCACCTAAAAACATTTTGACATTAGATTCTCAAATTTCATTTCAAAACTCCAAAACCTGACCTCAAAATGCCAACATGTTCTGGGATGAAAATGCATGACTAATTTTTATTTCATTTCAGTATCTTTTTAATGGGAATTTTATTCAGATCATTACTAAAAATATTAAATTGTGTAAAGCCTTCAGTTTTTCATTAGAAATTCACACTTAAATTCTGTTGCCGCTACCCTGCACCTGCAGCAGAGCCGCTGATGTGAGGTACGTGTCTTCACTGAGTCTGGCTGAGAGGCTTTTGGTGTGGTCTTAGAGAAATGTTAAAGGCAAAATCCTGTTAAGAATTTGATTTAATGCCACAGTGAATTTATCTTATTGTGTTTGCATTTTCTCAGGCCTATCTAGGCTCCAGCTCTTCTCATTAGGGGTAAATGCTCAGAAACTCTGTAAGCTGCTGCCTACTTACGTGTCATACCTGCCTGAGCCAAGCCAACAGGGATTTATGATGTGATTTAAATATGATATGCAATATTAACATGTAGATCTGGTGATGGAGAGAACCAAGAGAGGGCTTCTGTCACATTACCGTGTACCTTTCATCACTCCTTCAGAGAGAAGCATGGAAAGAGCTGAAGGAGGGGTCAGAAGAAGATAAGGTTAGGAGACAGGCCAGCAAGCCTCTAGGTTTAATGCTGAATATGGCAAATCTTGAGGTCAGTTTAATTTCTGGCAGTGGGAAGTTCCACGCCACATAAATCACAGGTCTGTGGGACAGCGGCCGGGCGCTGCTGTCAGAAGGAGATGGATGGCTGGTGGGGAGAGGTGGCCTCCCAGGTGAGCCCGGCTGGGCCACGCGCAGGCGCAGTGAGCTGCTTAAACCCCTCTCTGGCTGCACCGCGGAGCCCGCGTCCCGCCGGTTTGTTCCCAGTGACCGGCTCCACCGAGCAGATGGGCTGCTCTGCTTCGCACCAACACAGAGCTTCGTTGTTTTGCGTGACAGCAGGAAGCACCAAAACTGTGCCCACCTCACCCACCCTGGGGGGAAGCAATGAGCCATCACGGGCAGCTGAGAAACGCTTTGCTTTGTACCTCCCGTTTCTTCTTTCCCAGTGCTCAAACCCAGTCTGCAGTGTGGCAAGGGCTGAACCCGACTGACTGAGAGGGAGGTGGCTGAGGCCGAGCAAGCCTCCCCGGCGGGTGACTGATGCTGCCAGTGTCCTGGCAGGATGCACACAGGAGCAACAAGGAACTGCTCATGCCCTGTCCTTCCGGAGACCCATTACTCCTCCTGCCAGCCTGGCATCCAGAAACCCTTCTAACCGCACCGAGAGCTGGGGTGAACCCCGGGATGGCTGAGGCTTGTGGGTGTCTGGAAGTTACTGGCCCTTCGTGTGAGTCTCCTCGTCACGGGACAGCAGCAGGGAGGCAGGGCTGTACCCCACACCGTCACACCCCCGGTCGTCTCCTCCTGCCTCCGCACTCCTTGCCCTGCGCTGAGCAGAATAGCAGAGTGAAGATAATGATCCTCATTTATATCAGTTAAGGTCTCAGCCCACTCTGGAATTTACTTCATTAGGACTGTAGGCTGAATTTGTTTTCATTTGCCCTACACTCGTGCCTTGCCGCAGTGTAACTGGAGCATCCCTTTTTAGTGTACCGAAGTACCAGGTTTGTCTCTTCTCGTTCCTTTTAACCTTCTTCAGCTTTCTCTTTCTCCCCTTCCCTCCTCTCCTTCTCGCTCTCCCTTTTGCAGGTTGTTACCCACTGTCACCCAGCCTCTCACGCCGGGCAGCATCTGGATTCATCGGCCACTGCCAGCGAAGGGGCAGCAGGCAGGGACGGCTGCCGCGCTCCGTACCTCGCTTGTCCTGTGTGTCAAACCCTAATCCCACTGCAGGGGACAGGCACCTCTCCCTCTTCCCCCAGCTACAGAGGGTCAGAAGATGCAGAGCCAAAATTTGAAAAGGAGGGAAGAAGGTGAGGACACTGGGAGCGGAGATCACGGCCCATTGCCTTTGGCTGAGAGAGGTGCGTGGTGCGATGTGGCTGTGCGTGTGCTACCCTGGTCTGTCCAAAAGCAGTACTTCATGTCCAGTCTGTTCCTCCTCCGACCTGGGGCCAGACCAGGACTGCTCTTTGAGAAGGTGTCCTGTCTGCGAGGAGGCTGGGTCCTTCCCATCCCCCTTACTCCCATTTGTGCCTTTGAAGGAGGAAAACGAAGTAAAAGGAAACTTTTTAAGAGGCCTTTTAAGGGTTGCTTTGGCCCCTCCAAGCGAGGGGCACGGAGGTTGTGGAGAAGTGGCTTTTGTGGCTGTAAAGCCCCCTGATGTGAACAAAGCTGCAACAAGAGCAGCAATCCCAGAGGAGCCCACCCCACTCAGGCAGCCCATCCCCAGTCCCCAGTGGCGTGACTGCCGTGGCCACGATGCCTTCGCCTGCGGTGTCTGCCATCTCCCTTCTCCTCTTCCCACGCCTGGGAGGTGGCCATTCCCACCCCGCGGGCGGTGGGTCATCTCGGCATCTCGCTGATCCACTGCAGAGTCCTCCCACGCCACTGACGGCACCAGGGTGGGTACCAGGGCCGTGGGACCTGTTTCCAGGGAAGGGGACACTGCGGTGAGTTTATTGCCAGGCTTACCGGTTTTTGCCCAATTTCTGCCATGAGACTCTTACCTCCACCCCTTCATTTCCATCCAAGCTCCGGTGCTCCCTCTGCTGGGAAAAGAGGTGAAACCCAACATAAAATAGGCAGAAATGACCTGAAAATTGTTAACATGGTATTGCACTTTCCACTCCATCACAAACCTGGGTAGCTGTAGCTGCAGCAAGGTCATGGCCACTGACTGCCTGTGGACATAGGCAGGTTTTTGTTGGTGTTTTTTTTTTTATTTAAATAGGCTTTCTTGTGAATCTATGCCCCTTTGTTTGCCCCTAATGAGGGACTTTTTCCAAAGCCTGACCCTAAACTCAGGGTGCTGGGGACTGGTGGCTCAGCACAGCTATCACTTCTTGCTCTGACACCAGGTGTAAGGCCCTTAGAAGCTCCCTAGAGGGAAAGGATTCCTTCACTGGGGGTAACACCATGGTACAGATTGCCCTTTTCAAGTAGCAGCAGTGCTGCATTATAACACTAAAAATACCTGATCTGAATAAGGGAAACGACAGGATTTAAATGTGTGTGCTTGTGTGGCGCACAATCCTGCGTCTGCATGTGTGCTGTCGATGGACAGGGAGAGCGTCCGCCAAGCTCTTCATCCGTTTTGGAGGTGGTGGCAGCACATTCGCTGCCACAGAGAGCTTTAGAGACTTGTTCCCCATCAATGGGCAGCCCTGACTGCATTAATTCCTCCCACTGAAACAAATGAGTCTGTGGCTGGATCCGACTGCATGGCTTCCAAGGGAATTCATTCTGTATCTTTCATGTTAGTGATATCTGTGAAAAACAGGAAACTGTTTTCCCATCTCATTCACATAATAGATAAGATGAGAAATTAGCTGCTGGATGAGCATCCTGGGGGCTGTTCATTTTGTCACAATAAATAAGGCTCTGCGGCTGCTGCCTCCCGTGTGCACGCAGTGCGTGCACACACACACACACACGTTCTTGCACACTCACACTGTCTCACTCTCAGGGTCATCTTCTCACTTCAGAGCAGCTCTGCCTCATTGCTACAGAATCCCTGAGTTGGAAAGGCTTTCCTGCCTCAGCCCCTTTTGTCTCTTGCTCCCTCTCACAGCTGCTGCCCGTGGAGAGCCTGGGCTCCCCACGGCTGGCTGCGTGCACCCCTAAATGAGGAAGGGTTGGACGGGGAGTGGGTTTTCACTGGGACTGCATGGTAGACAACCCCTCCTGCTTGCTGCCTTTCCTTCTTCCACGTCCAGGGGCAGGGATCAGACGGGAGCCCCAGCATGCCGCTGCCGTGAGCTGAGGGTGCACCCCAGCCAGCGATCCCCTTGGATGGCCTCCACGGCTTGACAGCAACCATTTTTCTACAGCCCGAGGAGGACTGCGCAGTCCTTCTGCCCTGCTCCCTCCACAGGCAGTGACCAAGCCCACGGCCAGGTACTGCCGTAACCCAGGGGAGACAGTCAGCACCGAATTCCTTTTGAAATTTGCTTTTTCCACCATCTCTTGTTTTGCCCACTTTCGGAGAGCAAAACGAAGCCAGCATCAGGCAGAGTTAGTCGTGTTCAAGAGCTGCAGTTGGTGTTTAGGACGAAACAGAGCTAGTCCCAGGAGGACAGTGGAGAAGGAAAGGGGGCTCTTGCCCTTGGAGTTCTCTTCCCGCAGACCCGGCTAGGGGGGGAAGCTCACAGCCTTAGAGGAAATTTGAAAAAAGGAAAGTGTAGTCAAAGCAGAGGTGGGTTTTTTTTTGTTTTGTTTAATGTTTAGAAAACTAAAGAAAAGGAAATCAATTATGAGGCCTACCTGAATTTTATTTCCTCACCAAAAACCAAATTACTCAGCAAACTTATCGCTTGCTATTGCAGGCCTTGGTATTAAAGAAAACAATCAGGCCAGCAGGATTAATCTCTGACAGCTGCCTTATCTTTAACTTGCACCTTTGTTATTTTCTGATGAGCTTCTCTTTTTTTGCTGCCACGTTGTACCATACCTCACTGGTTCCTTTCATTTTATCATCAGGCAGGAGCGGAGGACCTTTCAGTTTATTAAAAAACCTTTATTTGTGAAGAACAAAGAGGGGGGAAAAAAGGCAAACAATGAGGTCAGACAATCTCCTCCTTGCCAGGAGTCACTCACCTGTTATTTAGAGTGTTATCAGTTAGGGGAGACTTGCATCATTGAAAATCAGTCCCTGACAGCACACTCTGTTAATGCGCACGCACACACACACGTACGTGCACACACACACAAAAGCCCCTTACGATTGACTCACACCAACCTCCAGACAAGGTCCTCTCCTGCCAAGGCTGTAATATTTTCAGCAGGGGAAGTCCCTTTTTGTTCTGGCTCGGGTGCGGCGGTCGGGGTCTGTGGCACAGGAATATGGCTTTGACAAGTTTAGCTGCACAAGGCTACCTGCACTGCCAACAGCGTCCTCTGCACCCTGGGAAAGCCTCCGGTCCTAACCTCCCTTCTGCTCTCCTGGTAGCTAGTGAGATGCAACGTGGCTTGGAGATTTGCTCTCAAACAATTGCCTTTCTCTTCTGCTGGGGTTGTTCATGTCCCTCTCCAATTAAGTTTTGCTAATGAGGTTGACTCAGGTAGCACCCAAAATGACATTGTCAGGTAGGAACGTGTCATTTCCCAACTGCAGTCCTCAATGTCATGCAGACGCTGATCCTGTTGGTGCAGCAAATGCTTCCTGCCTTTGTCCTGCTGGTGGGCTTTGCTGTGGAAGTCTCCAGAGAAGCTTGAAGGGACGAGGTGAGCTCTGATTGCAAAATGTAGAACTGGCTTCCTGCTCTTGGCATAACAAGTCCCGCTTGCAGTGTTTTTTTGCTTCCTTTCCTCCCATTGAGTTCTGGACTTGTAGGACATGAGCTCACAAAAGAGTGAATTCGAGCTAGTGGCATCCCATTGGTCCCATAGGACTGAGAGCTGCACCTATACAGAGTTATAAATCCAGACTTCTCTTTCAGGAGCTTGAAGAGCGAACCAACTTTGAAGCTGTCTTTAAGGAAGAACTTGTTGAACATTGAGATTATTGGTGACTACTTTACGACAGTGGCAATGGATGCTGTGATCAGTATGTTCATTGTACTCATAGCTCATCCTGATGTACACATTACACACATATGTCCGTCCCATTTGTATGGTGTAGGTGAGCTGGGGTACTTGCAGCGTATGCATTTCCCGTAGGCTTCTGGTCATAGTGGGGAAAGTCTCTCATGAAGGAAGGAACAGATTTAGACTGAAGTGGGGACTCAGTTGCGAATGTGCCATGAGACAGAGTTTTAAACAAGACTGTGGGCCAGACAGCTGGTTTTCAAAGTCATTTGAAGCCACTTCTGTGCAGTTAAAGGCTAGCCAAAGACTATGTGCATGTTGCAAGAGCTGTGGAGTTAGCGCCACTGGGAAATTTTTCAGTATTTAAATAGTATTTATTTTATTATTTCAGTATTTAAAGAGAGGATCAAGGGAAAAAGCCACAACCAACCCATAAATAATCATAGTAAAATGGTGTTATTCAACCCCCACAAAAACTGAACAGGCCTGGATCACAAAAATGTGAGCCTATGGTTGCATACCTTTGCCTTACTCTGTCCCTGTGATCACAGACATAGTCATGTACATGATGATAGGAGACATGATGATCTAGCAGCATAACGCTTTAATGGCAGGAGTTTAATTTGGTCTGCTGTAAATCATGCTGCAAAGAGTGGCGCATGGCATTCTTGTCCTTTGCTTATCCTCTGAACCAGAAGGGGAAGCAGATGGTATAGAACCATTTCTTCTATCGTGATGCCAGTCCTCATCTTAGGGGATAAAAAAGCCCCTCTGCTGCCTGTTTAAGGCAGCTTTCAGTCCCCTTTACACCACTGGAGAGCTAAACTCCCTCAACAAAGCTTTTCAACAGGTAAAGAAAGCACAGTTCCAAAGGGCTGACATCTACTGCCCTTTCCTGGTCAGATGCAGTGGGGAGCTGGGTTTCTCTCGTTTCCTAGGTCTTGGGGTGAGTTCTGCAGTGTGTTTTGTCCACATTTTTGTCCTCTGAGCTCTAGGCAAGAAGTCTTATCTGCCACACATGGCTACAGAAACTGAAGGTCTACAATTGTCATGGCATACTCAAAAGCAACGATGAATGGTGGCTGGTTTATTAAATAGAAATATACACAGATCTCTAGCTAGGAGGGACATAATTGTCCATAAGAGGAGTAGATGTATTCCAGACTGTGGACATACATGAAGAAATGCTTTTTGCAATCATTTGCCTATGTGTTCGTATATGTACCTACATGTGCCTTTAGACAGAATCATCTAGATCACCTGAGACCTTTGGTTATTCTCATCAATCTGCCTCTCTTCTTTCTAGATGTTTTCATTTCTTCTCTGGAAGCATTATTCAGTTTGATGGCTCAGTTCAAATCTGCGATGTACGAGCCCAGCTGAAAAGAACCTGAGAAAATGAGCAAAGACAGCCACACAAAGGAAACATGGGGGGGTGACTAAATCAGAAGGAAAAGAAAGGTAAGATAATTCTTTGACCAAGGGGTCTTTGGGATCTAATACTGTTGCGGTTTGTTATTTTATTCCATGCTTTCTTGCTGTTGGTGCTTTATTCTTCCTTTTTTTTTTTTTTTTATTTTGACAGTGTGTCTTGGTCAGTACCTCTGTCCTTTCCTCTCTAGACCAACGGCAGTCGCGTATTGCAGTGAACTCTCAATAAGAGCTTGAAGGACACGTCATGCCCCAAGAGCTCCCTTGCAAGGAAACTAATCAGTGGCATCCCGTAGCACGAGCTTTGGGAGGTAACCTGGCTTGCTCCCTTTTGTGTGGCTGTACCTACTTAATTCTTTCCAGTGTAGCAATACTCTACTCTTGTCTTTCCTTCCCTGGCTCTCCAGTAAACAGCACTTGCCTGAAGCAATTGTAATTATTTATTTGATTTCATTTATGCTGTGCACAATCTTAGATTGCATTAGCTACAGTTAAAATAAAAACAAATCAAAACTCATATCCTCTACTGAATTATACTGCCATGACAACAATGAAAGTAAAAGTGTCCTCATCGAAACCTCCCTTCTTAGCCCGCCCCAATATATTAAACCAAAGCTTAACAAAAGAGACAAGTTTCACAATGTACCCTGAAGGTTCATCACACAGGGAAGCCAATTCAAGAGCTATGGGCCACCTTCTGCTGAGAAAAAAGCCATTTCCCAATGCACTGCTCCAGGCACTGTCAGTTCAAACGCCTCATCTCCTCTCAGCGGTGGACCTAGCGTTCGTAGGCAGAGGTAGTCTCTGGGGGACGGGCAGGTTCAAATCACCAGGAGATTTAGAAACTAAGGCCTGAATTGCACCTGGAAATGAACTGAAAATTGGCGCAGCCTGTGTACCATCTGCGCTCTATGGTTTGTGTCTGAAATGTGGATATGTAAGCAGGCAGCTGCGTACTGCAATTAGCTGAAGTTTCTGAGTGGTCCTCAGACGTAGTGCTGAGCAGACCACATGGCAGCGATCCAGTCTGGAGATGAGAAAAGCACAGACAATGGCGACACAGTCCAACAGGACAAGAGGTTGAAATCTCCTCACCAAGCAGAGAGGAGAAGGGGAAATAAACACTCGTCGCTCCTGCTGCCGCTGGAACATTCAAAAGCATCTGGAAATCCAGGAGGCCTTCTCCAGCCAGGCAACAAAGGGCAAGGCGTCCCTCCATCCAGACAGCGAGCATCACTTTTGCCATCTCCCCCAGTTATTTCCTGCCACCATTATCATTTTGATTTCATGTGCAGTCAGCTCTTCTCTTCCAAAACCTGGATTTGGATTGAGCCTGAGAAAGCCAAATGTCTGCAAAACCTGAAGTCCCATGAAATAGGAGTCACAGAGCCGAATGTCACCAGCATTTTGATGGCATTGTTTTGCAGCACTGTGATGGTTCCTTTGTATCACAAGCCATCTGTGGAAAAAGCAATGAAATAGCCCTCTAATAACCCAAAATACATGCAATTTTTTATTCACATGTCAGAATCTCTTGATGTTAAACTAGGTGTGTGCAGAATATAAGTACTCTGAGGCATAAGCCCTGTTATGGAAGACTCTTTCTAGTTTACCTCCAAGGTGGTGGTCTCCTTGATGCAGTGAAGAAAACTGATTTGAGACCTGCTAGGGTTACCACATCCAGGATTCAGAAGTGTGGTGAATTTTAACCCTAGTTATAGAAGCAAGGAAGACTCTGCAGAGACTCTTCTGAGGGAATTTTTGGGAGGAAAAAGCTGGCTCAAAACTGAGGACACTGAGGTTGGAGCTTTGCTGTTGGCCAAGTGTCGCACCAGTCTGAGAGCCCAAGTGTACCATACCGTGAGTGTCTGATGTGTGGGAGGGGTGCCAAACAGACTCATTAAATTACAAGGTGACAACTGCACTATCACGAACCCAATGGGTCTGACCTGGCCCTGCATTGCCTGGGTTTTAGGCAACTTTTGAGAAGTGACTTCTCTCTGCTGAGGCATCCTGGAGCAATGCTTTGCCCTGGAGCTGTGTGGCAGTGCAGCCGGTGTTGTTTCTTTAGGGACAGAGAGCAATCGCGCTTCTGGGGGTGAAGAAGTAAAACCACTGCACCTCAGAGTTTAGACAACAATGTCATCTAATGGCAGCCATTCATTAGCTCAGAGGGGTTTTACCAATAAAAAAACATGTGGAAACTCTGACAAATTCACATGGGGAGCAGATTCCAGTTTTTCAAGGATGGTTGTATGCCTGGAGGGGTAATGTAGAAATCCACCTTATTATATCACCCAGGTGTGAAAGGTCTGGTTTAAAGTTATATTTGCTCACTGTGCTGACTGAAATGGAGTACATACTGCTTTTTGTCCAGCAAGGGCTGAATAACCAGCCCAGTGTGGGATGCCCTGCGTGATTTTGTTCAGACACACCCAACATCTTGAAGACTGACAGCTAATTTCAAATTGGATGGCTTTGGCTGTTCTTGGTGTGTATGACAGAATGGCATCACAGGCTGAGGCTGTTGCTGACAATTAAAGTAATAGTCTTTTATTAGTGAACTGTGCGCATTTCACTGAATCATAGAATGTTAGGGCTTGGAAGGGTCCTCTGGGGGTCATCTAGTCCAGCCCCCCTGCTGAAGCAAGATCACCTAGAGCAGGCTGCACAGGACCTTGTCCAGGTGGGTCTTGAATACCTCCAGAGAAGGAGACTCCACAGCCTCCCTGGGCAGCCTGTTCCAGTGCTCCGTCACCCTCAGAGGGAAGAAGTTCTTCCTCATGTTCAGCTGGAGCTTCCTCTGCTTCAGTTT
>Ga0065711_1010334_pt1 | contig 16939 bp, 10 predicted proteins | sample Hoacrofraction12_FD_59098 | JGI IMG/M metagenome (GOLD analysis project Ga0065711, IMG submission 59098) | Hoatzin crop microbial communities from Cojedes, Venezuela - Epithelial fraction 12 v2 (version 2) | ecosystem: Host-associated > Birds > Digestive system > Esophagus > Crop | place... | reverse complement strand
AAGAGAAGAGAAGAGAAGAGAAGAGAAGAGAAGAGAAGAGAAGAGAAGAGAAGAGAAGAGAAGAGAAGAGAAGAGAAGAGAAGAAAAAAATTTCTCTCCCCCATCTTTCCTCCATGTCAAAGGCCCTGGCCCTGTGTGGTTGTGGAGGATGTGACCAAAGAAGGCATCAGACAGCAGGGATCATGTGTCTTGGTCCCTATCTTCTCTTTCTCTTTTCCTAAATACACTCCCTCTCACTCCTGCTTCTAGCTCTGCTATGAGGACTGGGATAAAATCAGTGGTGAGTAATGCAGAAGTATAAATGCAGTGTCACGTGCTGAGAGACAAACACACTAACCTTACTTCTTCCTCAACAGGGCTGAGTTAGTTGATCACAGGAAGGGTCTGGATGTGAAACAGCTGTGAAGAAAAACTAAACACTCCCTATGATGACCGAAGCAAATTTTAGGATGTTGAGGGAAGTATTAATGAGCACTTTGCAATCAGTGTAGTTATGCCACACACTGTTGAAGTTTTCTATGATGTCCTTACGATTTTAGTCACCTCTTGTTCAAGAAAGAAGAAGTCAACTGCAAGTAGAAGTGCAGGTAAGGACTGTTATGAACAAGTGAAATACTAAGATGATGTAAAAAGAGTTTTAGTTGATTAATTTCGCAAAGAAAAAGCTGATAGAAGTTAAGTGCTTTCTATGTGAGGAGGCATCTGAAGCGTAGCTATCACAGAGGAAGAAAAACTCTTTGTACAGCTCACGGCATAGAGGAACAACAAAATGAGCAAAGCTGGTCGTGCTGGAAAACAGCTTTGTAGCCATTCTAATTTGGCCCTTTCAATTCCAGTAGCAGGAACGAAAAAGCAGTCATAATATGAATCTTCATGAGTTTATGCAAAGCGACTGAATTAAATGAGCAACCAGCCTTCATTGCAAGCTGTTATATCTTTCTCTCACAGGTAGTCTTCTGCCTCAGTAACAAGTTCTTACCTTTTTTTTTTTTTTAAGCTTTTTAAATCCCTACTGTTTATCTTCATTTTCTCTTTCTGCTTCTCTGTCTTAGTTATCTAAAGTGACCCTAAAACCAGAATAGAAAGCATCTCACGAGAAATTAGAAATTACCTAAACCTTCATGCCTTTCTGTCCTCCTCTCCTTCCTAGCATATGAAAAAATAATATGCTTAGTGAGAGTCCCAAGTTCTGGGGGGGTAAACGAGAAATAAGGTGGGTCATGGAGACACCAAGCACAAGTTTCTTGATATTTGTGAACATGTCCACCACTTTAATTTACAATTTAATTTAAGCTATGACTTCTGACTCAAATGTAATTTGAACAGGCGTACGGGATGAGGTTGGCAGCTTACAATTTCAGCAACAACTTAGCTCTTGTAAAGCAGTAAAAGACTTGTGTAAGAAGTCCGTATGCGCCCTGAAAAAAAAAAAAAATAAAATCACAACCAAATTGACAGCACTGGACATGGAAAAAATCTTGAAAATGAAAGCTCTAGAAATTTCCCAACAAGTATCCACTGAGTAAGGGCATGTATTTATTTATTTCAAATACTGACTAATATGTTTCTGTGCAATGAAATGGCAGTTGTAATTTCTATTTCAGGAGAATTGGTCAACAAGATTTATTCAAGAGGAAGGACTCCCAGTAAACTCATGCTTGTGGGGATTTGACAGCTTAGTTTGCTTATCTTGTTACATTCAGCCCTTCTGTTGCAGTACTTTGCATGGTTGAAACAGGCTGCCCAGGCACAAGGTGAAGGCACTGTTCCTGGAGGTATTCAAAAGACATGTGTAAGCGGAGCTTAGGGACATGATTTAGTGGTGGAATCAACGGTGTTAGGTTAATGGCTGGACTTCATGATCTTGAAGTTCTCCTCCAATCTAAACAATTCTATGATTCTATGAGAGTCTAAAATGTTTATCGTTGTTTACAAAATTCTTTTGAATAGCTGGAAGAGTTATTGGGGTAAGTTGTGACCATGAGCTTCCTGAACCCTGAGCATCACTATCATTTTACCACGCCAGGGGTATTTTCCACTCATTAGTTCTTTTGATCGAGATATATTTATCCAAATTAGGACCATGCCTGCCCAAACTGGAACAGACAATGACCCTGTATACCCAATTATTCTCAAGCAAGTCTTACAATAAAGCAACTGCATGATCTATACAGAGAAAGAATGAAGCATGTGCATGATTCCAAAAACCTTCGTATACCAAATCAAGGATGTGGTTTTATTCACTGCATTTCAGACAAGGCAGAGTGATATTTGAAATAAGCGTGAACATTCATGAAATTAACCAGAAAGAGAACTAGCTTGTGATAGGCTGAAATAGCACAAGAAAGGCACAGGCTGGAAGCTCTAGGAGGGCTAAAACATCATGTAAAGCAATCTACTTTGTTATTCCCAGCTCTTGCTAGTCACTTGTACTGCAGTGCCACACACAACTGCATCACATCAAACAAAAAGAAATACTTCCTCTTGTGACCCTACTGTAAAGGATTCTCGGTCTAAATTGAGCTTAAATCAGGCTTAGACTTATGATTCCATGATAACCTCGAAGTCTGCTGTTGCCTTTGTGCTGCACAAAACGACAAAAACTTGCTGTAAAATCTTTAAGTTTCTGTACTGGAGGCTCTTGAGGCAGCTGCCTCATCCTCTTCGCGGTAGGCAACCCATTCTGCACTGCTAATTGAAAGATCCGAAAGAGGTCCCTGAGCAAGGTCTCCACCTTTACGGGTGCGCATTCACAGTAGTGAAGTAACTTACAGTCGTGCACGGTTGACTCATTCCTTACGTAGCATAGGCTCAAGGAAAGACCTTGAACTGTGCCACCAGTTCTCTTCAAATGCTCATCCCACCCAAAATCGAGGCAAAGTCCCAGCCTGACTGTGCTAATTGCCGCCTACTTTAAAAGTTTTCAAAACAAAACAGCTGTAATTTACACTAGTTAGTTCACAGGGTCAGAGATGATTTGTCACAGCTTTTTCCAAGCACTGCTCCAACCATCGTCTTCACTGTGGCTGCTTTCAAGCTGCACAGTGACTCCTGTAAGTGAGGTTTTCAGGGCACTGGATAGACCTTGTAGGATCTGCCACTTCTACTCTTTCACTTGGTCTTCAGCATATAGCAAAAAGTACAAATACGCTCTCTCACAGACATCTACACCCAGAGACGAGCGACCCAGACCTCTAACCAGGGCTTCACAGAAGAGTGAAACCTTCATCAAATACAAGTCAGGATTTCTCAGCATACAAGCAGGTTTTCTTCATCAGCAAGTATGACACTCCAGCACTTCTGCTGACGCAGTATCTTTATAACTTGAATTTAAATGTGAAAGCCTGGCTCGATTCTTTTTCCCACATCCACTACTGCAATTTGTTAGATAAGCCATTGGCTGGAAAATGTTAAGACTGAATTTCGCTTTGTTTTGTGGACCATGTTCTGTTCTAGATTATAGCATTAAGCCTTGCTAGTTTCAAAGACCTGCACTGTTGCAAGATCAGGGTATAGGCTCTGCTGTTTCTAGGCAGTATGGTAAATCCTTAACTTCAATCCTTGTGCTTTAGGTAAATTCCATGTGTATAACCTGGACGACAGGTTTCAATACCTCTGCATTACATGACTGATCTGCTATTAATACATAACAAAATTGTTAGCAGAACAAAACTATCTCACCAGGTAGGATTTGATTTTCATTCTCATAACTGCAGGCAGATAGTTTACCACTTGGGGAATCCACACTACTTTTTTTCCTTTTACTCTGTTCACAAGGCAGACAAGGGAATGCCTCAACTAAGACTCCCACCTGGAGATTTGGCTTGAACCAAAGCTTTAAACGTCTGTGGGGCTAGATATCTGTGAGCTTCACATATTACCCAAATGTGGGTGTTTACAACACCAAAAAAAAGGGGTTTAAATTAATTGAACTGCTGTAAATCCATAGTTTTCTAAAGCTATACTCATGTAAAAGTAGGCCATGTAGTAACTGGCCACCATTACACCAGAAGAGGTCAGACCACATTCTAGGATTTTTCAGAGAATTTGCACAAATTGTGGAGTTGTTGAAGTGGTCAGCTCAGACAATAACCATGCACCCATATTAGCAGTCCTTCGGTTTCTGTACACAGAAACCAAGTTCTCCTGTACTAATCTCTTTCTCTCACATATTCATTGTGTGGACATTCTCAGACTTCTAGCACTAAGTTCAGGTAGTGTGGCCCCAAAAAGTCTTTTTTTCATATAGAACTAAAATGTTTCACAACATAAGTCCTCAGTAGAGGAAATTAGGGATTTTTTGCAAAGTCTTATGTTTCCACTCATTTTTGAAGTTCAGAACAGAAAATCTGGATCGGTTCTTCAGCTTCTGTGTATGTGTTGAGTGAACAGTCTAAAGCAAGACTGTATAATATATTGCACAAGTTACTTTTTAAATACAATTTACTATGCATCATAAATACACTAAAACTCCCACTATATAAATTTATACCTCAAGATTATATAAGAAACCAGCTGGATAAATCACTGTATCTTCAAATAGTATGCATGAAAGCTATGCATAATAATGAAGGGGTTATATATTGTTTCAACAGAAGGCAAAATTATTTAACTGTTTCACGTCTGTGTTACCAACATAAAGCAAATCTCAGTAAAAAGCATCTGTTATTTCAGATATTTAGTATATTTCTAATGCTTAGCTGTGACCCATCCACTGCTTTTACAGAAAACAGAACGACAAGTTTTAAATCCTTGTTCCTGGCATGCAGTTTTTGTGAAAAAGCACACGCACATATTCACTTAGTGTGCAGTCTTCTATGTAGCGTCTGCAAGTGTTCTGCTTCAGAGATCCAAAACAGGCAGACCGCAATCCTCATCCGATGCATCGAGAACTGACAGTGGTGAAGAAGCATAGCTGTGGAAATTGGGATTCTATTTTTGCTTGGCTTCTGCACTACATAATGATAAAAAGCATAGATTCAGAGGTGACAAATTATTTTCTGGGGAAAAAAATAAAGGGCGCATTTTGAACCTAGATCTTCCTGCTTTTTACTAAGTTCTGGCTTCTCCAGTTGGAAGGCATTAAAACACAGACCTATTAAACATACATTCTCTCCCTCAGATCTTCTCTTTTTTTGCTTTTCTTCCCTTTTAAATTTGTGGGGTCCTGTTTGCCAGCTCCAAAGTAGAGGAGGGTCAGTTTGGCTGGTGTAGAATTCCTGGCCTATGCTCATGGGTAGCTGCAGTAGGCAGAAGGAAAGAATATTTGTTTTGTGCTATGCTTTGCTCCTGGCTCAATTTCTCTCAAGTAGTTATTCCAAAATGAGATGTCGCTGTCAGCTGAGTTGGGTTTTTTTCCATTCTTTGACTGAAACAGAAGTACTTTTCAGCAGTAAGACAAATAAACGGCAGTGATAGTATTGGGTTAGGAGTTCGTTTACGTACACAGGATATTTTGCACCATTAAAGTCCATTGTTTCGAGCTATCAGCAGATTCACTCAGCTTTATTAGTTCATATCTACGAAGGTGACCTTATGTGGTGGAAGAGGAACCATGACCAGATAATAAAAAGGTAAAAACTGTCAGTGAAACTAAAAATGATAAGATTTTTGTTTTAAAATGATAATATTATAATTTTAAATATTATAAACATTATAAAATATTATTGTTATTGAACTGGGGGGGCTCAAAACTAGTAACATCGGAAATGACAGAGGTGTTTGTAATTGGTATGAAGCCAGTGCCAGCTCCTTGAGCTGGATACCACATAAAGGACATCTGTCACAGCACATATTCTATAATAAATCTCTCACAGTCACCACTGAGAGAAAATGGCTGACATAAGGACATCTATGTTTTGGGGTCAGTGATGACAATATTTTTAATCCATAGATCTCAAAAATTAAAAGAACATCCCAGAAAAAAGAGAAATCTTGTACCTGGCTTTTTGGGTTTGAACCAGAACAAAGAAGGTCAGCTGGCAGCTGGTCAAATCACAGCTCTGACAGTTATAAAAATCAATCCCATCTATACATTTAGCTCAAAGCTCATCAGTCCCAACTATGGTATGAGCCTCAGCACACAGAGAGATACCACACCTGAGTAATTAAAGGCTTTGCTCTGGTTTTACTTCTCCTGACCACAGGCAGTAAGGTTGAGACCCTCCCAAAAGAGGTCTGAAAGCATGGGCTGCAGTGGCTTTTGAAGTTACCTCACTAAAAATCAGTCATCAACACCTGCAGTTTTTTGAGGTCCAAGAGGCTTTTAAGGGAAATGACACCTTGTGTAAGACCTTTTCCATAGGACAAGGCTATAGAAAAAGGAGTGGTATGCTAAATATGCAGCAGTGTCAACAGGACCTCAGCTGCCCCAGCAAAGAAATCAGGGGCAAGCTAGAGCAAAATACACTTTTTTAAAATCAATTCATAGTTCTGATTAGGCTGAGAGGGCAGATGAGAGTTTTTGGTTACACTTTTCTTGAAAAACAGCTTAAACACAGACCTGTGAAGTTCAACAGGTATGAAAGTGATAAATTGAACTGTTGCAGCTGGCCTGCACATGTGCAGCAAAGTGGAGGCTAGGGACCTGCTGAACTTGCTCAGCTAAACCAAGCATGTGCAGTAAGTTCAGCGTGGGACAGGACAGACCAATGGCCCACGTGCAGCAAGGGACATACCAAATATTTACTGTGCATAAACAGAAATTCTGTGCATGGACAGCAATATTTTATCCAGGATGTCCACAGATCCAACAGCCTGGTGATATGGCTCTACCACTGTCCAGTGCAGTAACACTGCATACGGCCAAGGGCTTATTCATGAAAACATGACTACCATTAACTTTTAGGTGGAGTTGCATACAGACAACACACATAGTTAATTCTGTGCTATATAGGTAAGTCAATTCTTTTCAGAGTCGCCAAAATATGAGGAACACATGGTGCAACTTTAAAAAAAAAACACAGAAAAACACAAAATTCTTCCAAAACTAGCCAACTATATAAAAAAGTTGCCTTTTCAGATGAAGTGTTGTGAATATTAATTTATAATGTACACTTTCAAACATAAAGTTAACTAGTCACTATTTTCCCTGTTTTGTTCCGGCTTTCTTATAAAATACATCCAGAATAACTTTCTCCTTAATCTCTAAGATCAGGGTTTTTTAAAACAGATTTAGAATTTATAATTGATTAGTCATCTGCATAACGATTCTTGCCAATGTGTACCTCTCGGTACAGTTTTACCCGAAATCATTGATTCTGTGAGACTGAAGGTTCACATAGAGCTTATTTTCAGAATTACATCTTTTCCTGTTACATTATTCCACCATTTTTATGACTGTCCCTCAGATGCTAGGAAAACTTTAAATATCTGGAATATCAACTGATGAAACTGAACCACAAAAAATCACCAAGCATGTGTTCTTTCCTCGGAGCACCTAACTTGGAAATACCGGCTTGTGCATGCTCAGGGTGATTATATTGAATTTATAACCCCTAATGTTTTACACTCGTTGCTAGTAAGCCAAGGTACAGTATGTTGACTGTCTCGAGTCTAATGAAGAACTGCGACCCAAAGCCTGATTGGCCTTGCAAGAAATGGAGAGAGATCAAAATAAAAACCCAGAAGGCTCCCTTACATTGTATAACAGCAATGTGTTTTCTGTCTTAATTGAACTTGGACTAAATTCTGATTTATTCTGAGGAACAGGCTACAGATAAGTAAAAAAGTCATCTGGAAACCTTCCTCCCCAAATGGAGACTTTCTGGAAGGTCCTGCGTTTAGAAGTAATTTCTGGAAAATTTCTTGATTAATAAGAGCCTGTGAATAAACTTTAAAATGATGGCTTTGTTATTGCTTTGGCACAATATGTTAACAACACGGCGAGCTCTGCCAAACTGAGACCGCTCTTTCAGGCGGATTATGTCCTTGTTTACATATCCAGCTGCACTGGGGCTGTGTCCTTGGTGGTGCTCGAACAATGTCCCCAGTGGGGGTGCCCATTAGGGGAGGGTATACTAACTGCCATTTACCTTGTTTAAATTGAGAGAGAATGCACAGCGGTCCTCTGATCTTAGGGGGAAAGTGTTGGAATCCTGCACTTTCTGAATCCTGTTTGGGTTTGTTTAATGGGGATGTTTGGACGGCTAGAAAAAATTGCAGTCCTCGAGATTTCTCCGCGAAACCACTTCGAAGCGTTTCATGGGGCCTGTAGGGAAGTGAGCATAAAGCATAAATACCTAGCTAAGTGTGGTGTTATGAAGCCATTTACATTGCACTCCTAAATAAGGATTACGTAGGTGAGTAAAAGTTTATAGCATACTCTTCTTGTCTAGGCATGGGCCTTCGCTTTGCTTTGTTTCTTCTTGCTTCTGGAAGGAGGTGGGCTTAATGTGGGTGCTTGTGCATGTGTCCTCCTGGACCTCTCCAGTTCCTTCACGAGAATGTGAACAGCAAGCACCTACATGAAACACACGTAGGTTTTGTTTTTTACATGCATGTAATTTGTATTTAAGGAAAGCAGATAAGTGGTTAAAAGAAGGGCAATCAAATCAGTAACTCTACTGCAGAAATATGATAATTTTACAGTACTGTGCCTATAAACTGTTACTGCTTTCATTTTTCAGTTCCTTACAGTTTTCTACTCTTGAATATGAAAATTTGTAACGGTGAACTTCATTATGTAGCAGGCTGAAAATTACTAAGCCAGGGTCACGGTTCAAAAACAGTGCAGCTGAAATGAAGAATTCCCTAGGAAAAAAACGGGATTTTGTATCCTCCAGTACGTGTTCAAATGTATTTAGTTTTTTTTTCCTTTTCAAGTGTCTGGGTCTGCATCTTGCCAGTACACATGAAAAGCTTAGGTGATTAAGTGGTTTAGGTGATGTAGTAAATTACTCCCAAGGCACAGACATATTCAGTTCCCAACTAAACAATGACAAAATACTATAATATTTTTCAAATGTTCATGAACATTGTCGTCAGCGGCGGTCTTGGGATGAAATCCTGACTTTGGTGAACTGCAGATTTCCCACTAACTTCAGCAGATTCTCCTTTCCCCACTTAGCCCCTCTTCAATCATTTAACAACATATCATTAAGACTTGGCTCAAAAACACTTCCTTGCCCCCACTACTCTACCAAACCCCTTGTAGCTTCAATGATTATAAAGGTTTCTTTCTTTCTGGTCTTCATGGATGTCATAAAAACAAAAAGGAAGAAGCATGGGGTTTTCTTCGCTGTCCCTGAGAAAAGTACTTTTTTCATGCAAAAGTACAGACATTTCCCAAGATCTTTCTTTTTTGGCAAATTATTTATACGGAGCTTAGGCCTGGACTGTCCAGCTGTTCTCCTTCATGGAGGAGACAGACTCATATAAGAGGGCAGACAGGCTTCAAGTAACAGGTCTTCAGGAAGACCAGCAACAACTCTCACTTTGGATTAGGAAGTGCCAAGAGTCTGTGGCACCACAAACATGTATGATAGTGCCCTAGCTGGGGGAATTCCCAAGGTGAGAACATCACAGGCCCGTGCCTGCAGGGACTCTCTGCAAAAGAGCAGGGCTTATCTCAGGAAGATCCAAATGTCATTCACTGTCCTTTCCAAGCAACACCAGAAGTCCCCGCAAGCATCAAGTTTGCTGATTACGTATCTCTTGCTCTTTAACAATACCGCCTCCTAGTGAAGTAAAAATTAGTTTTATAAGTTTTTTGTTTTTCCCAGCATGAATGATGACTATCTTCTGTTCTCTTGCTAGAATATCCTAATTCTAGCTTTCAGATTAGGTAGAAAATCATTTTCCTTCATTTTTGTAGTAGGTTTTACTTTTCCTGGTGCCGTACAGAGATAATGCACTCACTGTATTTTCCTAGAACCAGTTTTAATTGGGAACGCAATTATCCTTTGAGTACAAGAAACACAGACCTACAAATCTTGATTTTATATTCAACATAAGAATCAGTTGGTGGTGGTGATGATGTTGCCCAGCACGAAGGCTGGCAATAACGGAAGAGTGGTTGAAAGGTGAATGAGCCTTCTCAGACTGAGATCGTGACCAACCTATCGGCCTTCTCACAGAGTTAGCATTATTACTGATTTATGAAAGACATAACGTAAAAAAATCATCAATCAGGGACTGGTGGCCGTGGTTTCCAGCCTTTTAACAGCAATGTTTCCCTCGGGAATGTTGTCTGTGTCAGTATCCACTCCCTGCCTACCACATCCCTTCCCCTTGACTCTGGGGTTTCCAGAGTCTTCCAGAGCTTTTCTTCAGCCCCACCAATGCTGACGGTCAATTTGATGAGCCCAGCTGGGCCTGGGTGTCTCTACCCAGGAGTACCGGTACATTTCAGCCCTTTGCTGCTTAGAGATTGGGTTTCAGCAGAAGTCATTTGCATGACTTGCCCATAGGAAGCTCCAGTTCATCGTCTACATAAGACCTGTTGTAATATTGTTCCCTCAGGTAGTGGTTATGGCTCATTTGTCGGTCTGAATTTAAATACCAATCGTATAAAGGATTTTTCAGTATTTATGCTGTGTCGCACTGAAGGGCAAGCCATCAGCTAATCTATACCAAAGAACGGACCTTTATGAAACCCAGCTACCACAGGACAGCTGTCTCAGTGAATGGCTGTTAAGCCTTCCTAATTGACTGTAACCTGACTCACCTGGACTGACTAAAAGCTATTAACCTCATATGTCACACAGCATCTGAGAGGAGCTGGGCTTCTCCTGCCCATGGGCAAGCTGACAACCAGAGGTCTGAGCAGGATGCCTGAAGACTGATGGCTCTGGGTGATACCAACCACTCTTCGACCTTTGCAGGTGGTCCGCCACAGCCAGGATTAAGGATTGCTGAGATGCCTGACCGCAGTAATATAGGATGTGTTTAATATTGACAGGCTGGCTTCAGAAAAAAAGTTTTCCTGGAAATCCCTTAGGATTCTGCTGATGTTTTATAAGCTCAAGTCCTCACAGGCAGAAAAAAAATGTAGAAAACAAGGTAATTTAGAGATTAATTGCTAATAGTGTGATACTTGACAGTAGCAAATAAATAGTTTGCTTTATATCTCCCTGCTTGCCTCACTAACTACACAAATACAAGGAAACCTTCTAATAATGTGTAATATCTGGGGAGATGGCATTTTACTGGGATTGCACAGCTCAGCTAAACCCAGGCTTGCTCTACAATACCCAACATCTTTTCTGTGTCTTCTGATTGCAAAGGGTAAACTCATTTAAGCAAGAATCCATGCACCAAGTATCTTACATTTTATGGCCTCGTGCAGTAGCTCCTGTGCATCTTACCATGTCCTGTTAAGCCCTAGCCAGCCAGCTTGAACTCATCCTCCAGAGATGTTGCTCCCTCTGAACTATCAGCCCACAGGGTGAATGCTAGAAAATACTGTGATCTTCTCTGCAAGTGTGAGCCAAGATCCTGCAAACAGATGTGCTTATGGAGACGAAAATTTGTACCAAAAAATACTCTCTGCCCAGAGCGTGATTTTCATAGATTTAAGCTTCCTGGAGATTATGGCCTCAGGCTCCTGTTCACACTGCTCATGTTCACTCATTCTCTGTCCTTAAAAAACAGCAAAGGAGGCCGATCATCCAGCACTGACTCACCATCATGAAGTACTGTAGTTCACCGAAAACTCTGCCAAGCATTGGTATTTAAAAAAAAAAAAAACAGAGTCCAGCTGAAAGAAGGAAGTGGAGTAATGATCTTGCTTCTCCTACTCGAGTAGATGCACGTCTATAGAGAGAGTTTTAAACAAAAACATTGCAGCAATGGGAGTTTTAGTGGAAGAAAGCTTTGATTCTACTTTATGTGGACTGTACTTTTGCCACCAGTATTTCTAGGTGCTCCTCAAAACGACGGAAGATGTATGAGATGTGAGGGTGTTGTGCGTTTTCAGGAGGGAACTGGTGCCCCTACTGCTCACAAAGGCAACGCACTGGTACTAACCACCGATGTGCTCACCCAGCTGCCTGCCAGCTGGAAAAAAAGGTGTTAAGCAGCAGCTGCCAAGCTATAAAGGAAAGGGTGGTTCTTAGACTGGGAGAAATAAAAGTTAATAAAACCCCGGCGCAAAAAGCGTCTCTTCCAGCATTCCTGACTCACTTCCTTGAAACTCCTTCAGCATTTTTGGCTTTATCAGGCTGAGGCCAATTTATTATTCGGCCATTGCCTACATGAATTGAATGAAAAAAGAAAAAAAAGACAAAGTTAACTCGTTTCTCCTAGCATTGCCAGGAATCCTTCTGGTCAGGCTCAGCCTGGGGCAGACACAGCATCGTCCCTGATGTTGGGGGGAGGGAAGGCTGTGCCATTTGGGTGGTGCTAATTGGAGGGAGGCAGCCCCGTCTCTGCGCCCCGGTAAATCTTCTCTTCCCAGATGAGGGGCTGTTTGTGGTCGAGTTTGAACATTGAGGCCCGGATTTTGGCAGGTACCCTCCATGGCAAATATTAGTAGTTGAGCATCTAGCTACTCAATTGCATGTATAATTCAGGCAGGTGCATGTATAATTCAGGGAGTTCGCTGTCCAAGAGACTTTCTAATTTTTGCTCCCTGTGGTGTTCATGAGCACAAAATTACGGACACTTTTTTCTTTTTTTTGGTGATGAAAAATGTGCTGCAAGGAAATGATGTTGGGACGAAGCCCGTCTGAAAATCTGTTCCCCAGTGTTTCAGTGGTTTCAGTATACAAATGTAGATGTTAATGTAGCACTCTGTTTTCAGACCTTGGAGCCTGATTCACTACTGCATTACACCAATATGAAGTAAATCACTTAGTGCTGATACACAACTGGATTAACCCAGAGGTGAATGAAGCTTATTGTTTGCAAGTGCCACTTGCCAAAGCAAAAACTATCCATTAAGAAAAAAAAATCCTTACCCCCTACACGGAAATTTGGGATTTTTAACGGCTAAAATGTGAATAAGAAAATTAGATGGCATTTCTGTATCCCTTTGTTTTTACAGTATAAAATTTCCAGAATATGATGAAGAATATATACAAGTCCTAGCCAGGTCATAATTTAGCATAAAATAAAACAAGACATTTAATCCTGGGGAAAAAAAATGAGAATGGTAGAACTATCAAACTATGTGTGCAATTTCCTTGTGCTCAAATTGCATTTTCTCCCTTCAGTGTTATACGGAACAGGGTCTTGCCCTCTAGATTAGAGACTTTTGCATTAGAGGAAACTAGGTTATGTCTTCCACTGTCAGAGATAGAAATTATGAGCTGGAGTGCATTTTAGCCAGTCACTCTGAAAAATGTTAGCCCAAGGGGGTAATAATTAGAACTGTTTTTGTCAGGTGACTGCATTTTAAGCAGTGATGTGTCTGAGAATCTAGCTGAGGGGTTTAATATAAATATAAATATTTTTTTTCAGTCAGCACTGTTGCCGGGATTTTTTTCTTTCTTTTTTTTTCTTTATTTCAAAAGTAAGCACTTTTCAGAAATTATCTACTAAAATGTAATACTGCTTAGCATTATGGTGACCTGATAATATTATTTCCTTCAGAAACCAATAATTCAGTGCAGTCTGTGAAGTTCATACGTATAATGATAAACTAGCCTATTATTTCTTATATTCTCAAGGACATATGCATAGAAAATGCATGCAAATAAACAATATCTTACAATTTTTTCCCCAAACAATGTAAAATACATCCAATTTAATGTAATGGTCTTAATCCACACTAAGAATATAAGCACCAAGCAAGAGAAGATATCAGAATTAATGTCTTAATGGTAAATAGCTCCACTTTTTCTTTTGAAAACGATGTTTGTTTCTGTCCATTGCCCCTAGGTGAAGGGAGAAGCAGGACCAGATTTTGGGGGTGGGTGGCCGTCCTGGTGCCAAACTTGAAGTGACGAGCTAGCACTGAAGTCAGGTGTTGTGATCCCATGGGTGGGAGCGGACAGCTCCTGTTTGGGCTGGGGCATCCACCCACACAGAGCAACACTCAGGGCTGAAGGCTCGGCATACTCCTCATGAAATCCCCCATGCATTGCGGGAAGCACGAGAAACAGCTTCATTTCTTTTGTTAAGCATTCACATAAAGACGGAAGTGCTTTAATTGATGGCAAGAGCTTTGTTCTTGTTTTAATAAAACCTCTCAGTCTTTGATTACCAAACTTACTCCTGAATAATTCATTTACTTTCCCTTTTTCCATCTTGTGGGTATTTAAGAAGTTGTGCTGATGTGAAGACAGCTCCTAGCCTGGAACTGCTCTCTGCTAGAGCTCGCAGAGAGGATTTAATGATATCGCTGGCTTTGTGCCAGGCTCTAAATATTGCACGTTGGTTCTAAAAGTGGAATGAACCAGGAGTCCGGACTGATGAAAACAAATCTGAAACCCTGGCCCATAGGTTTTTACAAAGAATCTATGAAAAATTTGAGAAATTCCTTTTATGAAAAAATAGAGAGATTCCAATCCCACAGGCTTTGCCCGCGAGAACTTTACAGCTTCAGTTGGCGGATGGGATGGTCAGGTTCCCTAGCTCAGCGTAAAAACATTCACTAGATTTTTCCCAAAAAAAATTAAAAACTAAGTAGTAAACAATAGATTCAAAACTCATGGACGAGATGTGCAGTGTAGATTGGGTCTGCACCTTTCAGCATACCTGTTTGCCTCTTCTGCCCACATAGGCAGGATTCACCTCATTCCTAAATAACGTGCACAAGCCACATCCTTTTTGCTTTACTCCTGGGAACAATTACATCAGTTTCAATAGGTTTCTTGTTTTCTTAGAAAGAGCAGGATTTGCCTTTATGTCATTTTTACAGACCTTTACCTAAAGGTTTTCTGTGTTACATTTTGTACAGCTCAATTAACTANGTTCTTACTGTACATATGAAAGCATGTCTTTTATATTCATTATTTATTTAGAATCAGTGTTATTAATTGTTAATTTCTGAATCATTAGCAAATTAACTAAACAAACTAAATCTATACCTAAATATGCATATACAATAGATGTATTTTTATTACTAAATAAGAGCAAGAACTCCAGTTCTGGATTTGTGCAGACTGTTATTTATTTTCATTTTTTGGTTTCAAAATATTTTTAAACATATTAACAGCACCCTACTTCTAACCCTTTATTTGCTCAGGATTATAAATTTTCTTCCTCTTATGAAGACATAGAGACAATTTAAATATGAATGCCTTTCCTTCTTTTCTTCTTTTTTAAATAAGTGCTATAATAGACCTACCAAGGTTAATATTTGTCCTTGCACCTTCAATGAATCCATGGTAAGAATGTTTTTTATTGCTCTGCCATAGCTAAAATTGCTTAGTCCATGCTATCTATAAGACACATCATTTTTCAAACGAAAACTTCCAAGTTTCATCAGAAAAGAGCATATCACTCCCGATGCAAAGTGAATGAGTATTAAAATACAGGGAGCATGTGCCAAACCACCTTTAGAGAAATAACCTCACATTTTATAAAAGATGATAAATCCTTTGTTTAGGAAAACATAAAAAATGCCAGCCTAATTTTCCTGAAAGCTTAAGTGTTTAGTTCTGCTAATCCCAAGCAATATTAATTACTTTAATAAATGTACTTGCATGCATATAGCAGTTGAAATAATAGTCTTTATTTTGGCCAAGGGATTTTAAAGGGAAATGTTAGTTTTGTGTAATAGTGGAATGTTGACATTTAGGAAAGGAACAAGGTGGAATACACTGGGTAGCAATAGGAGACAGCATCTACAAACAAAAGGAAATTTCATCCATTGTTTCCAACCAAGGTAAGCATATCTATGGCATGCTTGCAGAAATCATCCCTACTGTCGTTTTCAACCTTTATGTCAGTCCATTCTTTGGCACTGGTGTGCCACCTAAAATTAACAAAGAGATGCACTGGAGAATCACACCAGCCTTGCGTCATTGATATGTTTGGTAGCAAGATAATTCTTGAAAGAAACCAGTTTTGTGCCTGAAACATTTAGAGGAATTTATAGCCTACCAAAGCTTGCCCCACAAAGCCATGTCCTCGCTGACACTTTCTCACCGATATTCTATTAATAAATGGAAGTGAAGGAAGGGGCTACTGAAAGAGCCACAGGTTTGCTCTCAATCATTTCCCACCCCAGGACCTCTGCCATATTTTACAGACCGTATTCTTGGCCCAGGATTGTCTGCTCTAGCCCGGATAGTGTACCTAATATGAACAAGTTTACAAAATTTATATGGGTGTTTTGGTATATTGTAAGAAAGTATTGCTGTTTTGTTATGACTAGTTATTAGCTGTAGCTGGAACAACTTCTAAGAGTAGTTAAAGCATTGCACATCTTCAGAGAGCTTGAAAACAATCAGCATCCCTGCAAAGCACTTACATGGTATTTAACATGATGTCTGTAGGATACATGGAGTGAAACATTTCATGTTTTACATGTGATGATAGTCAAGGCATGGACACATGTCTGTGTAGCTAGAGGTGTCACTCCACTTAAGTGGTTGTCGTTGCTGGAAACTATAAGTAGTTCCTTCTATATGTTAGCCAGAAGTTTAGGGTAAATGAACTATTCCTTATCCAGTACAGCAGACCCCAAGTTAACTCACCTTTCCGAGGAGTTCTAGCTGACTTCACTGACTCCTTGCTGAAGCAAATGAGGAGCGTTCACGCATCTCTGTACTCCAAGAAGTGCCATCTTCTAGCAAAGGACTACTCGTGTAGGTTGGGAATCTCCAACCACTCTACCTGCTTTGCAAAGGGAATGTGCTTAAATTATCACTGTCAACAATCAGAAGGCAACATGGACGTCCTTCTTCACAGAATCACAGAATCACAGAACGGTAGGGGTTGGCAGGGACCTCTGTGGGTCATCTAGTCCAACCCTCCTGCTGAAGCAGGGTAACCTACAGCAGGCTGCACAGGACCTTGTCCAGGCGGGTCTTGAATATCTCTTTCCTTA
>Ga0065711_1007016_pt1 | contig 16940 bp, 10 predicted proteins | sample Hoacrofraction12_FD_59098 | JGI IMG/M metagenome (GOLD analysis project Ga0065711, IMG submission 59098) | Hoatzin crop microbial communities from Cojedes, Venezuela - Epithelial fraction 12 v2 (version 2) | ecosystem: Host-associated > Birds > Digestive system > Esophagus > Crop | place... | reverse complement strand
CAGTGGCTCCCCCATAGGTGCCACCAAGCCACTTCTGTAACCAGTGGTAATTAACACACCTATTTCCAGTGTCAGCTCCAAGGTCAAGAGGCAGGGGTGGAAAGGCGGCAGTTCTCCTTCTGAGAGGCCCCAAGGTTGTGGCTAAACTCGTAGAGCGAGTACTGTAGTACTCTTTGGCCTTTGGACAACCAAGGCTAGTAGGCAGCTGGGAAGAACCTAAGCCATGGGTTAAATTCACTATCTCACCATTTAACTACCTCAAGGAAAAGCAGTGAAATTTATTAGAGAAGAAAGAGAAAGCAATTATATCTTAGGATGCTACTGTCAGTGTCGTAGGACAGAACTAAATTTCGTACGGCAGAGGTTTCTGTTTCATTTTTGTCTGTCATTTGCTCTCGTGTGACAAGCGTTAGTGTCTGAATCAACGACTGGAAGCTGAAAGCAGAACCATCCTTATTTTTATGCCAGCAGACGTTACAGCAGGAGTCACTAAAGCACACCACTAAGAGGAGTGACAGGCTGTTCACCTTGGGAAGTGCTCATGTGAAGTCTGGATCCTTTCCGGCATGTGCTTAAGTGATGGGCTTCTCAGATGAGTAATTTGTGACCTCTTTAGTGGCCAAAAGAGGATTTGGGTGATATTACAAAGTTTTGGATGGCAGCATGCATCCACTTGGTTCCTCCAAGGTGGGAGGATTGAGAGGCAGCGCAGGTATGGGTGTCCCATGGTTGCACTAGCCAAGGCACAGTGTGGTAGCTTCGGCTTGTTGGGAGGAGCTCAGTTCCTCCAGACCAAGGGGGATGTTCATCAAGCAAGGGAGAAAAGGACCGAAGCAGAGCTGTGCTGTTGCCAAGTGGGGAGTCAACATAGTCAGCATTTATAAATTCACAAAACTTCCAAAGTATTTGTACTTGGGCTGCATCTATGATAAGAATTTGAGATATAATATACTCGGCAGGTCCTTCTTGCCTTTAGTAGGAGATAATTGATACACAACATAACATTAACATCTTGAGCATGTAACTAACTTGTTAGTTAATGTTAGGCTGTTTAACATAGCTGAATTTGAAATGGTCCTTAAGGTGGTACTGCTGAAGGAGACATTTAAGGTTTGCTATGCCTACACTCATGTACCTTCTCTGGAGCTGGAAAACACTGACATATGTTAGGCAAAAGTGAAGAGAAAGGTTTATTTTAGAATTACTACTTTGGAAACAACATCCGCTCAGCTAGAAAAAAAACCTTACGGGCAGCTAGAAAGACATGACAAAATCCTAACCCAACATCTTTCTTCCATGCAAATGAATAACAGCAACTACAGAAAAAAATGATCAGGGTCACGTAAAAGAGTTTGAAAAGGATAATTTGGATGGCAGAGGGAAGGACTAAAAATGATGGTACTCTTTAATTTTTTAGTACCTCTCTTCTTTGCTGTCAGTTTGTTTGTTAGGGGTGGTACCTACGTGGGAGTCAGCTGGTGTGTGCCTTCTAATTAATTTTACAACTAAAATGATGCCTAGCACTGTGTCCTTACTGTGACAGAGATTACAAGAAGGGGCAAGTTGCTGTCCTGGCCCACATACTGTCTAGGAAGGTAAAGCAGACGAATTCAAGGAAGCGGGAAAGAAGCACGAGGCAATGAAGTGGCTCGCCCAAAGTTACACAGCAAATCAGAGGCAGGACTAGAGGCAGATCTTGTCAGTTTGGTCCACTGGAGAAGTGGCTCTCCACCTCTCGTCTGTGGACCTCCTGTGAGAATAGGTAAGCAAGGAGAGCAAGTGTAGGCTGCTCTTCAGGACCAGGAGACTCTCAATTATCCTGCACCTATGTGATGCACCCCTCACACAACCTGAGTCAGGCTGGGAACATGGGAAGTGAGCTGATACCCTGGAGCTTGAGACCTGAGTCAGGTTGCCTGATTTTCTATGGGCCTGAGACTCCATAGGAAAATCTCCCAGATTTCCATTTCAAAACATGAAGATGTGGGATGATCTGGCCTGTCATGTCCCTGATTTGACATTATAGTGCTAAGGTTCTTTATTCAGAAAGACAGTAAGAAGGTAAATGTGATAAAATACCACACTAAGTATATGCCAGGGAGACTTCCCATGCCATTTAGAAGCTCTAAGCCTCTAAAATGTGGAGGATATTGAGGCAAACAATTAAAACCAGCAGAACTTAATCTAGTGTCCAGTGGCTTGGTTTTGATCCTATCTAAAGATGTACGTTTATTGGAAACTATATTTAACAATTTTCTACAAAATTCTGCGTGGGGTTTTGATCCTTTGCTTTTATGTTGTACTGTAATGGTTGGAATCACTCATCTCCAAAAGCGAATGGGTAATTGTGCAAGTTTTAATAAGCACTGAGGAGCTGAGTAAAAGTTTGCTTGGCAAAGAAGCTGCATGTGAAAAATTTCACAAAGTTAAGATGGTAGGGAGCCATTCAAGATGTTCTTCTCCAGTGACAGGAAAAAGCTTTTCAATTATAGTTCATTAAAAGCTTTGTGAGGAAAAAGATGTTTTGGATTAATTGCTGCATTCATATTCAAAACATACAGTTTTTTGTGTAGTTCTGTGCCTGAGTATTCGCATTTCTAACAGTACCACTTCTCATCTGTTGGTATTGCCAGGAATTTTCAATCCCTGATTTTTTAAGACCCTAGGCTTTTCTTTATTTCACATAGGACAGGTTTGAAAATGATTTGGTTTGCTTATACAGTGTCTCAGCATGCTCAGAGGAAGGTTCGGAATGTGTTGGATCCCATCAACAGCTGATGCCAATTAAGAAAAAAGCAATGGAAACTAACTCCTTGCAGCAAGGATAAGTGTAGAGTTGCTGCAGCCACGTTTAATTCCTTTATAAATTTGCTGTACAGAAATCGCAGGAGTCCGGCTTTGACTCCTGGCTGCAGTAACTCACAAGGTCTTTACAGGGCCTAACTTCTCCATGTTTTTTTTTCAGTCATCTATACCAGTGTCAGGTTACGATTTGGATGTGTTCTACACAGGTTTCCTTATGGCTTCACACAGGCCAGGACAGCTGTAAGCTCGCAAGTCAACAGCTTGCAATCAAACCCAAGGATCTCAGCCACCAGGAACACAGTCTGTCAATAAGGCGAAAATAAAGGCTACCCAACGGTCTGCCATGTTTGGAGCAAGGGATATTTAATTCCGTCTCCTCTAGCTTGAAGTAACAGCAGTTTGAAAATACTAGCTTACTTCTGTGTGAGTTCACAGAGTTAAGTGAAGCATGGGTGACATTGGTGGAATCTGTGGTATTTTACGCAGAATTTTAAACCCATGAAGACAGAATAGCATTGCAAAGCATCAGTGACCAAGGAGACAGCTTGCTGTAGGCAAACACAACACAGCTTTTTATCTGCACACCATTGATTCACATCATGATGAAACTAGTAGTTTTGAATGATGTGAGTTTGACCAGCTTTGGGATAATTTCCAGCAGCCCAGAACACCGTGGCTGCCATTATCTGACATTGCCTCATTAACAGTTTCTACACAGAATTCAAGGACTGAACCGTTACAGAAAAGAAACTACCTTTTCACTCTCAGAGAAGGTTTTTCCAGTTCAGTGCTGAATATTGCAGTCCTTGGTTGTGGATAGAGAAAACAGGGAGGGAGAACGTTACCAAAAGATACATGCCAGAATTCTTTTTCTTCTCTCATTCTCACGTAAAAAAATACACAAACTATATATTGGAAGAGCTGGAGAAGAATCTTTTATACAACTGGAAAAAAGGCCATCAGGCAAAAACCTGCTATTGAATTATCACATTTTTTTTTTTAATCTTGGTTATGTGGAGGTTTATTTTCCTTTGCAATCCCCATATTTGTCACACTGAATCATCTACGGTCAAGCAGCTCAGTTATCTCTGCCATCTCAGAGCGCACATCTTTTCTGGGATCACTGTTACCACGTTAGCACACTGCAGCTGTTGGTACCACCAGACCCTGAGTAGCTTGGGTACCACTAGCAGCACCGTGTGGTGCTTGGCGTGGACTAGCAGCCCTACCAAGCACAGCTTCTGCAGACCAGACTGAGGTCCCTTCTGCCTTCTTTGCATTGCTTGGTCTCTTCCATAGATTTTCCCATGCTGCTGTCATGGCTGTGACCACTTTACAGGCGTAGGTGACACTGTAACACAGGGAGTTTGGCTTATGAGGTCTCTTCCCGCTTAAATTTCCAGTTTTCTCTGGTCTTTCCTATCTTATTCCTGTAAGTTATTAGCATTTCGGTGAGGGCCTGTGTAGTTTTCCGTCAATAAATGTGAATTTAGTGGCCTGCAATGTGTTAGGACCTTATAGCACAGACTATTTTATTTCTCTTTTGGGTTTACTTTTTCCTTCTGAGTGACCGATTTTTTTGTCATGGGAAAAATTTCTTACTCTTGATGAACTTTTCTCTGTGTTACGGATTTAGGCAGTGATATTGTGTAGAAATGGAGCATATGCTGTGCTGAACATTTGGTGGACCAGAGAATATTCCCTTCACCAAGAAACTGACTGTCGATGTTTATGTCTTCCACTGAAATAGCACCAGGGTGGCTTTGAGCTAAATAACTGAACTGGCTGGAGAATTGATCATGACATTGTGGTTCAAAAAGGGTCTATGGTATAAAAATCATTATAATGTTGAGATTCCTGTTCGAAGTCTCCAGTTCTGTGCAACACATTTTCCTCTGTTAGCAAACCAAGAAGGGTGATCATCCTCCTCTGTGCAGTGTGGATTCATTCATTGCCATTTCTGGAAAGCCCTGACATCCTCGAAGTACATTATTTAAGTTCTAAAGTAGTAATCCTGTTTCATAAGTCTGGCCATACTGTAAGCCAGCTCTTTTGCCACTCACAATTCCTCTGTGGTAGGTTATGGCCAAAATCCATCCTGGCATCTCTTCACTTCTCCAGTTAGAGAGCATCCTAACAAACACTCCAAATCATACATCCTTTTTTTTCTGAGTTAGAGACACAGCCACCTACACTTTGTATGTGTTATATATCACTAAGTCAAGAATATGTGATCTTTCTGTCCCTTCTGAAGGGACTGTCCCAAAACAGTTGCAGGCCACTGACACATGTACTCAATTTTACATTTACAGGGTTGTCCCACTGGGCTATACAGTTAAATACCAAACCATATCTAAATTCCTAGGTAGAATCATTCAATTCTGAACTGGAAAATATCAGCCATTTAGCAGGAAAGTAGCAAACCTATTCAAGTGATCAGCAGGTTTCTTGCCCCTAGCTCTATCAGAAAAAAGGTAGGATGGTCGTTGTTCAGACCAAATGCAGAAGAATGATTTAAGCAGAAAGAGGAGAATACAATATATGGTTAATACTTCCAGGAATTTTATGCAGGCAAGTATAATTATCTGATTTTCCGTCAGTTCTCCGATTCCAAAAAATGCCAGAGGATTTTTCACACCACAAGAGATCAAGCCCTCTGTTTCATCTCTGGGAGGCAACATCAAACTGCAGGACATGCGTCATCATCTGTCACCATCTATTTTCACTGTGAGTTAGGCATTTGGTATCTCCAGAGGAACTGGATTTTGGGTTAGCATGAGATCGCATTGTTTTGTTCTACAACAAAGACGCTGATTCTTGTTAGCTTTTGGGAGTTGATTTGTGATGTTTGGATTGCATTATCAGGATCATGCATCATATGGGTTAGTTATCAGATCCTTCACGAAGCTATAGCTTTCCAAACACTAAACAGAAACCCCCAAAGGGAAGATTTTCTTACTCTTGTACTTCTGTAAGACAGAAAGAATGCTGTGGATTTTTTTTTTTTTTCTGGGTGACAGGAAGTTTTGAAGCATAACAAACAAGACACGTAAGAGAGGTCTAAAGTATACTTGAAGACATGGCATTAAGGTATCATTTTAGAATACCTTTATCATGTCTCTGAATTAAAGTTACTGAACAAATATGTATGGTATTCACCAGGTGCAACTAGATTTTCCTTTAAAATAAAGATTATTACAGCATTCTGTAGGTGTTTTTTAGAACACACCAGAAGTCAGAATAAAAGCACTCAGCTTGGAAAACGCTAGCCACCACAGGAAGAGCCTTGGAAGGATGGATTTTGAACAGCAAGAACCGTGATTTTTTTTTCTGGGCATCTGTGGGGTGGGCTTCCTCACACAGAAAGGCAGTTTGTNTCTCATGGTTCAATTTTCTAAAATAAGTGAGATTTCTGTTGACCCTCCAAATGGGTGGCCAACTCATCACAAAGAATTGTCTGTCAACTGAGTAGATTTGTGACAGGGGTGAGTGGTCCTACTTACGGACTGAACCCATGACCTCCTAATCCTATCTCATGTGTAGTGCCTGCTAGACTGTTCAATGGTCATTAGACCTGGGTGAACAATTTGGACAAAAAAATTGAGCCATTCTGGGGATTAAAGATCCAAAGAAGCCAAAACCCAGCTCTCAAAGTTACTTTGGGCTTTCAGCTTCCACATAATTTTGTATTACAGTGATGTCTTTCCCATGCTACATATTTGTTTTTGCCGTGACGGTAAACTTTCATCTTGGATCCTATAGGCTAAGCTAGGAAAGCTTGAGGATATGGAACAAGTCTTTTCTGTGTAAGATAGAGAAATTAGAGTTTAAGGATTCACTTTGGTGGAATAACACAATGGTAATCCGATAAAATCAGGTACTTTGATTTTTACTAGGATGAAGTGCTCAGAAGTTGAAAAAAACCCCGTAAATGTAGGTGTAATTCTAGAGCTGTTTATTATAAATGGTAATGGATGGAAAGCTTTATACTACATTCTACAGAAATTCCATGAATTACAGCAAATTCAGAAGCATCTAATCGTTTAGAGTCTTAATCTTAACTCCTAGGGCCCTTTGAGCATACAGACTGGCCTAGAAATCACATGGAGACTGCATTTCAGGCTACAACTGAAAGACACTTTTTCACCAACACATGTCATTCCTTACAACAAAAACTTCTTTGACTTTGATTTGAGACGTGAGAGAATGACCCAGAAAGGCTGGAAGTGATGCCATCTCATTTCTCTTAGCTAGTTCACAGATGTCCGACTAGACCAATTCTCCCGCCCAGTTGTTTTGATTCTCAGAAGTGCAGTGAAACCAAAGCAGGTCAAGCCTACTTTGCCTATGGCTTACTGGGAAACTCGTTTCCTCTGCTGTAATTGCACTCAATACTGCACAAAAAGTTGGTTTGGATTTATTCAGACTGTGTATCGGTGGGAGCCAAAACATTCAATATTTCTAAGACTCTTAAAATAGACTTTTTTAAAACATGACCTTTTTGTATTGAAGTATTTAGTGAGGATACTTTTACTTGCCAGAGTTTACTCTGTCTCAGACTCTAAAAGCTTTAATGTAAATATCAAGCACTATCTATGCAAATTGTGTTACTACTTTTTACCATACTTCCCCTCCATCTGCCCCATGTTTTCAAAGTCAGATGCTGCAGCTGCCCTTATTTGCAAATCAAGAGTGCTCATAACTGGATGCTAATTGCACAATTGCTACTGTTCCACTAACGAGGGGGTGAGACACAAGTTCAAGGAGCCAAAATACGTTTGCAGGGCCCGTTTGACACAGCTGCAGGATGGCCTTGATGGTGGGTCCATGCAAGAACTGAAGAAGTCAGAAGCAGTGGAAACTCACTATAAAATGTGGACCAAACAGTCACTTCACTTCAAGTCTCAACCCTGTTTCTCTCCTCCCTCCTCATATACCAGTTTTCAGGTTTGGCAGTGTTTTGCTTCATTTTCCTCCTACACTGCTATGGAGGATACAAAGGAAAACATCAGTGTTAAGCCAGTATTGGCTTTGATACACTCGATGTATTAAGTTTCACTCTCAATACGATACCAACAACTCCTCAAATCAGCTCCTTCCCCCTCACCAGCAGCTCCCCCAGAGTGTGGTGGTTGATCTAACACGGGCACTCAGAGATCCTCAGTCCTGCAAATGGCCTGAAGTCTCTGGGCCCTTACTAAGTCAGTGCAGTCGGTCATCCCCCTTGTACAGGGCATGGACCAGACCCGAGAGGGTTTGCTGCATGCCTTTTCAGACCATCATCTGGAGGAACGAGGGGCACGTTGGGGTTTGGTTTGGGACGTAATGTTGGTGAGCAAGGAAGGGTAAGAGCGTGAGCACCACTGATCACCACTGCATTGGGGCATTGTCTGAACTAGAATTAAGCCGAGGATCCAGAATAGCACTAAATGTGTGGGGTAGCAAAACTAGTTATCTTATTGTACCCCTGTGAGGAGGAGAAGGGGATGTATTTCCTTCAGTGACAGTCATGACATTCAGTTTAGCTTCTTGTGCAGAAAAACATGAACCAGTGGGAGGAAACATTGAAGAGAGAGATAGAAATGATCGGAGGTCTCATGCCTGAGAAGAGAAGTTGAATGAGGACTGTTTTGCTCTGCAGAAGATTTGCCAAAAATGTAAAAGATGGTGCAAGGCCTCTGGGGACAAAATATTCTCTGTTTTCATTGGGCATCAGAGAAGAAGAAATGAGCTGAATTTGTAGAAATTTTGGGAAAATGAAGTTAGAGTGTTTTAACAAATAGTGCCAAGTATTTGTCAGGAGTGAGAAAGGTGTGTCTGATCCTGCCTCAAGGAAGGTGGAGGGACTACTGTCTCCTTAAGGTCACTTTCTGCCCTATTTAATCCCTGCTGTTGGTAATACTGTGCCTTCCCATCACCACGCAGACAGAAGTGATTACCACACTGCTTTCTCACAAAACTCTCTCCCGGGAATGGCAGCTCATTCAGTCTCCAGCGTTTGTGGTCTTGTAATATCCTAACGGGAGCCCTTCAATGTAAGCATACAGCAGCTCGCTCTGCACGCTGCTGTGCAGGCATATGGCAGTCCAACAGAGTGCCTTGGCATGTGCTTACGGACCCTTTGATGCATGGTTTCTGCTGGTATGCTTAAAGAGAGGCACGTGTTTGTTTTGCCAGGGTTGGTTAACACCCCGTACAAAGGCATGCCACATCATCTGGGTACCCCCTGGGAGAAACTGAGGATGCAGGTTGCAGATTTCACACCTTAGAGCAGGCCCGCGACTATCCTTGGCTGTAATCACTATGCTTTTAAAATAACCTCACCTTCTGAGTAGTGGGTATGTGCCATAGGGCTTAATGATATTGAAGTTGTAGGTTTTTAGGAAAATTTGATATCTTCACAACTGAATTATAGTCTGTGATGCTGTTGTTAGCTGAAGTTTTTCTTCTCTAGAATGGTTAAATGTAATTCAGACAGAATGATTACACTTCTGTATCAATTTCTGTGGCTCTCGGGTAAAAACATTAAAAAAATCAGTGGCAAAAGAGTGACAGAATTGGGGAAAAAACAGAGTGAGTGTTAGCAATGAAGGAAGATTTATCTAAGAGTGTGAGGCTGGCAGAAGATGAAGACTAGAGTGTGACTCAGATGTAGCTGTTCAGCCATGCTCGACCTGCTCTGAGTGCTCGCTCGCTGGCTGCCTGTGCCACACCATCCTCCTATATACCCTATAGGTTTCATATGCTTCATTCTTCTGTAGCTGTTTTAGTACCACCTCTGCTCGCTCAGCTGTGAATCCCAAACGTTTATCATCACTTACCTCTTTAAATATGTTCACTCTTTGGATTACATGGCCATAAAGGGACTTCTTCAAATTATTAGATTTAGAAAGAGAACTGGAGGAAGAGGGCATGCAGGATGCCCATGGCCAACAGCATCTTCAGTTTGAATGCGAGGAGAAGCTAAATTGGGGTCAATATACAACATAACATAAATGCAGTTAAATGCCTGCATGTGTATGATTGTCAGTCTGTGTGTGATCTTTTGAGAGAAGATTTTAGAAGGAGAAGTATTTCATCCAGCTGCTTTCACAAGCTTATAGCAATTTGCAAAAAGCCAGGGACACACCCAACACGAGCCACTGGGATAATAACACAGATGCACGATTTTTATGGCTGCTGACCAAATTTAGAAACTCCCTCTGGAGAAACAACTCAGAAATGGCTTTTGCTAATCCTTCTGAACACCTGGAATAAGCTCAACAAGCCAGGGAACTAGAAAAGTTACTGTGTGGTTTACCGTGGCTCTTGCATGAGTCAAAATTAAAATTTTGAAATAAGCAGCTGAAAGAAACCTTAGAAATTCATGGATAGCCCTGTTGGGTGTTACGTTGTTTTGCGCCGGTGTTGACAGTTCAGACTATAAAACACAATGTTCTTGTTTGCAGAAAGCCCACATGCTGAATACAACAACATTGTGAATGTTTGGAAATCTGCATAGGAAATACATTTTTAATATTCTACCGCTTCTGGGGGGTTCTCCCCTATTTTTTACCCTCAGGGCTTTCTCAGACTGCAGGCATTTTATAATAATGTCCAACTTATGGGAGCAGATCTGAAGACTTGATGAGCCTCGTAGTGTACTGACAACCAAATCCTCTTTCGTTCCCTTCCTAACGTGAATAACCTCACGTACACAACCTCTCGCAACTTCAATGGGATAATTCATGTAAGGAAGTTAGGCATAAATTATCTATCTGATGGATCAGAATTTCTCTTTGCATGATTATTAAGAGCCAGTGGGAGTTTCGCTGGCTGCAAGGAATGCAGGCCTGCTCCGTAAAAAGAGCAAACACTTTTGCTTACAGCTAGTTACGATGGTGCAGAAGGGCTGCAAATAATTTGTCACTGGGAAATAAAGGTCACCAAACAGACTCTGAAGAGAAAAGGCAATTTTGATTAGTTAACGCACTAACAGGCTATTAAAAACATATTTTTACAAGGGCAATCCAGTTTGGTATTTGTTAAAAATATACTGCAATATTTTTCTTCTGCTTTTAGACAATTATTTATTAAAAGTATAAAAAACTTACTGAATGCAGTGTTCTTGCACTCTGTATCACTTAGATATCTGCCTTAGTGCCAAGCTTCTATCTCCTGGATTCATTCTGGGATTTGCTGTTTACAGAATCACAGAATGGTAGGGGTTGGAAGGGACCTCTGTGGGTCATCTAGTCCAACCCCCTATGAAGACTTGATGCAGGGATGTATTCAGATACATTTACTTAGGCTGATTTGCAGCTTAATGACAAATTTCCCGCTGAACCAAATAGGACTACATGACCAGGAACTCATGAAGGGTGTCAACTGCGCGTCTACCACACTGAGATCAGTGACAGATCTCTTATATTTAATATGCTGGTCCTAACAGTATTTTCCTTCTTTAAATCAGTGCTTTGTAAGATCTTATCCGAGCTGTGTGGACTCAAGGGGACTTTTGGGGCACCTCCGTTTGAGGAGCACGCTCGTGTCACAGCCAGCCTAGTGAGGTCATTTAGAGCTACCTGTCTAGCCATAGCACAACCTCCTGGCTGCCAAACCTGTCCCGGGAGAAGGATAAGTCCCCAGGCAATCAGCCTGTCCCGATCTCAGGTCTGTGGTGGTTACACTGCAACTGCTGACACGGTCACCTGAAGCTAGTCTGGATATGTCTGCATGAGGCTGAGCTCACGACTGGGCGATGGTGCAGAAGTACCCGAGTCTGAGATGCAGGCTGGCTGTGCAACTGCTCTGCATCTCCAACACCAAGGACAGGAGGGAGGCTGTGTCTACCGTGTCACCTAAAACTGAGCGGAAGCCGCTCTGCTGATTCCATCAGCTTGTGCCTGTGTAATATGCTTTGGTCTCACTTTTGTTGTGCCAACCTGCCACTGAGTAATGTGACGTGGCATTTTGGTAGCAACATGACAGTACTAACCACAGCATGGGTGTGGGGCCTCTAAATCAATAGAAAAATATTAGAGGCAAAATATCTTGATTCCAAAAGCACATCACCAGGGAGAAACTGTGATGTAATTAGTTGCTCTGAAAAAGGGCAAAGAATACCTGTCTTCATTCCAAACCTGGAGAGGTCAACAGTTTCTGCTTATGAGACCTTGTGTTTCTTTCCTGTTTTTTTCCTGCATCTTGGAAACAACACAGGTGTGTTCACAGTAAATGAGTGTACCCCAGCTGGTGTAATTTGGGGGAAAGGTAAAATCAGGCCATTGAGGAGGAAAAAGTCTAGGGCTCAAGGCCCTTCAACCCAATGGGGAATATGTCAAGGAGCCAGCGCTCTGCCTGGTACACTGTGGTCCTGTCAAGGATGCACCCCATCATCACGCTTGCTTCCTTCCCTCCTGCACACCGGTGCAGGAGGGGCTGCCCTTCCCCTGGTGGTGTGACATCCCAGAGCTCCGTCAGCTGCAGAGAAAAATCAGGAGAAGTTCTTATGCTCTTCATCCTCTGTGTTGGCAGACAAGGGTCTTGCCTGAAGTGGGACAATGAGAGTAGATGGGAACAACAAATGCTGCCACTGTTTTGAGCAATGCCCCCATCCCAGCTGCAGAAACAGGCCAGTAAGTAAACCCGACAGCCTCAAGCCTCTGGGTATTTGGGTGTAATTTTGTTTGCAGATGTTATTTAATTTCATATCCTGATATGTCATGATCTCAGCAAAGATTTACCACCATGAAAATAGTGGTGAGAAAAGGAAAAGAGGAAATATATCATGACTCAGAGTGTATTGGTGTATTAAGGTATAAAAATTCAATGTCACTGACAAAGTGAATTTCATTTTTCTCCTCTTCTGCTAACTCAAGACCCGTTAGACAGCTTGATTTGTGGTCATGTATCTGTGCATAAATAGCAGCCTCCAGTGGTCATTTAGTCCAAATTGCACATTGTATGTGGGGTCAGTATGGCCTCTGCACCTTCCTCACTTCAGTGGGCCTCTGAGACTGCTTTGTGTGGCTTTTCAGGTGTAGCTGAAGGCGACATACATGCTTTCATCCTCTTGATTACCAGCCACTGTGGTATAGTCTTAAATTAACACAAAGGACTAAATTTTCCATCACAATGGCTCATTAGTATTTTTTCAGAATTTATTCTCATTTAGTGCTCAGTTCTTGGTTACAGAAGGGAGTTCCTACCTGAACCACCATAGCAGCAAATCCAGATGATTTCATGTGGGGAAGCAGGTATCTTCCTTGCCTGTAGACTCACTGCTACGTGCTTTCCTCTATCAATTTTTGTATCATATCTGTGGAAGCCCTGTGCATGCAAAGCCAAAAAAACGAAGATATATGGTATATTTAAATGTTAAATGGAAAATACAACGAAGTATGTGTTTTAAAATAGATTCCACCAACAGTCCATCAGATTTTAAACCCACAATGCATACCTGCTGTTAACTGAATGACATTCTAGAGTGAATTTACCAAGGAATATATACTTCCATGCATGAGAACCTTTCTACCACAGTCTCAGAGCCACACCATGACTGTGACACACTTTCATCAGATGTCACAAATTAAACAGGCTATGGTCTTACCAAGTCTTGGACTTTGCCTGAAGGACTTCACCATTCTTTTCCCCTTTTAACCCATTCACAGGAGCAAGAAAGACGGCTAAACTTTGGACAAAGCCAGAATATGCACTCCAGTTATGCTTAATTAAGGCTTGGAATTGATAAAGTTTGGAAAATGCCCATATCTATGTCATGTGCAACAGAGAGAGTTTATTCATTCTTATTTGCTATCTGGAAAACATAACAAAAGCATGGATTTTACATCTGGAAGTGAGAAATTTTTATTCCTCCATAATATTGAATTGTTTTTGTGTGGACACAGAAAATCTGCAGCTTACCTCTTGCAGCCTTTTGGTATTTCAAAGTTGTGTTCTCCCACAGGGGAACTGCAATATCCAACCACAGCTATTCTGCAAGGTAATTTTGCTTTCCACTGTGGTGGATCACCACTTGGCAAACAGCTCTTTCTGTTAGATATTAGCACGACTCTTTCTACTGCTAAAGGAACACAGAAATGGGGTGGAAGGCTAATAACAGCGCTAGACATCGATACCGACTGCAAGTGCCCAGCAGGCATCTCGGCATTTGGGAATGGACATTTTTGTTACTGATGGTGGATGTTGCTTGGTACTTCGCAGGGCGTAACACAGGTGTGTGGAGGCTTGCAGAACTGAAGTGGTAGGGTCCTATTAGCTGTGTTTATATAGCTATAAGAAAAAAATTGTATGAAGCAGAAGTGTTTCAGTTTGATTTCTAAATCTCATAAGGTCCTGGGTTTTTACAAGGAATCAAATGATTTTATATCAACAACGTTTTTCATTAAACTTACTCAGACAAGTTCAATTACGCCGTGTGTTTCACCGCCCTCATCACTGGCAAGACCAAAGCAGGAACATTCCAGCCTTCCACGAATTGCCCCGTGCATGCCAGGAGAGCTGCTGCTTTCCTGCAGCTTCCAACACAGGCCTATCGGTTTACTCTGGTTTAGCAAACCAAACGCTTCTTGAAACCCAGATTGCTTTGGAATCAATGTTTCCCACACTTCAGATATTTTGACATCCTATTTTGCTTTTATTGATTTTTATACACACAAGAAGTGAATGTTTTCCACCATATAAAAAGAAGCTCCTAGAATACTGCGATTGGAGAAAGCTTGTTATACAGTAGTTTGCCATGCAAATTCAGAACGCCTGCTGTAAGACTGCAAATGTCCAGTGTAAATGTAAAAGTCCAGTTTGCCAGTGTGATCTTTACGATTGAACATATGATGCACGTGAAGCGTTTCTGTTTTCCATGAGTCTTCCTTTGGTGTAAAAAAATTTAATGCAGGTAAACTAGAGATGTAACAGGTCTTTAAGATATCCCGTCACGTATGAAGTTTTGCCTCACTAGCTGATGAACAAAAATTATTACAGTGGACCAGTAGTGCCCCAAATAAGCTATGGGTGAACTTCAGTCAGATTGGATTGTCATTTTGAGGACAGTTCTCAGGAGACATCATGTCAGGAATTCTCCTGACTCTTAGATGCTTTTGCTGTCTCTTGCTGTGGCATAACCAGTAAGAATTAGCAAAAAGCCTGGACCAAGCACTGATGGGGTCTGTGACAGCTAGCGAGCTGCAGAGTCAGATTTTGTCTCTAACCACTCCCAGCCCTCCTACCCTGCCGAAATGCTAGTTAGATGAGGTTCCTGGGCCTTCACTTGGAGCTTCTCATGATAGAAAGCCAAAGCGAGTACTGCTTCCCAGCTATCCTCTGTTTCAGGCTCAGGACCACTGGTAATCCTATGGTTTTGCACAGCAGCTAAAGACACAGTGCAAACTACAAACACTTCTTGTAGAGGAAGGTGCTCTGAGTTGAGTAATGGGGCTCTTACCATCTGCATTTTGTCTCCTAATCACAGAATCACAGAATCACAGAATGTTCTGGGTTGGAAGGGACCTCTGTGGGTCACACCTGCACTGCTGCTTCTGGTACTTGGTGTAAGCTTTTATTCGGTATATGTTAGAAAACTAGTGGGGTAAATGCCACATCAGCAGGGATTGCACACAAGCGTCAAATCCAAGGAGATGAAAACGTGCGGGCCCCGAGGACACCCCTTGTCAGAGCTGGTGCCTGCTGCTGAGCTGCAGCCTGTGAGCGTGGGTCCCAGGGGCAGCACACAGGCCACGGCCACGCCGGCAGTGTCACCCAGGGACATCTCTCTGCTAGGCCACCTCTCCCCTCCCTCCTCCTGAAACCTAACCGTTTGCTGCCAGCTTCATAGCAGCCATTCTGTGCCTCCCAGCTGGCAAGCAGGGGATGGTGTGAATCCAAGGCTTTGCTGACGTTCCACCCATCACTATTGCGTACAGGGATGAGGTCCTTATTCCCACTCCTTTCTAAAGCAGGTGTTCAGCCCCAGGCATGCTCTGCCCCTGTGCAAGTCATCCCTGCAGTTTACCTATCCCACCTCTTTCATCCTTGACCATGCCAGCAACCGCACTATAAAATCTAGTGGGCTACTTTTTTTGGGTGACCTCCTCAGAAGAATCTCTCCCTTTCTTTTAATGGGAGCGAACACGTTGCTGTCCATGGCCCCCAGGTCTGCAGGCTCAGCTTGGAGCTCCAGCAGTGACGAGTGCACCGCAGGACTGTCCCACGCAGCCCTATTCGATTTCCATTTCAAGAACACATGCGCCGAAAAATGGTTTCCCAAAGCCAGCGGTGGAAAACAAAATCGAAAGCCTAAACATATGCAGATGGCATTCAGAGCCCGGGCTGCTCCTGCCAATTTCTGCAACTGGTGCACACTCAAAATATTTACTTAGGAATTCTTAATTAAGTAAACCATTCAGTAGTGGTGTAGTGTTTCAGATGAGTCGTAGTGTCACCACAAAATGCCTCGGTGGTTCCTTCTAACAAAGAATCCATTATGGGGATTTTTATCAGAGCTGGCGGGGTAAGTTTTCAATACTGTGTGCCGAGGTTTAAGCCGTGCAGGTCCTGTGCTGTTAATGGGATTCATGCGGCTAAATCCCTTCATCCCTTGCTGGAAATGAACCCCCTGCCCAACAGCAGCTTCAGGTGAATATCGAGTAGCAGGTTGAGGGGTGAGATCGTGGTGACCCTATGGGCACCTATTCAAAGGGCTCGCGGTAAGGCTGGCTCGGCGGCTCAGGGGAAAACGTGCACTGTGCTGTGTGCAGCCAGGAATACAAATGAGTGAGGGTGTCGGAGGAGAAGGGGTAGCTCCTGAAGCCACCCCTGGCCGGCAATAAAATGTTATTTGTCCAAGGAGAAAGGATTACTAGAAAGCAATTTTTAGGGCAATATTTTTTTTTTAGTCAAAAGCTTCAAATCAACTTGGCTAAGTGCTTCATCTGTATGCAATGTGTTGTTGGTTTAATCTCTCTATTTTGCATGTTTTGTTATACATTTGTCGGAACTGAATTTTAAGCTCCTTGGAGAAAGCTCAGTAGGTATCTGTGCCTGTACAGGAGCTTGGGGACCACTCTGAAGACTGGTTAGTTCCTGCTCTTTATCTATAGGTAGACAGTTCTATTTCATAATTCTGTCAAAATTCAGAT
>Ga0065711_1040455_pt1 | contig 16941 bp, 9 predicted proteins | sample Hoacrofraction12_FD_59098 | JGI IMG/M metagenome (GOLD analysis project Ga0065711, IMG submission 59098) | Hoatzin crop microbial communities from Cojedes, Venezuela - Epithelial fraction 12 v2 (version 2) | ecosystem: Host-associated > Birds > Digestive system > Esophagus > Crop | place... | reverse complement strand
AAAAAAAAAAAAAACACAAAACAAAACCCCATGCCAATACTTGTTATTTTCCAAACCAAGTTGCATGCCTTGGGCAGCTGCTTCTCATTCTCCCAAGAATTGCTTGGTATTCTAGGTATCTCTCTCAGGACTTCAGTAAAATTGCATGCAGAAGGCTTGACTAAGCGGTCACAAGGGTCTATTCTGGCTTTAAAAATCTAAGAAATTACTGGCTCCTGAAGGTTGCTAAGCCCATTCAGTTTCTACTGAATGAACTGCAATTGAATGTACTAAGTCCTTTGCAAAGAAGCACTTTATAAAAAGAAGCCTTCAAAGATTTAATATACTATAAAACGTGAGGTTGAATCTGCTCTGATTAACACCTGTAAATGAACTGACTACAGTGATCAGATGCTGACAGCCCCCTTCTGCATAAAAGTAAAGATAATTACACAAAAGTAATTTCCTGAATGGGTTTAGGCTTTCAGAGCTTGTTCTTTCTGTATGTATCACTAGCTTCAGTGGAAGTTCCTGTGGTGCTTAAACTACAGAAATCAGCTGTTGGCATTGTCTGTTAATTTTGCACCTGGAGAAGACAGCAGGAAAAATTCCAGCTGACTGCAGTGAGTTTTGAGTTGGGATCTAAATCTGATTAAATAGTCTATGGTATTTCTTTAACATTAATGGCAAGAAGTGCATGATTTGTTTTTCATGTCTGTGTGAAGTGTGGGTCATGAGGAAGAGAAAGAGCAGACACTTTTAGCTTTTTTTAGTATACTTAGTTTCAGGTTCAGAGTGCCTCAGAGCCCTTGTGATGTTCACAGTTCATGAACAGAATTATAACAAATAGTTACATATTCTATGACTTGTTCAGCCATGCATTAACACTCCAGTAGTTTAGGGTGATTTTCCAGTTGATGAACTAGTGCTGGAACCTGTATTGTGTATTTTTGACTTTGTAACTTAACACGAAGGTATTTACAAAGAACTAGGAAAAAAATCAAGAAGCTTTATAATGGTTCTCCATTATAAGCCTCAAACTGATGATACAGAGCTAGTGAGCTTCCTGGAAATGCTTCTCATGGGGTTTTCCTAGGCAGGAGGAATCAGCCTGCAGTCTCCAGATAGTGAGCATGACTCACCCGTTCGCTATGTGATCTCTCAAAAGTCTGAAATCCCTTCTTAAACATAAGCTGCAATAAAATTGCGGCAACACAATTGCATGGAAAATTATATCCTTGTATCAATGACAAGTGTGATGTTAAACATAGGTTCTTCAGGGAACAGGTACTGTAGGTCCTGGATTCTGATATAATGTCATAATGCCTTCACTGAAGACAGCTATAGCCAAGAGCAAGTTGATCCGTTGGTCCTGTTTTTTTTTTTTTTTTTTCTTTTTTTTTTTTGCTTCAGAGCTGCTAGTTGACCAGGTTACCAGTTGAAATAAAGTGGCTGTGTGCACTGTTATTGCCTGATTTCAGGCAGCTGTGAGGTCTGAGTGTCTTCAATATCTAGCTCAGTCCACCTTGTGGAAGTGCTACAATTCTGTCTACTGCTGCTCTTTCAGAACAGTTTCTTAAATACTTGTTTGTTAAAATAAATGCCTAAAGTGAAGGCACACCTGGAAAGTTCAAATTTAAAAACAAAAGTCAGAATAAAGCCAGTGTTAAGTTGTGGTATGGTAAAGCCATGTTTTTCCTTTGAGTATACTTTTAAGAGTTGTCAGCCTTTTCATATTATACTTAACATGGAGGAGTAATTTCTCAAATTAAATACTGTTGCTGTTTAAATATTTGAATGAAACTTAATTGAAGAGATACTTCATAGTATGTATTCATATTTAAAAGTGTTTGAACATGAATTATACATATACATATGTATACAGAATACATATATCCAGAAAAATCTAGCATGAATATTATGTTTTTAAAGAATTGTAAGCAGGAAATAAATGGATACTTTGGTTGGTCATTGAAGATCCACTAGGTGAAAGTCCTGCTAGTTCTGAGTAACTGCTGTTGGGGTGGGGTATAACTTGGCAATTAGACAGGAGTTCACTATCTGGTAGACACATGTATTGAATACTTTCTTTGATAGCTTTGTTCTTTTAATGACTGACAAGCAATACAGTAAATCTCAATTCAGAATTTTCCAATGATGTGTGTTGAGTGTTATGGGTTGTTTTGTGGTTGTTGATTTTTGGTGTGTTTTTTGTGTGGGTGGTTTTTTTAAAATTTTTTTAGAAAATCTAGAATTATTCAAGGCAGATTTTTTCAGGAATACATATTGGTATCAAATAATGTTCAGTTTGTGGTTCTCAGACAAGGGGACAAAGAGTTGAATCATAATCATCACTATTCTAGGATATGTAAATTTTTCTCTTTTTTTTTTTTTGTAAGGGGAGTGCTTTGAGGGGAAGGGGTTGAGGAAAGTGAACTGTTTCTGGTATATCTTCATATATCAAAAAGCTGTGGCTTCTGTATATATATCTGCACAAATTGGTGAGAAACACTTGCCCTGGGCTTACTTCTCTTAAATTAGGTGTAGTATTGATTTTGATGGTGGATATAAGGTGTTTGGACCTGAGCTATTTTCAGAAAATGTCTCTAATCAACTAATAAGCTTTACTGCTAGAAATGCATTGGACCAAAAAAATGTTATAACTGGTAAAATAATGTATTTGATGAGTTGACCTTTCGGTACTTGCATATCTATCTGAAATATATACTGTAAGGCTTATGAGAATGGAATTATTTTTTTCCTTCCAGGAATATCTGTCAATAGTTTTTTCTGTTTGACAGCAGTTCATCTAACTACATGGTATTAGAATTAAAAATTATTTGGCTGTATACATTGAAAGAATTTGAAAATTGTTTCCTGATTATGTGGAGACAGCTTTCAAAAGCAAATTTTAGCTGATATTTGTTTTCCCTAGTAATTGCGTAAAGTTATTGCTGCTTATTGAGTAAAGTCTGTTAATAGAATAGCTTTGAAAAGTGTACCAAAAAAGAACTGCAATCTTGTCAAAGCACATTCTGTCTAGAATTTAAATGAATCCAAATTTGGGTTATCTATTTTTAATTGTCTTTCACTGTGGCAGAACAAACAACTGAGTTTCGAATGTGACACAGCTGCAGGAATGTTCAAAACACAAAAAGGCTCTAGACAAAAAGCCCCATAATTGTAAGTTAGTCACTTTTGATGGTTATCTGAGCCACCTTCAAAGTGAAGGGAAATAAGGCTTTATTTATGTAAAACAAAGTTAGAAAATAAAACAAATGTTAAAAGGTAGGTGCTCTAGCAAGGGCCAAGGCACGAGTTGAGTGGACACCATCTTTTTTAGAAATCTGTATCAAGTTAAGTGAAGAAACCTGTGAAGTTAGGTTTGAATTTCTTTTGTTACCAAATGAGTTGTGTTTTCTCTTACTCATGGAGATAGTGGAGAGTATGTTTCATAGAATCATTTGCTCAAGAGAAATAAAACACTGAAGGATATGCTGCTTTGCTGATTTTAGGTCCATAAGTTATAATTTTGATTCTAACAGCTGCTGATGGAAATGGGAATATTCGACTATTTGTTAGTACAGCTCATCAGCCAAAATTTCTCTGGGAATGGAAGGGAAGACTTTTTGTGCTGCCAAAGGTATATTCAAACTACTGGACTGCTGTATACAGATAAATGGGAGATAAATACACTTGATTAATTATCTGAGAACAAGATGGTTTTTCCAAGTCCAGTGGTAATATTTCGTAGCTTTTTTCACCTGTTTTGAAAGCAGGGATTTTTTGCAACTGTTTAGTTTTTTACTCTTTACTGGGTAGTGTTGCAGGCTTCACTAAAAGTTCAAGGCAGTGCAGTGTATGTTCTTCAAACAGATGATTTTTTTTTTTCCTTTAAAAACCTTACATTATAAAGAGATTTATCCAGGAATATTCTATATAAGAGAATACATGCATCCTCATGTTTTTGTTTCTGTTTCCTCATTCATGCTAAATTCTTTCACTTATATTCTGTTTTACTTTTTTTATGTCATCTCTTCAAGAAAATATGTTTTTTTCCTGATACTTTACCTCCTTATTCAAGCCTATTCATTCTTTCCTACTTGTTCCTTTATGTTGTACCTGTTTTGAGGTTTTCTGTGTCTCCTGTTCTTTGGATATATAGCTGTCAAATAGTCCATGGTTTCTCATCTTAACTGATAGCTGCTTTGATGCCCTAGTTTTCAGAGCTGAAACCTCCTTTCTGGATCCTGTGACCTTCAGAAAGTATTTATCTGGGCATAGAGAAGTATGCTTTTTTCTCCAGTCAATTGATAAATAACAGTTAAATAAAGTAATAATGTGCTGATAGAGGAAAAAACAGTACAAAGCACTGCCTATGCTTTCATTCTATTTTCACTGGGATTTTCCTAGGAAATTGGGAAGAAGCCTAAAATTACATAATGAGAAAGCATCCTTTGGTCTTCCTCTGCAACTTTACCAGATGAAATTGCACATGGGATACAGCTGTACCCTGTAGTTGGAATATGCGAATCACAGCTTCTCTATGTACAAAGCTTCTGAAACTAAGGGGATACTAGTAACTGGCCTTGAGAGGCTTGTTTTACTGTTTGCAGCTTTGGCATATACATATGGTGATGGTGGACTTGTGTCCTCTTAAATTCTAATTTGAATTCATTAAATTCCTGATTATAATACAATATGATCTTAAAAAAAATCTTTTCTGTAAAAGAATAACGTGCACAGTAGGGTCTATTTGTGATCAGGATTACTGGCATTAGGAGCGAACAGATGTATTGTTGTTAAATAGAATAATTAGTGGTCTCTAGAAGGTCTATTCTTCATCATAGTTTGAATGAATGACTTAATTGTGGGTTCAGGGAGGTATTTGATCAATGTATTATTCTTAATAGGGTAACCTTTGCTAGGAGAAAGTTGAACTTAAGACTTTTAAAAAGTTTTAGGTTTATGTTGCGCTTTCCATAATGTCATCTTTTAATACCAGGAGGCCATAATCCTGCAATGGGAAAACACTGAAGGCTGCTGTTGCAACCATGCTGATGTGCCCTGAAAAGACAGCAAAGCTAAGTACCAGCACCTCCCTACCAGGTCAGGCCTGACAATACAAAGAGACCAAAGGAAGGGAAAAGACTTTCAGTGACCTGTTTTATCTCTTGTAATGAGTAAGGAAAGCTGGCTGAAATGGAGCCTTTTCCTGCACTAATGTGCTGGGAAACCTGAGAATGCAAAGGGTTTTAAGGCAGTGATCTCAGACTTGCGAAGCATGCCAGAACAGGGAGTGGAGATTTCAGCCAAAATGATAATTTAAAGTAACTGAAGTTTAATTTTGCAGCCCGTCATGTGTTGTTAGGGGGAGAAATTAGTTTAGTGGTAGGTTCTTTGGGATGACATGCAAGATCAGATCTTTTGCAGTTGACCTCTGTTGCAATAATTTTCAGTAGTACACAGTTTTATTAGGATCTAACAAGCAGAAACACTAGTGTGAGGGTCATCTTTAAAATAAAGCTCATTTAGCTTGTGTCATTGCCCATCCCCACTTTGCAAAAAGGGAAAAAGTCACTGAATCCGTTAATATGTATGCTGTGTGACAGTGAAGTGACTGCTTATATAGACAGTCTACCAGTAAGAGCTGTTATTTTGCTTTGTTAGTGTAGAGGAACAAACAGTCTAATTTTAGGCTTGCATACTTGTTTTTTGGTAGCAGCAAAACTGTCAGTATAATGAATGAAAGCAAGGGTGGTGACTTTGAAATGAATGGTTTGAATCATGTATCTGCAGGCATACTGTTAATATGGTTATGCTGTTTAACAAGACAGTCTCCAGTCTAGGAAAGGAAGATATGTTGGTTTTATTTCCAGAAGTTAAAGCCTACACAGAGTGATATTCCATTAAGGAAAAAGATGTAATAAGGACTATACAGTCCAGAAATAATTCTGTGTTTTCCTGCTGAAAAATACTTGATCTTCAAATAGAAGTCATGTTTGTATTCCAGTTTGTACTAATTTTTCTAATAATTTCTATATTAATGCCATTACAGTATTACACAGAAGTTTGTTCTATACCTCTATACAGCTGTAGGAAGCCCCTTACTGAAACAGAGGAAGCTTTTACAGGAGTCACGTGGGAGAATGCATATATGTTAAATTCTTTAGCAGCATCTGACTATTCTAGTTACGGTGAAGAAATATGGAGCTGAGAACGACAGAATACATTTGAGGATAAGTGTAAACCAAAAAGTATATGAAATGTTGTCTATTGTGTCACTAAGGCTACATTCAGAGGAGTACTGTAAAAAATGAAAAATCACATTTAATATACATGCAGTTACAGTGTATATAGCAAAATAAAGATAGATTTTGTGCAGGAAGATGCCCTGTAATACTCCCCACCTTTTCTGAAAGGTTAATAAAATGAAATTTCAGCAAAACCAGGACACATCATGGAGCTTTCAGCGGATTTTGAAAGATGTAGAAGTTTTTATAGAGTTCTGATGAACTTTCATTGGAGTATGGTGTAGACGTGTCTGCCAAGAGTGAAAACATCATTGTTCGTAATGACTCCGTTTCAACAGTTGTGTTATGTTAGTGTTTGAAAGTCTTTGAGATGCAAAGTTTATGACTGATACTGTGCAACTAAGTTGTTTTATTATAGTGTTTTAGGGCTAAAAGGTTAAGCAGAAGAGATTGTATAGCTGTTATGGAGTGTGTGGGGAAAGACAGAAAGCAGTTAACAAAACATTATGCATAGCAGTATCCTGATTACTGTACCTCCTTGATATTAACTTCCTGAACTGAATGTTTGGGTGTGGTGGGTTTTTTTCCCAAGATTTGTGTAACAGTGTTAGATGCTCATGTGAGCATTCAGCTGCTTTGTTGCAAAGGCCTTATTCAGTGAAGCTCTTAAACATCACTGTTAAAGTACTCGAGTAGCTTGTGGAACTCAGCCACATACTGAAGTAGCCTAGTCAGCTGGCTCTAGAGGATGTGGGGGGAAAATATGTATGATAGGTACATTATATTAGGAGAATCAGTCTGTGCCCCTATTTCTATATAGATTACTGGGTATATGCTATGTTGATGTATTATTTCGGGTCAGGAGTGTGATTTCTGAAGTAAATATTTTCACTGGCTGTGCTTTGGGTGGCATCATGGAGGTATGAGTCAGAGCTAGGCAGATGTCATCAGGGTCTCAAGTTGCTTCTGGGTTGGTGTCACTCCATGACAGGATACAATACTCAAATAGCTGAAACAATGTGTGTTACAGAAGTGCTCTATAGAGAAGACTGAACTCTGTCCACCAGGAGGGTGATGAAACACTGACCCAGGTTGCCCAGAGAAGCTGTGGCTGCCCCCTCCCTGGCAGTGTTCAAGGCCAGGTTGGATGGAGTTCTGAGCAACCTGGTCTAGTGGAAGATGTCCCTGCTCATGGCAGGGGGATTGGAACCAGATGATCTTTAAGGTCCCTTCCAAACCTTACGATTGTGTGATTCTGTGTGATCCTATAGCAGTCACTCAGTAGTAAATTCAGTAGCGATCACGACTCTCATCCAGCAGCAGTTTTCTACAGTGCTGGTAGGTAAGTTGGCTCTCATTTTTTTTTATTTTCACTTCTTAAATTATCTAGTGAATGGGTCAAGCAAAGCCATGTGTCTGTCAAGTCGTGGCCTTGATAGTGCGTGAAGCTTGTGGCTCATAGTTCCATGGTAGAGCTCCCAACATCTCCAAAACAGGTGACACAGTAGTGCAGCCTCTCCCAGCAAGCCAGATGGGCAGGTTGGCTTGCTTTCCAGTCTGCTGGCCAGCAACATGGCCAGCACCTTCCTGCAGGTTCTGCAGTTGAAGTAGAGCGTATCTCACCATTGCCTATAAGCTTATGCCTATTCATGTGAATAGAGCCAGGCATCATACGGTTCTATGTGCACAAAAACAGATCACAAAGTGGTCATAAAGGTTTTTAAAAAAATAAATCTTTTGGATATAATGCTAAAAGGCTTCACAATGGCCGTGATTTCAGCATCTTGTGTTCATGACTTCAGAGAAAAGTAACTTTCTTTTTTGAAAGCTGCTGCTACTACTCAGAAAAAGAAATCTGAAGTTCACGTCTGAAGACTGATCTTCAAAGATGAAAGAAGTCATATAAATATTGAGTCTTATTGTAGAACTATAGCAGCTGGAATCACTGTGTTGGATGTTTATACTCTTGTATATGTATTTTCTTCTATATGGAGTTACTAAGATACGTATAAAGACAGTAAAAGGTAAAGTAATCTGTTACTACAGCAGGCAGACTGTCACTCTGTGGAAGTGGTGTTTCAGGATCTGCTTCAAAGTCTTGGCTAATGAATGCCATAAGAGAAAGTCAGTTGACCAGATTTTGCAGTGGCAAGACTGAACAGTCTGCTCAAGTGCACTGGTATCTTCTGGGTAGTATTGTCACGTTTCATAACTGCATGGGATAAGATAGAATATGACTTCCTTAGTAGATGGACACCCTGGAGGTGGTTCAGCTTGTCATGCTATATATGTCCTTTGCCTCTATATTAAAGTTCATCTATATTTGTTCAAGTCGGATAAAATTAGACAAGGAAAGCTTAAAAAATAAACCAAACTCAAAGAACTCTGCCAAAATGAAAAGCTATGTCATGTGCCAAAGTGGATAATTGTGCTTGATAACCATGCCAAAATGGTTATTTTGAAATTTAAAAAGAAAACACCGTGAATATAAATGCAGTGATAAAGACAGTAAGTTTATTTTCCTTTACTCTTTGGTGTTGCAACATTGCTCTGGTTCTGTGATAGACGCTAAGTAGTTGATGAAGATGATAATTCCATGTTTATTGAAAATCAAGTCAGCTTTAAGCATCCCTTTCCATTTTATGAACAACATTTAGGAGTTGGAGTCTAGCAAGTGTTTTGAATAATACAGAGCTTTTTTCTTTTTCCTGCCACGAAGTGGCAAATACCTTTCTCTAAGCATCCTATAGATTTATTAATCATCATCTTAACATTTGTGCCCTGCCTTAAATCAATGTGTTTTGATTTCTGCATTCCTTTAGCAAGCTCGTGTCTTTCCAGAGTTCTGTTTCCACGGTGAATTAGGGTTCAGCATGCTCGTATTGACGGATTACATTTATATGAACAGAACCACTATTGCACTAGTTTGCTGTTCTCACCAATATTAGTGGTGCTTCCTGTTTTCTGGGTATGCTTTTGGTCTCTGTCTCCATGTGTGGCTTTCCTCACATTTTTTTCATTTGATATGTACATGCCATGGTGAACAGTAATACATAAGCATAAATATTGAAACTTAAGTGCTCATCGCAGATTTTATACCGCCTATCTAGCTGCATGTGGTGGGAATTTTTAACAATTTAGAACAACATAGCCTAAATCAATGATGTAATTCTGACGGTTACACTAGGTGTTTTTTCTAAAGAAATAGAAAGCTTTTCCTTGATTAGATAACTGTATATTGTCCCTTACAGTGTTTTTTTTAATTACAGCTTTTAAGTATAAGCCCCATATATATGATAATTGATGATACGCACACATTAATAGTTTTTATACTCTTTGAAGAGCAGATGATTAAGAGTAGTGCCTTTGTGGCTTTCTAGGTGAACAAAAACATTTCCATGAATAACATGCTACTTGTGCCTGGAATTTTGTGCCACCCCTTTTGATAGCTGTATTTGCAGGCTACTATAATGATTAATGTTTAGATTATGCCCATCAAGTGCAATTTGGTATGTAATCTTCAGTGTCCTTTTTTAACATAGTTAGAGCTGAGGGGTATTGGGAGGGACATTGTTTACTTTTTCTCCTCAACACTTTGTAATTGTTTTTACATTGGCACTTTCAGTCACCAACTCCCATCTTTTGTGTTGCTCTGTTGTCAGAAGAATCAGCCCTCCTTCAGAAAGCATGATGTGAATGAAAGTGCTTACTATTTCCTAGAACACACTGCAGATAAAAGAAAATGTAATTGCTTCAGACTGGAAAGTTAACCATAACAAATGTTGTCATCTTTTATCAATGATAAAAGGTGAAATAAAGAAGAATAAGAACCATTTTCTTGAGATTATGCAGTGTGTATTTTAATTGTCTGTGACAGGCTGAACCTGAGGCTGGTCCTGACCCTTTTTTAATCTATTTACTCTTAAGAAACAAGAAAATAAAAGCCATGACTTTCCCATATTCATACCACATATTTTGGGACAGTCTAGTTTTGTTTCGCTTGTCTCATGAATAAATTTTCCTCATGAAATAGCTCTATCGGGTTCAGATACAAACACTTATTTGCTAACGATCTAGTGTACAACTACATAAAAATCAACTCATATTAGTCTGCAGATGAAATATATGGTAAAGTAATTATGGTCACAGAGATACTGTATAAAAACCCCTATTTTGTATGCTTTTCTGAGGGTAGCTGACATGGGGAAGAGATGATTTATGAGCTTGCTGCAATAAGCAATGGCTTGAAGGCTCAAGATACTAAATAATGCATACAAGATGAAAAATATTTAGGGGGAGGAGAAGGAGAAATTACTTTGAATTTTTGTATAACTTAAAGTACACACTCATCGTGCATCATGAATTACTTTCATTTACTAGGGTTATGTAGTCTCAGACAAACTTAACTTTTCAAACGTATAAATTAAAGAAACAACTTGAGAAATTCCATAACAATATTATATTGCTGTCTTGTATTCTCCCTTTCTAGAAAGCCTCTGTGTAAGGTTTTATTGACTTGTTAATGGGATAGCTGAAGTTTTATGCAGTTGTCTTGTTTAGTTTCTCTTTGTATTAGACAAATACCTGATGTCCTACATACCAGCCACCTCTTATGTATTAAATCAAACTGTTGTCTTTTCACTTCCTAAATAAATTCCTGTGCTATTAATGGTTTGATTTCTTAGACAAACTTCTTTCGCCCTGTCAGCAACTTTTTGAAATGGAAAGTGTTTAAGATGTTATTTCACTTGCTTCGTCTTTTTGCCATTAATGTTATGCTTAGTTAGAGATCATGGATGCCGTGTTTGTAATCAGTTATGATGTCCTTTTGAAGGATTTTTGCACCTCTTTACCAAATTCTGCATATTTCTTATTGCTGTAAACAAAGTCCATGTGATTTGGTGCTCTTTTCATTTGCTAATGAATTTTTCACTATTTAGTGCAAATGAACCAACACTTAACTAGGCTGTCTGGTTTTGAGTCCTGGTTTAATAGCCTTATACCAAAATTAGGCGAATCTTTTGCTATGGTTTGCTCATTTCAGATACATGGATGATTTGGTCCAAAATCTCTTGTGGTCCAGTCAGTTCTTCATGTCAAGTCAGTAGAAGGATTTCTCTTGATCTTAGTGTGAAAAGGAATGACAAAGGCATATGATTTATTTGCAGAAAAGACTTGTTTATCTCCGCTCTGATAAATATATGTCTATACCTAGTGATTTGTACCAACAAGTTCTAAAGCTGCCAGTTTGAGTGTGCTCATCTAATCTAAAATGAACCTTTTGTGTGAATTCACAATCTCTGGGCAAGTGAAATTCAGATGTGAACTTGCTAGTCTTTAAAATGAATTCACTTTGCACAAATTAGGTAGAATTTAAGACAGCTGTAATGCTAATATAGCTGGAGAAATCATATAATAGTTCAGGTTGGAAGAGACCTTTAATGATCATCTATTGCAGCCCCCCCTGCCAGTGGCGGGGTTGAGAAATGCCCTGAACAGATACCTGTGAACAGATGAGAACAACTAGTAACTTCTGTTATCACCATAATAATCACCATAATCCTCATGGCCTTTAGGGATACAATTTATTAGACTCATTAACCAAAATACTTGTAATTTTTATTTCAGGCAGTATTTCATGGGAGGCTATAAATTTAAGGACATTTAATGTTGCTCTATACACATTATTAAAAAAAATATGTATTTTTACACTGGTTGAAGTTTTCTTCTTATGAAAATTAATGAGAGCTAGTATGTATAGTACTAGTAGTAAGAATATAAATACATTAATCTGTAAATATCTTAAATATACATTTAGATTTTTTCCACATCTTTTCAAATCTCATGGGATCTTATCAGGTGCTGTACTATACACAAGACTGTAAACAGTTGTTTTGTGTAAAATGAGATAATTCACAAGAACAGTATATGTGAAGGACATACTTGGCATTTTAGATAACCTAGTTAGAATTTCCAGTGTTTATTTTGAGCCAAACCCATTAAATTCCTAGTTGAAAATTCTGGAAATGAAGATGAGCTCAAAATTTCACAATGAGTCTTACTGGAGTTCGCTATTAAACCCAACTCTCTATACCCAGTGGAATAGTTGCAACCTAGAAGGAAGCTGCTTTCTCCCCCCCACACCCCCCCAATATTTTTTGAAATCGGAGGGACTAGAATTCATAGCTTTCAGATTTAAAGGCCAAGCCTTGTAGTGCTTTCCCCTTTTTTTCTGGTGAAGAATGTCCAAGATGATACACAATCTTTCCCTTCTGTTAAATCAGCTTTGCATTACTATAGGAGTCTGGGATGTTAGTTGTTTTGTCATCACCACCGTAGTGACTTATCTAACTATAACAGTATGCTAACTACAGAACACTCTTTCCCTAGTGCATGAAAAATATATCCAATTTACTGGTCAACTGAAGAATTTTGTAGCAGATTGTTTTGGGATTTCCCCCCCCATCAAATTCAGGCAGTGCTACAACTTAGAAAAATGATTAAACAATTTCATCTGGTTTTAGCTTGCTGTTTTGTTTTTTTTTGATAGAACAGCATCATGCGTAGTATAGAATTTGAACAGTGCTATAAATGCTTGTTCAGTCAGATATAGGCACTTCAAAAAAGTGCAGAGAGCAGTATAAAACAGGCAAACTTCCATTTTCAGATTTATAACACTGGTAAATTTGAACAGCATTTAAGTGATCTGTAGATTCTGCATTAAAATTCAAGCAAACGAAGTTACGTGTGGAACTTCTTGGGAAGACAAACTTGGATACATCTAGAGGAACTTCTAAAACACTGTACTTGGCTGCAGGAATTCCTTAGTGGTTTGATGTACTTACTGTTGTCTTGCTTCTTGCACTTTCTTTCTCTGACTGAAACAGATGTACCCTGCCAAGGAATAAAGTATTAAACTGTGTTAATAGTGTACTGGATACCTAGTAAGGATTCTACATTTCAGACAAAGATGGTGACTGGCAAAGTGTAATCACCAAGCACGAGTGTGTTGCTGTTCTCTAGGTGACTTTGTAGGATAGCCATTTCCATTTCACAGATGGGGAACTATGCAGAGAAATCTGAGAATTTACCAAAGTTAGAGACTGTCAGCTCCCCAGTATCTGACAAAAGAGAAGATTCCTGAATATGAATTAATAATAGATTAAGGGAGCAAAAGGTCAAGCGGTTTTTGCTTGGAAGTTGAGGTATCCAGCAGAATCTTCAGGGCTATATTCTTTTACTGTTGGTACCCAATGAAGTAGGAAAGATTGAATATTTTGATTGTCCAGTTTGACTGTCTTGGCTAGTCAGAGCTGACACTATCTCCAGTTGTATCGTACTTTACAAATGTGAGATAAGGCAATAAAATGACAGGTTAAGTTTCAAATTTATAATGTCACAGTAAGACAGTCTGCAACAACAGGATCTGTATTAAATATTAAACTTCGAAAATAATTATGAGATTGTTAGCTCACTTAGAAGCCATAAAACAGCTAGATAAAATAATGTGAAATATTGCGGAAACACTTTGCTAGAGAGAATTCTAGATGTTACACAATAAAAACCACAAACTGTATTTAAGAAAGCTTGTCCAAATGTTCCAAGACTGCAGTTTGAAGTCCCTTTTTCTTGATAAACTGTTCAGGAAAGACTGTATACCCATAAAAACATATTTATTGTTTTGCTATGGATACAAATATCTATCAGCTAAGCTCAAGTTCTCCACTCTGAGCTATGAAAAGAAGAATGATTACTCAAAATAAATAAGCATCAGAATCCAAAGCTGGATAAACCATCTCTTCTGTTAGAGTAACATCTAAAATGAAAAAAGGAAGTAAAATGTCTGTAGTCAGCACATAAAAGATACTACTGAACTAGATTGCTGCTGCAAGGAATTAAGAAAAGTGATTTGAGTTTGCAGTCGGTGAGGTGTTTTTCTTCTAAAATGGAAAAGAAAATACTGTTTTAGGATTCTAGGAGGCATTTATGTCCTTCACACAACATCCTGTGATACTCCTTTGTGCATCAATGGATGTTACTGCTTGCTTGGTAATTAAGTGGTTTCTAACTTCACTTCATTTGCCATTACAATGGCTTTTTTCCTTCTCATATTTTTAAGCGCAAAGGAGAAAATAAATTTAAAAAAATGGAAAAGAATATGTGTAACTCAAAGACTTCAGACGTAACGCATTGAGCAAGACTGAGTGCTTCATGTTATAATGAATAGAACTGTCTGAAGTTTTTAGGTTCTTTGCCTGCCCTTTTCCTTCCTGCCGAGGATGCTACACAATATTTTGGTTTCAAGCCAGTGTTTATAAAATGGCTGATAGTGTAAACATTTCTTCAGAAATTGATTTATATAATGAAAAATAACTCAAAACAATTCAAAAGTGGAAAAGGAATCTAATACATAAAGAACTGCCAAAACCCAAGAATGGTTTGTCCTGAAAAACAGTCTCTCTACTATTCAGCTGTTCTAATGGTACACCTTTGAATATATTAAGGTAATTTAGTACTGAACTAGGTACTACCCGTACTTCCAAACCATTTGCAGTAAGCTCACACTAGTGCTTTGAGATTCTCAAGAAAAGCTCCAGACCAATGATAGTATGTGATACCTTTTTTCGGTAAAAGCCAGAAATTATCCAGCCTGAACAGACTAGTAAACTAATGTGTAGATTGCAGATGAGGCAGATTATGTTGTCACATTTTCCCATGTCTGTCATATAATATGTAACCCACTTTTAGTTACCTGCTGTTTCTGCCACTTCTGACAATGGGCTGCTTTCTCCAGAAAAAATGAAATAATTGTTGCTGATGATATTGGATAATACTTGGAGACAGACCAGTACTGGTATACAGTGCAAAAGGATCAGAGTTGCCAGTGATTCAATTCATGTGTTTTAAAAGTTGCAGTAATGAGATTGGCTTTAGTGCCAGGGTTGTGATGTCACAGTTCTCGTTATAACTTCATTGCAAGGTACTTCAGTAATATTTCTGTATTTTGTTACTAAGCACTTGCTTCTAGTGTGGAAATAACCTTACTTGTGCATTTCCCCTGACCACTATTCCAGTACATGGGCCACTTCATGACCACGAAGTGTTGTGTAAGCTAGAGAGTACATAAAACACGGAAAGTCTTACTGCACATTGATTTGCTGTATGGCAGCAGTATTACTGATAAGCTGAAACAGATCAACTGTTGTAAAGAAATCCTATACATCAGTGACTAGCTTAAAAAAAGGCATAAAGAAAGAATAAGCATGCAAGAAGAAAAAGTGCACAGAATAAACTGTTACTTTGCAAAAGTACGATAATGCATAAACCTGTGGTAAAATAGATGTAAAAGAACCTGTAGAGAACTGGCCTTAGATATTCATGACTTTCCTGAGAAGTGCATACGAGTGAGATTTCTAGAAGAACATGGGCCTTGGAAGTTCTGCAAATATTTGCTTATGCTTAATCCTATTTCTCTTCAAGACAGGGTCTTTCTAGGTGTTTGGCAATAATAGATGATTCTATCTATAACTACTTGCAAGTTTAGACAATTAAAAACATCCAGAAATAAGACTGAAAGCCCTTAAACTGATAGATGTCTAGTCCTGGATGAATGCACAGTGGAGTGTTTTAGACTAAAGAAGTAAAAAATTTGCCTTCATGTTTCCCAAACTTGTTCTCGGCCCTCATCTAAAACTTTAAGATGAGCACTGAGTAGAGTTGCCAGATGGCATCATGTTATAGTTTAATTTTAAAAGTGAAATGTAAAAGTTCTAGAAAAATTTTCTACTACTTGTAACGTTGTCATTCAGATAAGGCCACGTTCTTCAAACTCAGCTAACTCTACTTACTCTCACAAAATACCTTTCCTTCTCTCAGGAGAGAGAGGTATAGGTATTATTTCAGTCTTTAATCAGCATTTTTAATTGAACTTAAGACTTCCTAGATATGAAAGACTATATTCTACCCTCCTTTGTGTGAAAGACATGTTGTAATACATGTTGTAGAGCCCCAGGTCAGAGTGAGTAGTTGTCGCAAACATCCGTCTTGAGAAACTGAGACAGACACACTTGAATCAAGCAAACTTACTTTCGCAAGCAATCCTCCTCACTTGAGAAGGGACCGTGGCAGGCAAGTGGAACCCTGCGGAGGTGGGATGCTGTCTTTTGAAACCCACCCCTCTCACTCTGAGGTGCCACATAAGCAAGGTAGTTAAATGCTTGCACTGAGGCTGAATGTCAATGTCCAGTCAGCTCTGCAGAGGGGGACCGTGAGACCACCAAGACCCCTGTACCCACTGACTCATTTTGAGAACTTTCATGCACAACAGTACTCCTCCCCTAAGGAAGGATGACAGGCGCCTGACGGATATAAAAGGAGAATGGGCAAGCCACTTGGCATGCCTGCCACCAGCGGAAACCACCCCTGGATCCATGGGTGGTGGTATCCTTTCTTTTATCTCTCCTTTTGTTTTTCTTTCTTTCTCTATCTTTGACTTGATTTATAGACAGGGTAACGTTGTTGTAAGTTTGTCAATCCACTATATTTTATAAGTTTGCAAAATCAGACATTATATTGTTGTAATTGTAGGGACTGGTGGAGGACGTGAAGGTTGGAGGTAGACTCGGCTGCAGTGACCATGAAATGGTCGAGTTCAGGATCCTGCGTGGAGGAAGCAGGGCGATAAGCAGGATCAAAACCCTGGACCTCA
>Ga0065711_1008312_pt1 | contig 16942 bp, 13 predicted proteins | sample Hoacrofraction12_FD_59098 | JGI IMG/M metagenome (GOLD analysis project Ga0065711, IMG submission 59098) | Hoatzin crop microbial communities from Cojedes, Venezuela - Epithelial fraction 12 v2 (version 2) | ecosystem: Host-associated > Birds > Digestive system > Esophagus > Crop | place... | reverse complement strand
GCTGAATGGCAGCACAGCCTTCTGGTGTGTCTACCACACCTCCCAGTTTGGTGTCATCAGCAAACTTGCTGAGGGTACATTCTAACTCTTCATCCAGGTCCTTGATGAAGAAGTTAAATAAGACTGGGCCCAGTACTGACCCCTGGGGGACACCACTAGTTACCAGCCTCCAACTAGACTCAGCGCCGCTGATGACAACCTTCTGAGTTCTGCCATTCAGCCAGTTTTCAATCCACCTCACAGATTGCTCATCCAACCCACACTTCCTGAGCTTCCCTAGGAGGATGTTATGGGAGACAGTGTCAAAAGCCTTGCTGAAGTCGAGGTAGACAACATCCACGGCTCTCCCCTCATCTACCCAGCTAGTCATGTCATCGTAGAAAGCTATCAGATTGGTCAAGCATGATTTCCACACCTTGCAGTGGTCTCATATCCAGGTATAAAAGGAGTTCAAACATGCCTATGGTTTTGTTTTCAGTGCAGGATTTTATACCTTTAGTTTTCCTGCTAAAACCAGTTGTTGGCCAACCGCTGCTTTTTTCCCAAGAAATGGTCAGTAGGGAATTTATCCCTTGTCCTGTTCTCCCTGTTTTTCAGTGTCCCATCAGGAGCAAATACTTCTGTCCACCTAATGCCAAGGCTGAACTGCAGCTTCTTTAGCTTTCATATCTTACACTGGAGTTGATCACCCTCGGCCTCTGCTAGAGCCAATGGAAAGAAGTACTTTTAGTGGTTGGTTGACCTAACTTAGGCATTATCTTTAAGTTTGAAACATTAAATTTAACATAAAGCATGCTTTTCAGGGTTAATTTTTGGTTTTGTTTTTTTTTTTTTTTCCTTTAGAGGGGTAGAGGTTGTACTTCTGGCACTTGATTCCTCGAATTTGTTCTAGGCATTGAATTTAAGGTTGAAATCAGTCTTGACCAACAGTACTGATGTGCTCTGAATTTATGGACATAAACCTTTGATTACATTCAGAGATGTCTGGAACGACAAAGCACAATTTATAGATGTATTTGTTGCAGTTAGCTATATGTGAAAGCTGTCCCGGTTCAGGCAGGAGGAAGAGGAGGTCCAAGGACACCCGGCACACTGGTGGCTGGAGGTGTGGTATGCATGATTCCAATTACACCTGACACTGAAGTTGATGCCTTGATGAAATAATTAGTGAAGTTTGCAGGAAGCTGCAAAGATTCATACATATGCATCAGGAACCCTACTGAAATATGGGAGAGCAGCAGCTGACTTCAAGTCATCAGGGGACAATGACAATTTTTTTTCTGTCTTCCAATGTATAACACCTAATTATTTTTGTCCACTAATTATCTTAAAAATGAACAACACATACTGTTCTTGTTTCGTATGCTATCCTCCAAAATCTCCTTTGTATTATGCATGTGTAGACACTCAAGTCTACTACTGAATTTTCTGTTGAGATTCCCACCACCTGAAAAGCATTAGGGTTATCACTGAAGGAGGGAAAGAAGGCTGCGATGGGGACAGAGGCAACTTGGAAGAACTGGAAGACCTTCCCACCAGCTCAGGAAGAGATGTGAATCACCTCGATAAGGAGCTCAACTGTGAGCTGAAGGGAACACAGCTCGAAGCCAAAACAGCGTGCCAGGCAGTTGTAAAGGCCGCTATTATTTCCTCTGCCTGTACTTGTTCTAAATATAGTAAATGGCTTCTTAGCTTTGCATTTCAGACAGATAAACTGGTTTTCCAGAGAGGTGGAGGTTTGCCCAGTAGACTTGCAGTTCCAAAGGATGAGGTAAGGCACAGGTGGAGTCCCAGTTCTCTCCATGAGGGAGGCCCAGCGAGGCGCTGAGCCTCTACTCCCCTGTGTGGCAAGGCCCAACGGCAATTTGGCAAGGAGGAGAGAGCATCCCATGGGATTCTAGTAGGGCTTCCCCCGGCAGATGGCAGGGACCCTGGGGATAGCCAGGGGCTGAGGCCATCGCACTGAACTCCCTACCTCCAATGAATATAACCCTCGGGATAGGAGCAACACTCCATTATGTACATGACATCGTATTTTCTTGCAGTTAACAAAGACCCAAGTCCTCTTTTGTTAGCTGTTGTGTATTTATGAATGCAAAGATGACCATGGCTGGAAGATCTTACATCACCTACTTCTATCAAGCAGAGACGTGAATTCTGAGGCCAGCAGGGATATGTTTCCCTGACTGATCATTTCTATTCATGGCTCTGGTTTTGTGCTTACTTGCCATGTCAGGAGCAGGGTGTGGGTGTAGCAGAGTGATGGATAATGTGTGTGTTTGTAGTTGAGGGGGAGCAAGTGGCTGCCAGATAACAATTCTCTGATTTCTCAATTTTATTCACCAGCCTCATCCCTCCATCCCTCCCATAGACTTATTTCTGCAAGCACGTCCTTTCTTTCTTTTTTACCACTAGATGGTAGTAGCAGGTAAAGGCTTGCTTTTTTTTTTTTTTTCCACACCCTCTCTTACTGTCCATTCTTTGTTTACTGTTTGTGAACAGTTTTAGAACACTGGTTCCAGTAAAAGGTTTATTGTTTTCTCTGAAAGATGAAATGATTATACAGATATTGTAGAATTAAAATTCACCGTTTGCAAAATAACTGTTTCCTTCTTTTTCTAATCCTCACACCCCCTCTCCACACACGTCCTTGCTGAATCGGCTCTGGTGCAGATCACAGGCAGCACCAATAACGGGCAGAAACAAGCCTTACTTGCCCACGAAATCCCACTGAAGATTTTCTTATATACTGCGAATTACACTCAGCATTTTCAGCAGTTGCTTCTTCACGCATACTAAGGGGCCTGGGCAGCTGTTTTGCCGCCCCCGAAGCACCCCCATGCTCTCCCTCAGTCTGCCGTGCCTTGCTTTGCCCACTAGCTGTGCTTGGGTGGGAAGCGGCATCCCCAGCCCCGGCAGCTCTGCAGAGGGACGCCCGCCATCCAGCCAGGGCAAGGGCACAGCCAGGCAAGTGGTCCGCGGCACCTCCTGACATCATCACCCTTGGAAAATTGTTAGGAGAGGAGGAATGGGGTACTGTCACTTCCCCACAACTCCAAAGGTAGGCGAATCTGGTTTGATTTTTACACTGGATATATTTTCGCTCTGTAGGTGCAGCCAACAGTTAATAAAACATTGTTTTAAAATAGTGAAAGCCATCCCAAACCCTCACTGACATTTCATCAATGTGCTCTATAGCAAAGATGATTTTGCACAACTATTATCATTTAGAAAGGAGATAAAATACAGTTAGTGCAGTGGTCATTTGATAATATCAAATATTATCCTTGGCTACTGATAAAGCATCACAAAAGCATCATTTAGCAAGTGCCTGATGACCAAAGTCCAGATATTAGGACTGTATTTTCTCTAGAGTTCTTTATTATAAATGGACTAGAACAAATTAAGTACTACATGTAATAAGTACTATATACATTCTCTGAGTCCCGCGGGTATATGCCAATATTTTCCCCTTACTTCATTTATGTGACCCAAAGGAGGACCCATATGTCAAAGTGCAGGTCAATTTACTTAGAGATGTATTTACTTCTTCAATGGATGGCATCAACCTACAGTAATGATGACTGGAGGAAGAGCCATCCTTTCATTTAGTGAGAAATAAGCTCTTTGTAATTTTCTCAGTAGGCCTACCTCATAATCATGTATTTCTACATAGATAAAAAAGCCTGTTTAGCACACTGTTTAAGACTGAATTCTGATGGGTATGTTCACCCTTCCTACATAACTACAGACAGAAACTAAAATAAGATCCAAGCAAAACAAAAACATATATTCCTATATCTATTGGAGTTAGTCTGGATTAAATCTTCTGTTTTCCCTATGGCCGTCTTTGCTTTTGTAAGGTATTGAAGACATACATCTTTCCTCTTTCGTGCTGACTTCTTTCTGCCTCTGCTCCCTTGCTGCCACAGGCGAGGAACACTAAAATAAATAAAGTTAAAACTAAGGGGGAGATCTTCAGGTGCTGAAAATCAATATTACTCCAATGAACTCAATATATGCAAAATTTTTACTAGCTGCAAAATTGGGCCCACTGGATTTTAATTGCACTTCAACATCTGGTGCACCTTTTGACAACAAAAGCAGAAGGAAGGCAGTTCTACACAACCATTCAATTTTCATTAAAGGAAGAAGTTTTAAGGTTTAGTGAAGCATTTTTCAGCTAGAATTTCTCCTTTCAATCCATAAGTACATACACGCTCTGTTCTGTAACTTCAATAATTCATATTCATTTCCTGGTACCTCGTTCGGTTATACAATGTTCAGAGGAATGGCTGCACTAATAAGGCAAACCTCTATTAGAGGAGAAATATGTGCTTACAAGTAAAACATTTGTGCTGGCATCAGGCATTTTGGACCATCTTCCTGCTCTCCCAAAGGCTTTCTGTGTGTCCTTGCACAAGCAACCTATGAAATGTCTTCTCCAGCCTGACCACGAGCACTTAGTGAAGTCCCTTAATTGAGAACTTTGTAGCCCCGCACTCCACTGTGGTCTGTGCTCACATGAGACGTCTGCTGCTCATCATGGAAGGCAGAGTGGGGCTCCAGCAATGACAGCTTAAAAAACCCCTTCGGGTATGCACCTGAAGTTAGGTATGGCCACTGTGGATATGAATCTCAGGCCATAGATTCACAAACATTTTAAGCCAACGCTGCAGTCTCACTCTGTCCCTGCCTTCAAGCACTCATTAAAAAATAAAACAGCCACCTGGCTGCTTTGGGTCAGAATTAGTTTCTCATGGGAAAAATATTCTTCCAAATTTTCTGCGACAGGGTAAATTGTCTCTGTGGCTTTTCTTTGAGCCAAGGTGTTTGTTTTGAACTTGCTTCAGTAGGAACCTGGTTTCTGCAACAATATCGTATCGCGTAACTGGGTTTGTAGTTCTAGCCTCCTCTATCTTCTGTGGTTAACTCCCAGGTTAGTCTCGGTATACACAGGCACAATACACTCACTCCTCTCATCGGCATCCCTACAGCTGCGATGTGGCGCTGGAGACGCAGCCTGTGCCCGCGGTCTTACCCACCAAGGACAGAATGACACAATAGGCGATTCAACCTCCAAACCGTGCCGGGCTGTCTAACATTGCAGAAAAATGCAGCTTTTGTGCTTAGCTGGGAAAAGAGGAAATGATCGATTGTTTCCGAATCCATGTTTTTCAGATCATTTTGTTCCACAATGCATGTTGATATTTTGACTTCTTGTCCCGAAGTGGATGGAAATTCCAACTTTTGCTCAGCCCTTGCTGCAGCCTGTAGCTCCTGCTATACTGAAAGCAAACCAATTACAACCAAAGAAAAATAGCTTTAACAGTTACATGGTTTCAATGATGTCTTATATAACAGTCACAATATTATAAAATTAAGCTTTATTCTTTACAGAATACAAAAGATTTCAAGATCTTCATCAGAGAAAATGGCCAGTTCCTATTAGTTGCATTACATTTTGTGTGTGCTAGATACTTCTTCTTTGCCTGACTCATGACAGGACTTCCAAAGTGAAACATACAGTACATTCTGCTCTCAGTTACTCTGGTGCAAACGCATTGATTTCAGGGGCTATGCTGAGCTTTGAAATCAGTTCCCATAACAGCGTGTTCGCACATTCTGTAGTCAGACTTGCTCTCTGTTGCGCTCCTTTGGGATACAATTTCAAGAATGAGTCAGGATGCCTAAAAAGTGCAGTTGTGGTTGTTGTTCAATATAGTTTGCTCCTGGCCATAGTTATAATTAATCAGGGCTTTTTACTCTCACTGACCTTGTGATTACTTCTGAGTTTTCTTTTTTTTTTTCTTGCCTGACAGAAAACTATGGAAAGGAAAGATCATTTTTAAAAATAAATTCCAGGAAAGGTTATTATACAATGTTGTGTTATTGCTCGAAGTGCTTTAGAATTGGCAGCCAGGTTGTATTTTAGGATCAGATCACTGTGCTGTTTGTTTGCAGAGAGGTAATGATTTTGCAATATAGAAAGCACTGCCTAAAGGATAATGAAGATAATGAATGAATGTGTTCTTAGGAGCAAAACTCTTTTGTATGGCATATGAGAACATGTACCTCTTAAGAGGCTAGGCTGGCTATAGCTTTGTAATTGATATAATTGTTCCACATATAAACATCTGCCTGTATGCTGCATGGTATCACAATGAGATGTTTTTAAAAATTCAGCTTTGATTTTTTGTTGCTGCTGTTGACGTATGCATTGGTCAGCATACTATCGTAATAGACTAACACCTAAAACCATCATTTTTCAAAAACACCATCCTTTTAATGCCTAGGACTTTAAAGTATCTCATCCTTTGAGGCACTCAGGGTAGCTGTTTGAAAGTCAGTGACTTACCAAAGATGAAGAGAAATAATAAGATAGCACTGGAGTACCTCTTGACGTCTGAGGACTCAGCTATATCATCAACAACAATGAGAAGGAGAGAAATCTCTACTAAGCAAAAGTCTTCCCTGATAAAATCTTTTCTCTACTGTTTTTACAATGCTTTACGAAGTTTAAAGATCAGATATGATTTGCATGTGCAATGTCTTTACTTTTTTATCTCACAGTTGCTAGTCATCATATAGCAGGCAAATTTCTGATTAATAGATCAACTTCTAGCAGCTTGAATTCTGGTGTGTTCATCTTTCTGTCAGTATTGTGAGCATCCTTTGCTCATTTAACTGAGTAGTGGGAAAATGGCAATATGCTCAAAATAACTTCTGGTATAAACATGGATTCTGTGTAGATATATCCCAGAGATGACACGTCAGAAAACTTTTCCAACCATTTCTACAGGCTTAAGGCAGGGGATGATTTGCAGAACATATCCAAGGCTTCATCCGCAGCGTGAGCACCCACATCCTGCTCAGATGAGCCCAGGCTCTGTCCTCAGTTCCATACAGTGCCTTGCTGTAGGTACCATGCACCCCAAATACCTATTCCTGCACTTCTGCTCTGTGTATATATCCTCAGCACTTAAGATTTGTGGGTGCATGCTGCAGATTTCCCACTGTCAGAAAGTAGGACCCTGAAGAACTGACTTGTGGTTTTTGTAGGACACCTTACTTTTTATTCACAGTTCCAGCACAGAGGTGATCTGGGTCTGATTTGCATCACAAGTGGAAGTCCAAACCTTAGATGAAATGTCCCGTTTTCAAGATGAAGTAGGGAACAGATCTGTATGGGCTTGCTAAGCCTGAAGGACAAGTATGGCATATTCGCAGCAGTCTGGACATGCTTCAAGAATAATGCAACTTCGCTGCATCCAGTGGTGCATGTCAGGGATAAGAGCAAAGTTAGAGAATGGGATGATAACATTTCAGGTATCAGCTGTGGAAGCAGAGCACCTGGGTGAAGGGTCAGACTTTCCTGAAACTGCTAGAGGAACCTTGTCCAAGTTCCAAATCAAGGTGATTACACCTGTGCACAAGTTGATGGCTGTACGCTGATGGAAGTGGATAAGGCAGACTAGCACAGGTAGGTACATAACCAACTTGGTACTGTCCAGACAACTGCCGGAACTTTGCAAAGGGATCTTATCATGGTTTACAGCAAGCAGGTGACTGGGTGGGATAGGGAATATAACTTATAGTCAGTGTAATTAAATTTTTTTTGTCATGGTGCAGCTTAGGATTTGCCCTAAGGAAGGAGGAACCAAAAGTGTCAGAGACAAAAGATATTTTGCCTTGGGTCTGCAAGGCATGTGGTCTTAATTATAGGTTCATGAACACTCATGTGGGAAGTAGAGGCAAGACATGTAATGCCAGGGTATTATGGAAGCCTGGCATTTGTGCGCTGGGACAAATAGGAACTCATTTTCCTCTTAACATTGTTATCAATGAGGTGGTAGTGCCAACAATTATTCTGGAGGATTGACTTTGGCTTTATATGCCTTGGAAAAAGCGGTTTAGGTTAAATACAGAGCAGTTTCAGTAATATAGTGGAGAGCACATTTAGCAGGTTAAATGGAGTATGCATTTACACAGCAGACATTGACTAAAAGAGCATTTGGATACCACTGTGACAAGCATCATCCAGACTGTAGCACTCTGCACTGCAACTGCAGGGGTAAATTTGAGCACTTTTGTACAGAAAGAATCTAGAGGAACTCACAGTTTTTGGACTGGTCCACACACCCAGAAAACTATATATCCTTTAATACCAAGCCAGATTCAGAGCTCGCACAGAGGAGATCACATCTTCCTCCAGTATCTTGACAGTGTCCTAATGGAAGAACTACTCAGAAAAGCACATGATACTTAATTTATTAAATTGAATGACAGTCCTAATGCATCCATTAAAAAAAAAAAATCCCTATGTTCTTATATATAATATTACATTGGTGGGTTATTTTGTAAACTCTTTGTAAAGATATCTGTACTGCATGAATGCCAAGAAACCACAAGGAAAGAGCTCTTATTATCTCAGGATGGATAGGGAGGGCTGCTGTTAGTACTTGAGGATTAAAGTATGGTTTCTGAATTTCAAATCTGTTGCCTTTTATCTCAATTTTTAGATGGAAAGTGTCACAATCAATTTCATTTAACATCTGTGTCTGAGAGCTGTATGAGGCATCCCATGTGCAGTCGAGATGATTTGTATGTTTTGCAACTTAGTAAAAAACATTCTTATACCTTTCATAATATTTATTTATTTGATAGTAGCTTCAAAACCATTATTATGTACAGAAATACACATAGCAGAGAGTGGAGGAGTCCTACAAGTAGTGAAATCTAGGGACCTGAAAGACATCCATATGCCAGTAATGGCCATTATGCTCTCTATCTTCTTTGTTACTGCTTGTGAAAATTTATAGTAGAAAAAGGAAAGGACTTTTTGTTTTAAGATATTCGGCTGAATCTGTTTGCACTGAGCACAATGGAATGACCAGAGTTTCTCTTAACGGCAATATTTCAAGAATTACCTTCTGTGATCAGGAAAAAAAGAGACTAATTCTAAATGAAAAATGGTGGGATTGATTGTGGCAGAATGTCCCTTCCACACTCCACCCTTCTCCAGTTTCCCCTGCTTTTCTGCTAGCAGGAGTTTCCCTTAGAGGATGCACAATGACTAATGCCTCATTTTCTTTTTCAGTTCTTCATTGTTCGCAGATTATTTAAATCAGAGTATTTTAAGCCTAATATTATCTGAGCAAGAAATACCAGCCCTCTGGAACCCCTCCCAGGGAGCAATCAAAAAGAGGAGGACAGGTTACAGCTACTGCCTGAAGATTTTGGCGCTTATCACCACCACACATTATACTGGACAATATGTTCTTGAAACCTGGTCAGTGCTTTTATAGCAAAGGCATAAAACCCAGTGGTGACTGATGTAATCACTCACTGCAATCAATTATATAAAAACCCTACTCAGGCTATGAAAATAACTCTGTAATCATGGTAAAAATTGCAAAAGTCTGCTTATGAAACCAACAAGGTTGTATGCTGGGGGTTCCCCCCCCCCTGCCCAGCATTTTGAACATATGAGATCAGAAGAGACACAGCTGGAAGCAGAAGACAAAAAATTAATTATGAAAAGTCACTTTATACTGTCTGCTCTTAACTGAAACTTAGGACTCCAGAAGTAAACTGTTTCCTGCAGCAGTAAACAAATTGGCTAAAACTCAGGAAATTACTCCCAAATATATTTATATTTATACTATATGTAGTTACAGGTAGTAATAAATAGGATAGAGATCCTTACCGGATTGTGGATGAGTTTGAAATCCATGCACTCCCCTGCCTGGGTCTTAGTGTCATTCCTAGATCTGTCCCTACCTAAGTCTTCCATTTTTTTAAATTCATCTACTATACTAGATTTCCTAGCTAGTTTTCTGAGTCTTGTTGGTTGCAGCTGATCCATGTTGGCTCTACTCAGAACCTGGGATTCCTCCCTGAGATTATCTCCTTGTCTGTGTTAAATTACTCAGTTGAAAAGTGGCAGGGGGGCCTATATGCTGTGGGTGTTGAGCAGGGCGTGTTTGTAGTTCCTGTTGCAAAAACACAAACCAGGAATTGCTATAAGCTTACACTAGGGTATTTATATTCCATGTGCTTGATCTACACACAGTGCTGAACTCTAATTCCTGTATACTTTCCCAGATAAAATATTCGCATGGCGGTAGGTTATCTTTAACCTGCCATAGCAGGGATTAGCCTTGTCTAGTTTGTGGTTCCAATGGTGAACAGAATTTTCTCAGGGACAGAAACCTTCCTGAAATCAGAGCACTGGAAAAAGCCAATGGATAGAACATAAAAGGAACAAAATATAAATTCAGGGGGTTTCAGAAATAGCAGTGGTGATCTGTTTTCACTCCAGTCCAGGTATACGCTAAAGCCATGAAGAGTAACAATTTGCTGATGATCTTTAGCAGTAACACTTGGCTAAGATAGCTGATTGTAGATGCACTTAGTTGCGATTATGTCCAGAAATAGGAAGAGGGGAAGGGCATCTTTATGAACCTGAACACAGAGATAGCCCATTTTGCTGTCATCCAAAAACACTCATCCAGAAACAATGCTCAATGATTATATAGCACTGCTGCTGATGGGCCCAATAGTGCTTGCAAAAGTATCCTCGCTAGCTCCAATTATGATTAAATCTTACCTACTGGATTATCAATGAACCTTTTTTATTTCTTCCATTAAGCTCATCATAGAAAGTTTAATGATCATCAAAATTATTTGCAATGCAAGAAAGATACAACTATTATCAGGCAGAAGAAGTGCAATTGAGACTATACAGAACAAAAGAGCAGTTAATGTAGTTAAGCTCTTGAAAGTTCCCAATTTGTTTAGCTAACAAAGTATTTGAAAAAATATGTCAACAAAATAAGTTACAGGCAAAAGCTCAAACCTAAGAAGTTGAAAAATGAAGAGATGAGTGATGCAAATATGAGATAGTCACGGTACCAAAGGAAAATATGATCTTGTGATGTAGAAAATGTCCGCAGCACAAGCAAAGATCACAGAAGACCATAAAAGAGAAGTTTCAGTGGAGGGAAGAGTAGAGAGGCCACAGTGGAGGGAGGTCAGGTCTGTGTACATGAAAGGTCATAGATGGTATTTCAGTATTATGGTTCTACACCACGTGTTTGATAAACTGAGACTTGAAGACCATCAAGGAGAAGCAGTAAGGCCAAAGATTCATGAGATCTTGGGGCATGCCTGAGATTATCTTTCATTTCATTTCAGATTATGATAGCTTTTAGGAAGGAGGGATGTTGAGAACTGAAAATAGAAAGTCTTTGTGCATTAAGAGTGCCACGAAGGAAGCAACGAGAACAGACTTTGGAAAACAGGCATTGTTCTAACTTCCTTGCTAGCAGCACCAGAAGGAGGTAGTTTTATGACACAAAAAGTGTTTTCATTTGATAATGTTACCTTGTAAGTCTGTAGGACTGCAACCTATATCCCTTAATGCTAAGAGAGTATCTTAACCACAGAACCATTCGTCTGCTATGTTCCATGGTTTCATAAGCACAAACTACCATGAATAATTCAGGAAGCACTTTGACACTGGTCTCATTAATAAGACACATAATCAAGGAGATGTTTAAATAATGATGTAGAGAAGGCAGAAGAACTCAATAAATATCTAATTTCATAAGAAGGCAAAGAAGGAATTCCCAGCCCATCCCTAGTAAAGAAGAAGGATGTTAAACTAAATGCCTCTGAGGTGTGGACATAAGAGAACAAATGGGTTAGGTTAATTTTTAATAAATCTCAGATTACTGAGGAAATTCCAGAAGACAAGAACAGTGCTAACATTTTGTCAATGTTCCAAAAAAGTTTAGTGCATTGACATATAGGTCTTTTAGCATGGAGTCAGCCTGAGCGAAATAACAGAAAAACTACAAGACTAAACCTATAGCAAGAGATAGGAATAGAATTTCTAGATGTTAAATCCATCTGGTCAACCCAATCTCATTTGTTTTACTACAAATTTGTCTGATAAAGGATGCGTGGCAGAGTTTGGTAAGGTATTTGCCTTAGTATCACATGAAAATCTGATTAAAGAAGTAGTTTTGAGAGCTAACAAAACGTGGCCTTCTAGGCAATTGTGTCTCTCTTGGTTAATTGACGGTTCCACAATAATAAAGCTAGATTATCTGTTTACTCTGCATATATCAACACAGGGCTATTATTTCTTCATGCAGGTATTTCAAAATGACAAACATGCTGTCATCTTTAACTATAGCAACTACTCAATAGATTCAGAAATTATTGAGAGTGATAGTTGAACTCCAGTAACATTTTCCTACAACAATCTACTTTTATGAAATCTTGTCTGAATGGCAGAACACAGAGGGTTGTCATCAGCGGCAATGAGTCTAGTTGGAGGCCTGTAACTAGTGGTGTCCCCCAGGGGTCAGTACTCAGCCCAGTCTTGCTCAACTTCTTCATCAATTACCTGGATGAAGAGTTAGAATGTACCCTCAGCAAGTTTGCTGATGACACAAAACTGGGAGGAGTGGTGCATACACCAGAAGGCTATGCTGCCATTCAGCGAGACCTGGACAGGCTGGAGAGTTGGGCAGAGAGGAACCTGATGAGGTTCAAGAAGGGCAAGTGCAGGGTCCTGCACCTGGGGAGGAACAACCCCATGCACCAGCACAGGCTGGGGACAGACCTGCTGGAGATGAGCCCTGTGGAGAGGGACCTGGGTGCGCTGGTGGATGACAAGTTGACTATGATCCAGCAGTGTGCCCTTGTGGCCAAGAAGGCCAATGGGATCCTCGGATGCATTAAGAAGAGTGTGGCCAGCAGGTCAAGGGAGGTTCTCCTCCCCCTCTACTCTGCCCTGGTGAGGCCTCATCTGGAGTACTGTGTCCAGTTCTGGGCTCCCCAGTTCAAGAAAGATGAGGAACTACTGGAGAGAGTCCAGAGGAGGGCTACGAGGCTGATGAGGGGACTGGAGCATCTCTCTTATGAGGAGAGGCTGAGGGAGCTGGGCTTGTTCAGTCTGAAGAAGAGAAGGCTGAGAGGCGATCTTATAAATGCCTATAAATATCTTCAGGGTGGGTGTCAGGAGGATGGGGCCGAACTCTTTTCAGTGGTGCCCAGTGACAGGACAAGGGACAATGGGCACAAGTTGAAGCATAGGAAGTTCCAGCTGAACATGAGGAAGAACTTCTAGACTTTGAGGGTGACAGAGGACAGGAACAGGCTGCCCAGGGAGGTTGTGGAGTCTCCTTCTCTGGAGATATTCAAGACCTGCCTGGACGAGGTCCTGTGCAGCCTGCTGCAGGTGACCCTGCTTTGGCAGGAAGGTTGGACTAGATGACTCACAGAGGTCCCTTCCAACCCCAAACATTCTGTGATGCTGTGGTTTTGTGAAATATATTTATCTTTAGCATATTTATGTCTTCACAAATGTGCTTGAAAATGACAGACAGACGAAAAAATGTTGGGGGTCTGAGGACAAAACCAGGCACCTTGCTTCCATGAGAATAAGAGAACCATGAGCATTGTAAAATCCTAACAAACAACAGTTTTTACATGGGTTGGAAACTCTCTGTCTGAAGATCTCAGAAAGCAATGATCAGTAAGAAATCATAAACAAATAATAGTACTTCTAAAGAAACCTCTCAGATGTTAGTTATAAAAAAGAGCAGATTATTCTACATGGTGAAAATATAATAACAAGCATAGGGAAGCCATGAGAGACATCTATAAGGTGGACTGTTAAAAGTACATTTTAAGAAAGTGACGTTTAAGCTCCAATAGCTAGCAAAAAGGAAGCAAGAACTGAGGGATGTGCCCTGGAAACCGTTAACTTCAAGAAGGTTTAGAGATCACAGTGAAGAGCTGACTCAGTATGTGGTAACTGTGTGATGGTGTGGGGAAGGGGACTTATTATATCTGGGTTGTAATACTAGAAGAAAAGTATTTTACATCTACACAAGGAAGGAAGGACCAACAGCCTTTTAAGCCAGTCACAGCTAACCAACTGTAGCACAAGGCTGTAAGTAGGTGTGTTTATACTGGGCTATGTAAGTGCTTGCCTTAGGAAGGAAGAAATCAGAAGTCAGGAGAGGCACCTGAAATCCAAGATTCTGAACTTCCTGCTAGCTACATGATGCCAGGGTCTGTTCTCTGACTTGAAGGCAAACTGGCACGCTCTAGCCACAGCCATACTATTTGACTCTCTTTAACTCCAAGGCAGGATAGCCACATCCAACCTGCCTTTTGGGCAAGGTCTCTGACTCAGGAGTTAGCTAACTCCTGAATGCCAAAACAGCACCAGGAATTGCTCCAACAGTTTAACCCAGGGCATTTGGGACCTTTGTGTTTTATGCAAGTGTTCATTCCACACTCAGGAGTAATCTTGGTGTAGTACAGAGAGCTCTGTGCAATAACTTACCCTCTTGGAAATGCTGTACCCACAGTGCAAACAGATGTCAGTGTTTTTTTCTTGAAAACCCAGCCCAGCCACTATGGAGCAGGGTTCTCCTACACACCTAATCCTTTGATGATGTGTTTTCTGGTGTGCCCTGCAGTCCCAGACTGACTGTATCAAGTCAATCACTGAAGCACCTGCACCACCCTCACCACTCCCATCTTTCTCCATGACTGTGCAGGTGGCTTTCCACAGAGGAAGTGACAGGTTTAGCCCAGAGAGGCAACACTTAGCTCAAAGCATCCTAATTTCTGACTGCTTTACCGCAAAATGTGGGAGTTTTGTCATTTTTGCCATCTACTAGGTCCAAGAAAAAAGAAAAAAAATGTCACAGGTTGCTATTTCATAGACAATCACAGAATTAATGCACCACACTACAAGCTACATATTCATCATCATGGCAGAAACCTCTGGATATTTCTTTATCATGCAAGAAGAAGAAGTATTTTCTAGGGCCCAGACTTCATTCATACACCCTTTCACAGATCTTATTTGCAATTGTCAAACAAGTGTTAAATTCCATCTGCCTTTTTGTGCTTGCATCTTCACAGCTAATGGAATCCTGAAACATCATCTAATCAATATTCACTTCTATAACAAATTCACAGAAGTAGAGTGCCATAAAAAATGAAAAAAATTTGCTTTTATCCATTTAATATAATTTACTATCTGTGTATAAAGCATGTTATTACAGCACTATAATCTTAAATCTGATTTTTCAGCACCCTAATGAAAGGCACATCTACATTCCAGAACTCTCTGACAAATTTCAACTTTTCAGCAGTTTTCATTGCAATGTGAGCGCTGTTCAGGTGAAGATTGAATAGCAGAGCTTTCTCACCTTCTCACACACTTATTTCCATCTAGAAAATAATTTAACAAGATTTAGCTTAAGAACACTATCTTGTTTTTGAGATCAGATTTCAGATGAAAAAATAAAACTTTGAAAAACATGTTCCTAAACAACTGAGCATCATCCTTTACACAGCTAAATAAATAGAATCATAGAATCACAGAACGGTTTGGGTTGGAAGGGACAATAAAGATCATCTAGTTCCAAACCCCCTGCCATAAGCAGGGACACCTTCCACTAGACCAGGTTGCTCAGAGCTCCATCCAAACCAGCCTTGAACACGTCCAGAGAGGGGGCAGCCACAGATTCTCTGGGCAACCTGTGCCAGTGCCTCACCACCCTCCTGGTGAAAAATTTCATCCTAATATCTAATCTAAACCTGCCTTCTTTCAGTTTACAACCATTACTCCTTGTCGTATCACTACATGCCCTTGCCAAAAGTCCCTCTCCAGCTTTCTTGTAGGCTCCCTTCAGGTACTGAAAGGCTGCCGTAAGGTCTCCCTTCTCATGAACCAGCACCCCCAAGTCCTTTTCAGCAGTGCTGTTTCAATTCATTCTCCACCAAGCCTGTATCCATGTTTGGGATTGCCCCAACCCAGCTGCAGGGCCTTGCACTTGGCCTTGTTGAACTTCATGAGGTTCGCACAGGCTCACCTCTCAAGCCTGTCAAGGTCTGTCTGGATGGCAGCCCTTCCCTCCAGAGTGTCGACTGCACCACACAGTTTAGTGTCATTGGCAAACTTGCTGAGGCTGCACTCAATCCCACTGTCCATGTCGCCAACAAATGATAAACGGCGCCAGTCTCAATACCAACCCCTGAAGAATGCCTTTCATCACTGGTCTCCACTTGGACATCGAGCCATTGACCACAACTCTTTGAGTGCAACCATCCAGCCAATTCCTTATCCACTGAGTGGCCCATCCGTCAAATCCATGTCTCTCCAATTTAGAGACAAGGGTGTTGAGCAGAACAGTGTCAAATGCTTTGCTCAAGTCCAGGTAGATGACATCAGTCACTCTTCCCTTATCCACCAATGCAGTAACCACGCCATAGGCCACCAAATTTGTCAGGCATGATTTGCGCTTTGCAAAGCCATGTTGGCTGTCACCAATAACCTCCTTATTTTCCATATGCTTTAGAGTAGTTTCTAGGAGTATTTGCTCCATAATCTTGCCGGGCACAGAGGTGAGACCGGAGGCCCTGTAGTTCCCTGGGTCTTACTTTTCACCCTTTTTAAAAGTGCAGGTTGTATTTCCCCTTTTCCAGTCCCTGGGAACTTCACCGGATTGCTATGACTTCTCAAATATAATGGAGAGTGGTTTAGCAACTTCATCCGCCAGTTCCCCCAGGACCTGTGGATGCACCTCATCAGGTCCCATGGACTTGTGCACTTTCAGATTCCTTATATGTTGAGTGTTGATCTCCTGATCTCCTCCTACAGCGGGCAGTTCTTCGTTCTCCCAGTGCATGCCTTTGCCTTCTGTGACTTGAGCCATGTGGCTGGAGGACTTGCTGGTGAAGACTGAGGCAAAAAAGCCACTGAGTACCTCAGACTTCTCCGTATCCTGGCTAACGAGGTCTCCCAATTTCTTCCAGAGAAGGCCCACATTTTCCCTATCCTTCCTTTTATCACTGATGTACCTATAGAAGACAAAAAAAAAAAAAAAAAAAAAAAAAAAAT
>Ga0065711_1006573_pt1 | contig 16942 bp, 6 predicted proteins | sample Hoacrofraction12_FD_59098 | JGI IMG/M metagenome (GOLD analysis project Ga0065711, IMG submission 59098) | Hoatzin crop microbial communities from Cojedes, Venezuela - Epithelial fraction 12 v2 (version 2) | ecosystem: Host-associated > Birds > Digestive system > Esophagus > Crop | place... | reverse complement strand
TTTTGCCGCCTCGCCGCTGCGGTTTTGCCACCGGAGAAAGGGTCCCTCGGCGCGAGCCTCTGCTCCAGAACCCTTCACCTTCAGTAGCTTCGCCGAAAGTGTTTTCTTTTAAGTCATCAGACACACAAAGCTATTGCCCCACATGTCTCATACCTTCTTTTACCAGCACCTGACATCTTCACTTTCCAAAGCTTTGGTGACACGAATCAGATGGGGCTCTGGCTGGGCTCTGCCCTTGGCTGGCAGGGGTGTGCGGTGCCCGTGACCAGAGGCAAGATTTCCTCACGGCTGGAAGAGCACAAGCACAAGAAACAACCTAGTTCTGCTGAACAGCAGAAGACTCATCGGTCCTTCTTCTCTCATGGTTTGTGAATGCACAGTAGAGTACAATAAATTGAGGAGAAAGCCCATTAACAAGCTGGCAAAATAGTACTTTCCATCCTTGGGCTTGTAGGGAGGTTTCTTTTTCAGTGTGCCTAGGAGCAGAATAACAAGGGAACAGATAGGCCATTCCACCCCAGATGGCCTCACAGCCATTTTTTTCAGTGAAGATATTGTTTTCTGGTTCCCATGCACTGCACACATTCATCAGGCAGGATTAGCTCTTGGTGTAAGCCCTGCTGATGTCAGTGAATCTGCAAAAGTTTGGCTAAGCTGCCTTTCCACGCTTAGACAGAATGACTTCAACAAACCCCTGAGAATTAGGACTTTCTCATTTCTGTGTTACTTATGAAATCAAAATAACGCTTTCAATAAAATGAAAGCTTTTAAAAGAAGCACAAGAAAATACTCAATGCAGTAGCAAATAAAAGCAAACAAGCTACTTTTAGTGTTGACATTGATTGATCAGAAAACGTTTCATTTCGTATGAACTCTAATGGTTGACTATTAACTCTGACAAACTTCTAAAAATGCCTCTTTTTCTTCCTGCTCATATTAGCACCCATTTCATTAGCAATACAGAACTCACTGTGTCTGCCTGGTAGGAATAATAAGCATCTGTCAGGATATCTGCTTCTACAATTAAATCCTGAAACTGCTGTATAGTTTCTAAACAAACAGAAGATGAAAATCTGGCTGTTTCTATCCTGAGAATTATTTTGGGAATCTGATTGCCCACAGTCCACAGGGGATTTAACCTTGCCCCATTGTGCATCACAGAAAGCACTTAAACTGCATGACCGTTAATTTAATCACCCTGAAGTTTACCAGTGGGAAAAGGAGGGCAGAGGGGGAAGGAGACCCGAGAAGCACACAGTAGCGGTCTGTTGGTCGTCCATTCCACAGAAGCCATCATCACAACAGGCATTAATTGACTCCCTCATTGGCAGTCTCTAGGGAAGACTGAGTTCAGTCCAAGCCTAAGCTGGTTTAATAAAAGTATTACCTCTCTCCACAGACCTTGCCTCCTACCCTGAAGCATACTTTCTTTGATGGGGATGGTCCCTCTCAAGTAGCCCTGAGGCCAGCTGATTTACTGACAGGTTTAATGTGACTACACATGCAGTGGAGGCATAAACGCCAAACTTGTTCTCCACTGTCGTGACCTCAAAACCTTTCAGAGCATTCAGTTCCTGTAGCAAAACTTTATCATGATTTTTTTCCCTCAAGATACATTTCAAATGAAAAAGAAATCAGCAATGAAAAGAACTCTATTTAGGTACGTGGACAAGAATTATACACTTCGGTTACCACTACAATTTATTTTTTAGTATCCCAAATGTCATTCCACTTTTTTCTTCTTAAAGATGTACTAGATTTGTATCTTCTCTCTCTATGTTGCCTAAAGAGTAAATTTTCAAAAGTGGGGATATAACACCTGTGATTTTTGCTAATCAATTTTCATGGTTTTGTACACTCTAAGAGGTAGAGATGTCCATTGATCTGATGACAGAACCACAGGTCACATAGTTTCTTCCAACTACACTTATGTTAAAGTGTCACATTTCTGTTTGGCTAAAATATCTATTAAAGAGAGGCAATCAGTCTTGAAATGAAGTTGTCAAGAAATGGAGAACGGTTCTTTACCTCAATCATTTGTTTTGAATTTTTATTGGAATTGAATTAAGCTGTCCAGGGAGGTGGTTGAGTCCCCATCCCTGGAGGTGTTCAAAAAACGTGTAGATGTGGCACTTCAGGATATGATTTAGTATGCATGGTGGTGTTGAATGGATGATTGGACTTCAGGATCTTAGAGGTCTTTTTCAACCTATGATTCTATGATTGAGGGTTGACTCACTAATCAGTCTCCTAGTGACATTTGTGTACCTTTATTGTTAATCTAAATTTGTGTGGATTTAGTATCCAGACTTTTAAAGCAGTTTTTTCTATTAAAGTGTTATTTTTCTGTTATTAAAAAGGGTTGGTATTATGTGTTCTTGGAAGTATTCCAATACTTTAATTAAATAATGTCTCAGGTTTCTCTTTTGATGAAGTAAATGGACTTGCCTCCTTAATTATCTCCTCTCCTTGCACTTGTACCTCATTTAAGATTTGGGGTTGTTCTGTGATCTTTCTTTAGTCTGTCAATCTCCCCTCTAAAGTGCAGACATCAGAATGAGAAACAGTACTCCAATTTTGTTTTCACTGGTGATCGTGTAGATACATAGTTCCCACATTTTTCCAAATCATTTGTTATTCACATCAGCTTTCCTAGGTGTGTTTGGTTGTCAGTCCTTCTGGAAATTGTGCCACTTTTATATAAATCACTTGCTTTAGGCATGCAAAGTTGAAAATACTAGTATTTGCTCCAAGAAACTAATCCAAAAAGGAGCTTGATGTAGACAGAATCTAGTATGCCCAGGGACATCTATTGGCCTTAATGAGGCTTTATACAAGCCCAAATGCCTTCCCATAGAGAAATCCATGAATCAAATCTGAAAATATTTTGGAACAGTAACGGGAAAAAATGGGGGTAGAAAAAGAGAAATACGGTGCAAATAATCGTCCTCAGATAGGCAGCACTGTGATTTTTCCAGTTTCAAAATTACATTTTAATTTATTTTATTTTAATCTATTTTATTTTATTTTAATTAATTTTAATTTATTTTCTTTTACTTTAGTTTATTTGTGTCTGACTAGGAAACAGATGATTGATAACCTGTAGTAAGAAAGAATACAATGGAACTGGAGGAAAAATTCTACAACTTGTCCTGTGTATTTCATGTCATTAGAAGCACATATGTCAGCTAAAGCCAAGGATTTAACAGTAACACTGTATTTTCATTTGGAGCTTATTAATTGGAAACTTTTTTTAAAGTGGAAATCAGTTTGAAGAGTACCTCATACGCTATATTCAACTTCAATTCCTACAGGAAAGGATCTTAGAAAAATAATCAGAGATCACATGGAAAAGTAAACCAATTTGTTAATCACTTCAGAACATTACTAAAATCTAAATACAAAAATTGAACACAAGCTTTCTGACACTGAATTTAAGCTTCAGTTTCAGCAATCCAGGGCCAGAGGCAAGTGGAAGATGGGAAGCAAGACGAAGTTGCTCAAGGTGAGGTTGTTAACTATCTTACTGTCTTTCGTTCTTTTTCGGAAGTCAGGAATGCTTTGTGTACAGGAGAGAACGTGAAACAGCCCGGTAGGAAATTGCATTTACTTCACCACAAGATTTAAGAAGCTGCTAAGATTTGTTAATTGCAAAAGAAGCAAGACTAGCTTTGACTTCTGGAGTAAAGCTGTTTTTCTGGAGTAACTTTCAAAAGCCAAGAGGAGCAGCTTCTCTTTCTGTAAGTGCAGTTCGTGCCTGCCACAGACACACAGTGTTTGCATGATGAAATAAATGTTGAACTACCTAGCCAGTCCATATTTTTCTTGTGCAAATGTAGAAAGCCAGTTCTGTGAATATCCTTCTGAAAGTGGGAACAAACTGTAGTCAAGTTAGGCTGGTAGTGGCACTTATGGTTAAGATTTGCTTGTTTGGCAAATTCCTCTGCTTTAAGAAAATACATTCAGTGAAGCTATGGACTAAGTGGAGAACATATTTGCTTTCCCTTGATTTATGAGATCCCAGGAGATTTATCTAACTGTCAGTAAAAATGAAAATCTGTTTCCATCAGTCAAGAATGGTCAGGATATGTGGAGAATATGAGTAGAGGGTAAATATTTCTTCTGTCAGTGAAGGAATACTTAACGAGTAAAAGGCACTGTTGAAGTTTTAGGAAGTCCTGATGTTCCAAGGCATTTTGGCACAACCCATCTATGCAAGCTGAGTAAATCCGGTAGGGACTCCTTTTGAAAATCTCACCTGTTCTGCACTGGTGGTTTGCTCTTTAACTAATTGTAAAGATTCTGAGATGGGCTACTCAAACTTTGAGANAATTGAAAGGGGGAAAATGCCTAAAGATGTCCCTGATAACTGAGTAATTCTATAGTTCTATGTGAAATCTGAACTGACGTAAAGTATTACTTGACTTAAAAATAATTATAATAGCTTAAAAGGAGGTAATGATATTGTAAAGCTTTGCTTGGGGGAATTTTCCTTTTTTGGAATAACCATTTTACTACGAAAATATTATCTTCACACTTCTCCTACTCATAGCTAATACCCCAAGCAATAAAAATACATTATGTAATGAATAAGGTCTATTCTGGTTGTCAGGAACTGACCTTTAGGGATGACGTAACTTATGATATTATGATTTTTGACAGGATATCACAAAACTATGAGATCATTTCTACAATACATCAGAAGATTTTGTGATCACAGAAGAACATCAAATGAATCCAGAGCTGGAATTAAAATGGGAAATATGGCTCTTGAATAATATCAGTAGCCATTTCACATGAAGAGTCTGAGATCACTCTGTAGCATTACACAATAGCACATGATTCTGCGATGTGTTACAACACATTGCAGCAACATAGTTTTCACTTATTTTGATTTACATAAACAAGTACAAACTATTTTAAAGTCCTCAGGAAGACAGGCTTTACAATAGCAGCTTGTACTGAAGCTTCAGTTTGTGTTTATAAACATGCTTATATGCTAGTAAAGAGTGGAAATTTGTCACCAAAAATGTCCGTTTTCTTCTGTGCCACTGCTGAAAATGTTTACTCATGAGTTTATTGTTAGGTATGCATGAGTTTGCTGAAGGTCAGGTGCTTGAGAACTTGGTCACGTAAGTGTTGTTCCAGAACAGGATAATGGTTCAGCGATTTCCATATCTTGTTCTAGCAATGGCCCGTGATGGATGCTTCACATCTACTTAATGGTGCAACAATACATCATGCAGATATCATTGTACTTATCCTACACAGCCCTGGCTAAGGAATACTGAATCTTCAGAATTGCTAATACTGAAGCTGTTTCAGGCATTGTTTTATGTGAATCGTCCTGACTCCGCAGTGTTAGTCCAGTTTTCGGAAGGAATAGCTCTGCTGATTTCAATACAACTTCACCAAAGGGTTGGATATCTAGGAAGCCAAAGTTCACTTTGGGAGCAGGTGATGATTCTGGTCATTCATGATTTCCATTGTCTCTTCCAATTGCAGATTTCTGGTGATGACAGTGGAAATGTATGTATGTCCTTCTAAAACAGAAATAAAAGCATAAAACTGGCTAGATACCTTTCCATTCTATCCTCACAAAGTCTTATATTTGACAGAGTGTTAAAGATGAAAAACTAGAAGTTATACAGTGATGTACATATATAAAAAATCAATTCTAAGCACAAACTCAACTGTAGAAACCTGATCCTCTTACTGCATTATTATCAGTGTTGTTAGTGTTGATAATATTTCTGTTGCTAGACAACATAGCAAATGTGGAAACCTGGAAAAGGCAAACAGCAGGAACTAGAGGAAGACTTTAACTAGACTTCAGGAAGAAAAGGCGAATGCTTTTCAGCTGTTTGGTTGTGTTCTTAATAACCACTGAAAGCAGATAAATAGTTTCTACATTTTAGTAGAATGAAATCCAAATTCTTATTCTAATTATTGCAAACATGAACAAACCAGCTTTCTGTTAGGCAGTTTTCTTAGAGAACAATGTGCTCTGTCAACAACTGTACTCTGCACCTAGCGGTAAGGCAGAGGTGGAACCTCTGGTATTTTTAAAATTGTTTTGTTACCAGGCCGGGTTCGGGAGGCTGAAGTTCAGATTCAGTAAAACCAAGCCAGAGGAAAATAGAATTGAAGGGGACTGTTGGTCCACTTCCCTAGGTGTACTTATTTTCTGTCTGGCAGATACTCATCTGGCCAATTGCTGGAAACCTGTAAAGGTAAGGACTTCCAGACAATTTATTCTACGCTTTGCTGTGCTTTTCTTTATTTATGCAGTCTGCCCTGAAATCTAACCCTGATCTTGCTGCATGATACTTATTTTTCTATCTTGGAAAAGAGAAAACACTATTTCATTTTTCTCTCAGATTTCTATTACATGCGTTGAGACCATTGATTGTTCTATCTTTCCTCTTCAAGCCAGACAGTCTTTATCCAGTCGCGCTCTTTTTTGAGTTACGATGTCTGATTACTCTTGTTGCTCTCTTCTGACCTTCACTGAAGAGATTTGTATTTTTTTCTTAGATGATAGTTCAAACCATGCCAGAATGCTACAGCCAAAGGTCTTCCAGTTCTGAACAGAGAGAGAGATTATTTCACATATCCTTTGGGCCATCTTCTCAGCATACTGTTGTCATTTCTTGAAGTTGTTAACACATTCAACAGCTTATATAATACCTAGAGCTTCTTTTTAGGAGCTACTGTCCAAGAAGTTGTCCCTCAGTGTGGATTTCTGTAGTTAAACTTCTGAGAGTATTCATTGCATGTGGTCTTAATGACTTTTTTCTTTTTGCTAAACCTTTTTTTCAATATGTCAAAACCATTTTGATTGCCAGTGTCTGTTCCATGTAATAGAAGAGGTAATTAGGCTGATTTGACATCATCTGTTCTTGAAACATCCGCGTTGGCTGCAATTTATATACTTGTTGTCTCCCAGAATTTTATAATGTAGGTTTTTTTCCTACGTTCTATGACACTATTTTATTTTATTGTGTTAGCCACTTGTTCATAAATGTCTTTTTAGTGAAAACTCATACTGAAAATTAAAACACATTTCAACTTTCTGAGCCTTATTTCTTAGTAACTTTCCCTTTTTAAATATTACAAGAGTTCCATTTTTTTGTTCTGTGTAGGTAAGGAGTGCTTTCCTGGTGTCATTAATATGTCCGGTAGCTTTCAGCTTGCTTAATGGCATTTTGTACTTCGACCTTTCTGACTTGGCCTTGGCATGTTCGTATGCTTTTTTGCTATTTTTTACCTGCTTCAGTAACAACAATTTGTTTGCATTTGAGTGTGCTTCCTTCTTGTGTATGAAGGTGATTAAGAGTTCACAGTTCTGTTCGTACTATGTTTGCCTTTCCTCTTCTTTGGGGTAATGTTAATTTATGACCTTAGCATAATTTCTTAGAGAGTAGCCACTTCTCCTAAATTATTCTTCCCATGCCTCCCATGAAGTTTACACAACAATTTTTTAGTTCAATTTGATGTGACGTCTTGAAGCTTTATGTTTTCTGTTTTCCTATTTACCTTCCCTCTTTTTCTAAGAATCCTGAACTCTATCACTTCATGTTCACCTTTACAGAATTTGCAATCCATCTTCAGATGCTAGCTCATACTTAGTATAAAAACCTCACCTTTTGGATATTAGATGTAGTGATGAAGTAGAACCTTCTTTATAACTCTTTCCTTACCTTCTGTTTCAAGAATCCTGTCACCAAACTCTTCCAGAAACTTTATGGACAGTGTTTGATCTGCATCTGCTGTGTCTGAGATCTGTAAATAGTTAAAATACCCTATTGGGTCATGAGCAATATGTCAGTTACTCTTGAAAATTCTCCTGTTTAGATTCCCACTAGTGTATCTTTTCTATTTCTTTTCCACTATTACGCAAATATTTTAAGATGTGGGCACAATTCCCTCTTCATTTCAGCTCTATTTTTTTGGAATTCTTGATGTGAAAGGGAAATTTCCCCTCCTGTCTGTCCTTCTTAAAGAAACTTTAGCTTTCAGTCTTACATGTCATTGCACCAATATTTTGGCATGACAGTTAAATGGTACTCATTTCGGAGAATTAACTCTTCCTTTATATTCTTAATAATTCCTGTATCTGAGACATTCAGCAGTTGATCATTGTTGCTCTGTCTTGTCTGTCGTATGCTCTAAATCATAAAAAAAAAATCAAAAAATGAAGAATTAAAATGTCAATGTTATGCCAATGGAGTTTGACTCAGCTGTCATATTTAGCAAAGGATTCCAAGAAAGAATATATCAGCGTGTATGCGATAGTATGTACGAAGAGAATCTGACTTACCCAGGACATATCACCTCTATTGCGCACATATTGTGTCCATTTCTTCAGGATTTAAAGATGCCAGTAACCTGTTCTGAATGCCCAAATAAACGCGTACGCTTTCTTTTCACCAGGGAAAGCCACTGAATTGTGTGGAAACCCTGGTGTATGGTAGCCCTGGAAGTCTGCAGGTCTGCTGTAATAACTGAGTAAGACTTCAGAGAACAAGACCATAAACTTCAGAAGAAAGGCAATAGATATTTTCTAATAAATGTAGGTATTGCAAATATTTTTTTCTTTCTAGAAAAAGGTAGCATAACATTGTTTTGTCTCTTCCTACTATTTGACATCTGTACACTTTATACTTCTGGAAAGAAATACATGTAATTGTTTAAATAGAATTACTTTCCTGTTTATAATACTCTCTACTGAACTCCTTAGGCATCTTTCTATGCAGGATGCATTCTAAGGTTTCGCTTTGAGCGTTGTTTTATGATAGTGCTTTTCCTCACTCTTTTCCACACGGTATTGCTGCACTTTCATAACCACTCATCTTTAGTTCCTTTTCTCTTCATTACATCAAAACAAAGACGTGATGTAAGTTTAGGACAGTCAGTGAGGTCTGGAAACTACGGCCTCTGTTTTTGATTAAGACTTCTAAACAAAACTAGATTTTATTTTGTATCACTTCTGTGTAATTTTGTCTCTATTTGTGTTGAAAGTTTAGTTATCAACTTGATAGATTAATCTTCTTTTGAACAATGCAAATGAAAAAGAAAATAAGCTTGTATTTTAATTTCATAAATGAAGTATTATCATGTCTTTCTTTTAAAATGTATGCAGGACCTGTTGTTGAATTCTCCTAAGGTCCTCTAAGTCAGTGAAAAGAGATAAATGTGTAGGAGACCAACAGATAACAGGAGTTCAAGGACCCAGAGGTAAGTTGTTTGTCAGATAATGAATTGTATAGGTGACGGAGTGTATTTATTAGTTGTTCAAGTCAATGTGGAGTTTTTTGCAAGGCCAGGCAAAATTTCCTGGATGAAGTAAAAACACTGCTGAATAAAAATTAATTTACTTTGGTATCAACATTCAATCTAAATTCTTTTCAGAACACTCTGCCCTGCTGTTTTATAATAAACGATGCAACTAGTCTGCTGTGTATTGACTTCTGGTTTCTAGAGTATATTGAACACTGCATTGCATTCAAAAAATCCCCAAACTAACAAAAAAGTAACCCGTACTCTAGATCTGATATTTTGTATGTGAATTAGTTTTACAGATCTGTGAAATTAATTTCAGACCGAGCTTTCATTAGTTTTTATTTCTCTTTCTCTTTCAGTTTACCATATGGGAATGTATCTGTTATATAGCAGCATGCATTGAATTGAATCTTGCTTAGTGTTTCAGGAGAGGATGGGTACAGCTGAAATTAAAAAGTAATTTTTATTTAAAAAAAAATCATGGCTAAATATTCATGGTATCTAAACTCGAATCTTGGGAACTGAGATTACACACAAACATGTTATACTGTTAAATGATTGTGGTAGCAATAGCAGAGATCAACTGATTTACATGTGAGGCTCCCAGGAAGTTGATGGGAAACTGCCCACAGAGCAAGGGCAGTCTGTGGTTCTAAGTGCATTTATACGGCACACAGTGTGGAAACTCCAGTACTGCAAACTTTATACTTGTATTTAGCCCACTGTTTAGCTTGCCATAGGTGCTGATGGATTACTCTATAAAGGTGAAAAGAAGTTGCATCAGCTGTTTGTGGAAAATGGACTTCTCTAAGGAAGGGAAAAAGGTAATGTATTTTGAAATATAAAACAGAATCAGTTGCATTCAATAACAATATAAAAACAGATCATATCTGTGTGTAATTAATTAGGATATCCTTCACTCAAAACAGTTCTTGTAAAAATGTTGGCCTAGGTCAGTACTAAGTCAAAGTGCATTAACTTCTCACATTGATTTTAATGGAACTATGGTTGTGTAGAACAGGCAGAAAATTGACTTGCCACTGTCACATTCGGAGTCGGAGCCTAGAGCCAAATCAGCATTTAAATAGCTAAACTATAACTCCACTGTAACTTAGGTAGCTGAGCTCTTCAGATTGATCCACAAAATCTCTGTGTGACTGCTTAGATCCCTGACGTGCCAATAGACTTACTTTTGGTCAGCAACATTAATAATCTCCCTAAAAGGTAGATGTATGTAGACATTGTTATTTAAGCCAGATATAGCAATTTATGTGTTCATCTGACACCTAAAGCCATGAAATCAAGTTGCAATTTTAACTAGACACATTTTACATTGAAGAAGCAGTAGGTGATTTTGTGATCAACAATATTTTTCATGGAGTATAGAATTATGAAAACTAAAGATTCCCTGCCATAAAGATCCTTTAATGCAATCTACGAATGGAACAGATGCCCATTTACACAGTCAGGGAATTTGGCTCATGCAGAAGAAGCTTTCAGTGACCCATTTCTTTGGTTCTAATAGGTTTCTTTTACACCTTAAGGGTGTGCTGGACATCATTGTTCACCTTGAAATCCCAGCCAACAGATATTAAAGGAAGTTCAAGAAATAATGCCCACAGCAAGCAATTAAGAGAAACACAGACAATGCTCAACGAAGGTGCTTGTCCTTCCCGTTTCTAAGGAAGGACATGTTGTTAACAGACTGAGAGAATTCACTGATAAAGTCAATCCTGAATAATAACATGAGAAGCTCACCTCTACCACACCCACAATTTGTTTAACCATGTTGCTGAGTAGAAGGGGGAATGTTTACCCTTGCTTTAGTCGATTATCAGAAATATCAAGGGGGCAATTTTTAATGCTTTGCTTCATTCTGGCCATCTAAATTGACATGAAAATTAGGTTAATTTCTTCTGTGCAGGACAGCCTGCCACCAGTCTCTTTCTGACCTGCATGCAGGTGCTGCCAGAAGGATGTGGCCACAAACAGCAGCAGCTGCCGCTGTAGGGTGTTTTGTCAGACTGATGTTTGGGTGCAAGTCAACAGTTACTCAGAGCACTTCTATGCATGCAGTGCTCCCATTTTAACAGCTAAGATAAAATGGGAGCTTGGTGTGCATAGAAGTGGCTATGTACCCACTTTTTATTCCAGTTGCAGAGATGGAAAGTTTCTGGCATCCAAGTTTTATCAGCTGTAGGAGCACTGCTTCTGATTTTCTTTACATTTCATCTCTCTGTAAAGTGCTGTTGTGACAGCTGACTCTCAGTGTTTTGGCACTGTTCCTACCAATTCTTCAGGTGCTTTCCCTAGAGTTTTGAAATCTCATTTCCTCTGCTTTCTACATTTGGCATTGCCTATCAGTCTTCCAAGTAACAAAAGTCTGTGTTGGTCCTGTTTCATCTATTGCCAATTTTCTCTTGATCTGTGATTTGATGGCTTTTAAATCCTCCTCTTTGATCATCTTCTTAGGTATAAAATCTGTACACTCCCTGTTTAGTTTAACTTTTGCGTCCTTATAATGTTTAAGTTTGCAGATTATAACACCACAGAGCCAGACAGATCCTGAGGGAAGGCAAGTTTAAGGGGGTCTATACAATACAATAGCATTTCCTTACAGTGCAATACAAGCAACTCAGAGTACCAAGAAATCCATGCTACAGCACAATATTTGCATCTCTGAACTTGACACTGAGTATTTTTAAATTTGTTGAGAATATACTTACTGGAGCTCAATGTCAGCTAAAAAGCCAAATTATAAAACGCTCAATTTTCATTCCTGTCTGCACTAGTAAAATGAACTTTAAAAAAAAAGGGACTTTCAAAGAGCTGTGGAGCCGTGCCTTAAAAAGCAACTGCAAGTCATTTTAGGGCAAAGGTACATATATGGGATGAGGAAAGCAGAGAGATATTTTTGCTGCTAATGCTGAATGAGAGAAAAAAGTAAATTCAGCAGGACTGCCAATACAGCCTGTTCTGTATGTTCTCCACAATAAAATTTGAAAGAGACATTTCACATTCTACTCCATGGCATCAAATGACTTAATTGTACCATTAACTCTATAACCTTGCACTAAAAGTAACTGATGGTTCATGAAAATCCCTTAAAAGAAATAATCCTAGCAACTTTTCTTATGAGATGGTTTCCAAAACTTTCCTCTAGCTATTAATTGTTATTTAGTTCAACAATATATATGACATGTCACTACATTTAATTACATTAATTATATATAATGATTCTGACAAAAAGACATACCACTTCCATTACCCAGCAAAAAAATCACTTCATCTAAGAAATGAAAAACTGCAAGGTGAAATAAAAGGACATCAAAGAAAAACAGAGAAAAGACAAGGAAAGTTAGAAAGAAAGTCATGAGGAAGAGGGAGAAAAAAAGAACAGAAACAGACAAGGACAGAGAATCAGATTTTGTGTTTTCTTAACTTTTACAGTTGTCCTCTGTGTTTAATCAAATTTTATTTGTAGATAACCACAATTTGTTGCATGTCAGGTACCATTGCTAGAAGGCATGCTTCTTCCTTATGGACAGCATTGATAACATGTCTTCATAGATGTATCCCAGGGTTGAGTCAACTGGGCAGACTACTGGGTGTTCAACATTTCTAAAGATAGGACATACAGTTAGCATCAAAGTAAGGCAAAAGAATAAGGTTTTTATGGCACACAGCAAAAGTTTTATATTCTCAGACATTTTTACTGCAGTTCCAGAGGAAGTGTCGTCAATGTCACTACACATTTATAGGCACTAAATGTGTATATCTTTCCTTCATTTTTATTTATAGTTTTTTTCATTTTCAACACTATGGTGCAGTTTAATGATACAACTGTTGGTAACAGTCTTGTAACAGGACATTTATAGTAATACAGTGTTTGTCTGAAATATACTTCTGATGGTGCAGGTGAGATGATAGGTACGTGACAAATGGGTATATGTTTCTTGGAAATGTCATCTCCTGAGGAGGAACTGGTGCTTTTACATTTGAAATTCAGGAAAAAGGTAAGGGTTATGTTCTTGTGACATAGCTGTCTGCACTGAGGTCTCCAAGAGGTACCTCTTCAATGTATCATCCATGAAGTAGTGAGGTCAGAGAAAGGGGTCATCTCCAAAGAACAGCCCAGCTTCTTTGAAACTTGGCAGCTTGTCCTCTCTGTCATGTTGATCTAGGCCTAGGACAGTACGGAATCTTATTTTTCATAGTCTCCTTCCCTTCTTTTGGAATTTGATAAAAGGAGCCTGAAAACCTGCCACAGCACCAGAGACAAACACCGATCTTGCAAGGAGGAGCAGGGGTGGATGCCTACTGTAGGCGGCCACAAGACTCCTAAGCAATTGTCAGAGAGAGATAAGCTCCTTACACACTTTGCATTGCTCTTCAGAAATCACTACTCCTCGTGACTGCTTGCATGTAGAGCCAGGTTTTGGCAGTCTTATGCAGTAAGTAGCATTGCGTCATTCATTGCTGCCTTAAGTCTGGGCAATAGCCATTCTGAAATACAGATCAGAAAGAAAAGGATAATCTGAGAAGGGAACTTCTATTTCTGTGTCGACAGCTTGTTTTGCTGCTATACAGTGTAGCCACAGTAGATGAAAGAGAATTGTGTAATCAGATTTTACAGGAGCATTTGCTGGTAACCGATGGAAAATGCTGAGAAGTGTAAGGAAGCGCATTTGACGTGATTTAGTTGCATGATGTCTGTGCCTAATGCCTGACTGGGGCCCTGGAAGATTGTCTAGGAATGGGTAGGTAACAGCCGCTAAACCCATGCAGCCTGGGAGACAGCATTCCCTTAACTCCCAGGATGCTCCGACTGCCTTCAGCTGCAAGCAACCAGAGGGAGATAAACCCATGATGTTCAGAAGCCACTTTGTCACAGTGGGTCTCCCTAAGACTGCATGATGCAGAAACTAGTTTCATGGGATAAACCCTCCTTAACATCAGTACTGCTGTGAAGGTTTTCATGGGGAACAGACAGGAGTTACCTTTCTTCCTTGACTCTACTGGCATTCTTCTGCAGCTGAGTACCATAATTTATACTACCTTTTGTTGTTTTCTCACAACTGATCCATTTCCTTAGAGCTAAAATTGGAGGGAGACCATCATAGTCTCACAGAAGCTTGCAGATAACAATAGCAACAATATTTAAAATTTCAGATGTGTTTTTTTCCTAATTGTTACCTGCATATTAAGCTGGCAGTAGTTCTTGGGTAAAAAACTGCTGCTGGTTTAGTATGGACAATATGTGTGGTCCCTCTTCCATAGCCCCTGCCTGTGTCTTCCAGGCTTCACTTTCAGTAACTCTGTTAATCCATTCTGTATCCTCTCTGGATCAAAAAAATGTCAAGTACCATAACAAACTGTGACATGGTATTAGGCATACAGTTGTCTACCAGGTCATCTCCTTGGAATACTGAAGGTCAGTGTTGAAGCCGATGGCAGTAGATCTCAAATGTTTTGAACAGCACAATGCTTTCACTCAGGGCTTTGTGAACAAGAGTGTGGAAGCCAACTTTGAGCATTGACAGAAAGGTCTAGTAGTCATAATAATAAGTGAAAACATTAAAATTGGTGAAGTTAGAAAATCACAGGGTTCCTCTTGTCATTGGATACTGTGGTAACTGCTTCAGAAGAGTAGATAAGAAGGAAGCCTGAAGATATTGTTTTATATTGAAATAATCAATCTATTTCTGTGGGAGTTTCATATTAGCAAAACTGAAAACATGCGGTTTATTTCCTACCTGCATTTGAGAATTTAAAATATGCCTCTGGCAGTTCTTCTTTGGGAATTAATACTGGGTTTTCTTATTTTTTGTTTCTGACAGTTTTTTTTAAAATGAGATTAACTGTATTTTGGACAGAAACTCTAATCCATTTTCTGCGCTTTCACTGCTAAATAGAGGTGGTGAAATATTAATAACAACTGGTGAGATAAGTCCCAGAATAATAGGAGATTTGTCGTTAAACACTATTTCACTTAATGCAATTCTGCCCCTTCATGTTATTCATCATTTGTGAAACTTAGTCATGTTTACAAATGTGGTATTAAAAGTTTAAAAATTCTGAAGGAAAATTACTGAAATGGAATTGAATGTGTTTGGAGATGCTTTAAGTTCAAATACTGATATCTGTCTCCTATTCCTGTTTCAACACCTGACAGTCAAGAGCCAGAATACTTTAAGAATCTGCGCTTTCTCAGTGTAATGTTAGCATCAAATATGAGCTTATGAAGGTGTAAGACACCTGTCTCACCTCTCCATCTACCTATATCTAAAAGAATTGCCTCTCAAACATAAAGACATTTTCAAACATTGTTGTGTTTATCCAGACTGATACCTTTGGAAATTAAATACCTAATACCTAAGACTAATAACAAAGCCTGCAACTAGCCCCTGAAAACTGTGGCAGCATGCCACACCGTGTCAAGCGTCGAAATAACGGTGTATCAATAATATGAGCTCAGTAAATTTGAACTTGTGTTACAGGTATACTCATCATACATGCAAACATCCATAACATTCAGTATTGGTTATCCACATTAATCACCTACTTTAAGATCAATGTATCTAGAACTATAGGCTAAAATTAATGTACATAAAAGCATAAAGCTGAAAACATCACCCCATCTATTCCCTGCTGCATCAAATGCTTCCGAAGTACTGATAAATCAGAGTCCAAATACAACAGTCTAAAGTCAAAAACCAGAAATAATCAATACCTGCAGAACTTACCAAACCGGAAGACACAGAACAGTTACTTAGTCCAGACAAACCCTTTAGATCACAGAAACCAAATAAATCCATCAGATCACATGAATACAAACACTATGACAACAAACACATAAAATCACACATTTATAGTCGCGACCACACAGGCACACCAAGTTCTCAACATAAATCCAAATATTGCAAAGACTTATGAACAGACAAGGACTTACAATAACATTCAACATTTAACAGATAAATTCCCAAGCCTCAGTTTCAGGAAGAGTACTCTCTTTTCAATTCTGTTTTAGGAAGGGCACTTTCCCTTCTGCCCAGGGATGTAGCCCAATGCTGTGAAGATTTCACTACGACTAGCAGGCAGGCAACAAGAAACAATACTGGAAGAGTGCCTTTACCTTATTAATGGTCCCTGCTCAGAACTTTTTGGTCCAGGGATCAGAGGTTCTCCCCGAGAATCCCTCGGTGCTGGCTGGAGGTCCTGCGATCCCTCAGACCACTGATGTTCAAGAGCAGGGTCCTACCTGGATACCCAAATTCTGTTACCAGAAAGCAGCAAAATAATTCACTCTCCAAAACTTCACCTCAGAGCCCTAGAAAGCAGACACTCTCGAGAACTCATTAGCATATATTAATATCATAATCAGCTAGAGCGGTTTGCAGCGATAAGGATTCTCTAGTTAATACTACAAAGTCATCTTTAGCCAGCAGCAGGTAAATAGCATCAGGATCTCGTCGTGTCAATTGCTGACAACGATCCAACCTTGTGCTGTTAAGGACACTATCACGTCTGCCTTTGTGGTTAATGTTTTCATGGCCGTATGAGACAAAAAGTTCCATTCCAGAGTCTTCAACTCCTGCACATTAGCACACCACTGACCTAAAAGAGCATAAGGCTGGGAAAAAAAAAAAAAAAAAAC
>Ga0065711_1040454_pt1 | contig 16943 bp, 9 predicted proteins | sample Hoacrofraction12_FD_59098 | JGI IMG/M metagenome (GOLD analysis project Ga0065711, IMG submission 59098) | Hoatzin crop microbial communities from Cojedes, Venezuela - Epithelial fraction 12 v2 (version 2) | ecosystem: Host-associated > Birds > Digestive system > Esophagus > Crop | place... | reverse complement strand
GGGGGAGGAGAGGAGAATCCCATGTGGCTGTGAGGAGTTGCCTTTGGTCACTGCGCGGTGCCACCTAGAGCGTACCCACGGGGGAAGGTTCGGCAGAAGCCGCGGGACGCCTTCTTGCCTTCCAGCAGAAGTGAAAGGGAAGAAAAGTAACTGAAAATACTGGGTTTGGATTAAATATCAAAGAAACTGCACGGGGGCAAGTTGAGAACTTCAGTCTCTTTCTGAGGTCCACGCTTTTGCTCACACGTGTTCTTTGAATTCTTACATGTACCTAAGTGTGCAGATGTGTACAAGCACACCCATATTAGTAGTATCTCCATTTACTTACGTGGAAGGAGTTGCCAAGTGTGTATTACTGAAGCAGCCATTGCTGCTTTTTAGACTGAGTCCCTGACATACATTAGTCAATGCAGAGAGCTGGAACCTCGCTTCTAAACCCCTTGAAAGTGCAGTGTGCTGAGGAGCTGACTGCAGGGAGCAGGTGTCAAACAATATTTAAATGACATTCTCAACAAAATAAATATTGAGCTGCCCTGTCACTTTGGGAGAATAATCTGCTCAAAAAAAAAACCCCATTCATTGTAAACTGCCTCTGACATTTGTTCTTCAGGAATTATTTGCAGTTTATCTTCTGAGCTAGAGCCTTTTATCAGCACAGCAGTTGAACTGCAGTGCAAAAAAAAATGGTAATTGAGTATTTTATCAAACGCTTCCAACAAAACGGACTTTGCAAGTCGTAAATGAAGATTAAAACCATTGTTGGCAGGGATGAACAAATTGGAATGATTTATTATCCAAAACATCAATATGTCACTGCTCAGAAATAAAATAAAAAGAAACAAACAACTGCCCCCCTTCCCCCAAAATCTGCACTTAGTCTCAGCCAGGCGATGGAAGGTAAATACATGTTTTAATTATTTGTGCTAGAGAGGCTGTTTAAAAAAAAAAAGAAGAGAAAGCATCATCATAATGGCGCAGCTGCTGTGGGACATTATGTGAGGAAAAGAGACAGTAATAAAAGAACTGTGTCAAAGGAAGGCAACTCTGAATGTGTACTTCAGCTCTCCTGATTACAGAAGGAAGATTAAATATTATAAATGGGGCAATTTGAAAAGTAGATTTACTACTTGCGTTTAACACCTAAACAGCCAGAGTTTTTAAAAGGGACCTGATCTCACTTATGTGAAATAGCCTCAAAAAAATAATGTGAGAGGAAAATACATTGTAAAAGTGCCTTATTTAAACTATATAAATAGTTGCAGGGTTAGGAATAAAATAAGTGGATCTGTTACGAGCTCTGTATTGGTTTCAAATTACAAAGCAGAGGCCAAGAGAAGAGTCTGACAAAGATTACAAGGTTTAGGAATTTTATTTTTTTAAGTTCATAAAATAGGAGGCTATGTATGTTTGGTCTAGGGACTTCTTGGCCCCAGTTTAGCAGAAATCGCTCTCTTGGATAGAGCAGTTGGCCTCTACGGTGAGTAGCCCAGTAGGCATCAGCAGGCTGTCGGGGTTGAGCAGCGAGGCTGTGTAACTATTTTTTTTTCCTTTTCCTTGAAAACTTTACTCCTCCTTAGAACCAGCGCACAAGCACGGGGTTGTCAGCCGCTCAGGGGGTGCAGACCTGGCTTCCCGGGGTTGCGGTCGTGGTCCTTGCTGACCAGGAGCTGGGCTGATCACAGCCGTGGCCTGGAGGAAGCAGACCCTGGCTCTGGGCGGGTGGACGCTGCTTGTTCAGCCCCAGCACCGGAAGGTACGGGAAGCTCAGGTCTGCTTTGGGAAGTTGGGATTTTCAGGAATTTCAATGTGTACTTGAGCAATTTCTGATTTCCTACAGTACTTAATCTCATGCAAACTATGACTTTGTGTTTAGGGCCAGCGCAAATACGTTTCCAGACACAGCGTTCTCATCCCTACGAAAAGAACTGTAGCATTTCCAAATTAGACAATTGGTTTCAAAGTTTTAACATGTAAAAATATTCTGTGGCAGAATTTGAATTTTTCAATAAATTTACATTAAAAAGTGAAAAGAATTTCAACCCCTAGTACTCCCAGTTGGACAGAATTATATAACCATTTGATCTTATATAAGAATGATCTTAATATGGCATTTCTAATTATGAAGAAAACCATTAATGGATTTGTCATCTGTTGGAAAGAAAGAAAACATACATTGCAAGATTGCTTCTGAAATTTTTTTCGTGGCATTTAAATGCCATAAAATTAGGGAAGGTGGTACGAGTAGAATCTTCGAAATACTAGTTTAAAACTATTTCATCCCTGTTCTTTAGATCAGGCAGGATCAAAGGGTTCTGCTTGGATCCTTTGTTTATAAAAAGATCAAAATGACTGGGGAAAATTATTTTCTGGTAGCTTACCAGCTGCTGTTTCCATTTCTGAATCAAGGTAATCATAGAGTTGAAACTTATTGTGAGTTAATGGATGTGGAGCCACACTCTTTTCACATCCCCACTTCTTTTCATTTTCTTGCTCTTCTTTCTCAGTGATGTGTTCTTTATATTGAACACTATATTTTTAAAGAAAAAAAAAACGAGGAAGGTGGAGGAAAAAAATGAAAGGTGCTCTTCTGAGGACAGGTTTCCCTGTTGCTGCTGTATTTTTATTATTTAAGCGAGACAAAACTTGCATGCTGATTTTTTTACACATTGCAGTTTTTTTCACATTGAATAAAGGAGGCAATTTAAAAACAAAACAAAAACCCCAAAACAACCCTAAAAAATTCCAACCCCAAAACACACATAGAAAACCAAAACAGCAAGTAGAGCCTTACCTTAGCTTAAAAAAATAATTTCTGGCTCAAAACTACGTAGTTTTTGCCTCTTCTGAGCAGCAGAAGTCTACATTTTCTGGAGGCAGGAGGCACCCAGCGATATCAATCTTACTATGCCAGAGCAGAAAATGGTGTTAGAGAAGACTTGATTGTCTGCTACTTCATACCTTGTATCTGAGGGAGAAACATGGGCTCAGGAGCGTAAAGCCAGCTCTGCCAGGGGTTCACCCTGGTGGGACTGGTCACAGCTGGTAAAATGGGTAGTGTGGGCATCCTCCAGCTTCAGCCTTTAAAGTGGGTGGTTGGTCCCCAGAAGGCCCCATTCCAGAGAACATCTCCATGAATCATTTCTCCTACTTCTTGATTCCCGAGACAGCAAAATGAAAAGATTAAATCAAAAGCTTACTTGGCGCTGGTAAATCGTGTTCCTGAGGGCTCATTAAGAGTGTCAGATCTCACTGGCTTTTAGCTGGGCTTTTCCCAACCCTGGTAGTGGCAGAGGGTGCGCTATTTCCTCGTGAAGCCGTACGAAGTGCAGCTGCCTTTGAGGAAACTCAGAAACGTTGCGTGCGAAGCGTTGGGCCGTGGGGGGTGAGAGCATGGGGGTGTCGGTGACGCCCCGGCGTGGGGCTGCGAAGGGCACGCTGCCCAGCTCCAGTGCAGAGAGCACAGCCTGTCTTGGTGTGCTGGCTGCCGTCTTTGGTGCTTTGCTGATGTTTCTGAGACAGGACTGGCTAGTAGAGGGTGAGCTGGAGGAAATACTTGTCTGAATTTTTGAAAGTGCGGGTATGAGAGCCTGAAAGCAAGCCATGAAACCTTTCTGTACTTTATTCTTACGGTACAAACGTTGCTGGTTTTCTGTTATCACGGTTTGCATGTGTGTTTTTCTTGTATGCATTTGAGAAACAGACTTGGGTCTGTTCAGCATGACATTCTACACCCGTTTAACAAAGTTTAGATGTATTTATTTCCAAGAAACTCTTTATTTTGTTTTATTTATTCTATGTATTATGTATGATATGGTGTATATTACACGTTTATTGTTGCGTACGTTACTTAAAGAACCTTCTGGTCCTTATGGGTACACAAGGTATCAGGAATCCATGGTTTTTTTACTGTAGTATTTAGGATTTATACACACGAATGTGCTTCTTGTGACAACCTCCTGCTTTCTTTAGAGAACAAATTTGCCTTGAAAAACAGTTTTTGAATTTTTGTAGCCTTCCTGCAGAATCGTGGTGGTGTTCTTGGAACTGGAGTCTCTTGGCTTAAACGCCGGTGGTGGGGTGGACTCTGGGTATGCTGCTGGGATGTGGTAGCCTCTCTTCACTGAGGAGAAACCATGGCACTCGGGTGCCTTTTCGGAGGCTGCCCCTGATTCCCATGAGGCACTGAAGGGGGATGTGCAAACAAGTATTTTCTTTTTATTCCCTCTCTTCTCCGCTCCCCAAATGCTTCTCTGTAAAGCAACCAAGAATCAAATACTATAGTCTTAAAATTTGTGACATACATAAAGTAAAAACACGTTGGTTAATTGTAGATGGTAGTTCTGTATGTTTCTTGAACACTGGTTTTAGATTAAGTACTGCTTTTTTTTCTGTCTCATTCTTGAGGAGAGGCAAAAAATTTAAAAAAACTTAAAAATTTAAAAATTTTTTGTGTGTGTGAAAACCAGACATTGTAGTTTATGAAAAAGCCAGTTAATATTTCCCAGTGAGTGTTCTTCTGCCATGATGTGTAAGTATAACCTTGACTTTTTAACTTTCTACTGGAGCCTACAGAAGGTCATTTGTTCCATCTGCCTATAAAAACAGTTTTTAAAATATGTGTATTTTGAAGGAGAAAAGTCACCTTGTTTTGGCTATTTGCAAAATGTTTTTGAAGTGAAGCAGCTATAGAGATTGATTAGTGAGATACAGACCCTGTTTCTGCTCCAAAAGTTAGATTCCCGAGAGTTTTGTACAGTACTCCTAATGTGTCCTCTCGTCATCGTTTTAACTGAGAAACTTAAGAGATTTGTTAAAGATAGATGTCTTCTGCTGTTCTGTACATGACTGAGGATATAGTAGAAAAATACATTTATTAATTTAAAAAACAGTTTTATTTCTCAATTTCACACAGCTGCTTTTAGGTCATTACTGGTTTGGTGATAGTACATCCTCACCATTAAGCTTGCAAGTGGAGGAGAATAGGAGGCTTCAAAGTGATGAAAGCACTGGGGGAGAAATACTACTGAAGAACATAGAAGGAGGGATTTGCTGGGCTTGTGGGTGGAGAATGCAGCGTGGGAGGTGCCAGGGGAAGTGAGGGGAGACCACCAATGAATAGTTTGTGATGTACCTGAAATTCTGTACCTGTAGCTTGGTAACTGTGGGTAATTAGTAGTGAAAGTAAATAGGAAACATTTCCATGTCAGGTCGGCACTGGGAGGGAATGATATCCTAGGTCATAGGTCTTTCTCTTTTTCTCTGATGCGTGTCAAAAATTGAATTTTTATGTTAGCTTGATGTGATGTTGTACTGATTTTAGCAGCATCAAAATCCTTTGTAGGAAATATTGGTCGCAGGCTTTTTTCCTTGACATACTGTGTGCAAAGCTAACACATATATTGACAGCCTGATCCTTTCCACAGCAACTGCAAGGTATTGTGTCTGCCATGTTGTTGCCTCTGAGTAAACCTCTGGCATCATATAAAAAGTTCTAGATACCGTTCAGTACCTTGCAGTAAAGGTGATCCCTGGGAACTGCTTGCTAAACAACTCCTCGGTATACTGTACATCATTGTTATTTCTTGTAATAAAGGTGGAGAGGCTGTGTACCATCTGTACAGTGTTGGTTGGAAGTTCGTTTAAAACATTACGTTCCAGAGCGATTTGGAGTTCAACAGAGATAATATTCCATCTTCCCCAATTAAAAAAAAAATAAAAAAATCTACAGTAACGTAATATTAAGGTTGGAAGCTAAAGCTCTTAGTAATTGGGCAAATGCCAAATTTGGCAAGTATGACCCTTTTCATACACTAGTTGCATAATTGCATGATACTTTTTTATGAAGCTACTCTTCACAGATTTCTGCATGACACGTTTAGGGAAACCATGTCTCCTGAGCTTGGTGTGCTTCAGGAGAGTTGGCTTCAGTGTCCGTTCTGTCCAGCCTGGAAGAGAGGGCAGAAGGGCTGTCTACCAGGACCAGCCCTCTGGAACCAGTCCGAAGATGGAAAGAGATTAGGAGTGGTCATCTCCATCCATAGTTGTTCCTAGACCTCATCAGAAATGATGAATCCTTTAGCAACCATACTTAAAAGTAATTCTTGTGGTATACTTCATGAAAAGGTCCATGATGGCCAAAATTCTGTGCTAGTATTTGCTTCATTGTTCGGTTACAGAAATGTCTTGGTGACCAAGGAACGCTTTGTGTCTAACCCTGTAGATTTCATGTGTTGTAGCTGTTTCTACAAGATGAATTGGTCATATCATAGAGTTGGTGATTTGACAGGCCTGTATGTGGTGATTAATCTTCATAGTCACCTTTTTTCTGTTCACAGATTTAGTGTGACATAGTTGATATGTTGGTACAGATTTAATTGTTACCCTCGAGAAATTAATATGGGTGAAGTGCAGCTTCCTATCCCACTTACAGCATCCCACCCATACCCCCTTTCTATACCACTAGCTTAAGTTGCAGAGGGAGCATAACATGATCAAAATAGCAAGGCTTGAGGCATTCTATGAATAGTGTCAAAAGATGTTATGCTGGCTGAATGTAAGGTAGCTTTTGATTATATTTAGTTCTTCTGAGTCAACATTTTGCGTCAGGTTGTAATATAACTGCATAAGTAATAAAAGAAATACAATTAAAATAAATTGTTTATGTACTTGTTTCTCCAATCAGCAGGTTTTTTCCTGGCCCCTCATGTCCCAGTGACCTTGAATTTTGAGCAACTAAGTAATAGTGCCCATTAAACTTTATTATCTTTCTCTGCTACACAAGGTAAAATAAAGTACAGGACAAAACTGACCTACTCTGCAGGCTAAATAAAATAAGATTGTTACTTACAATTTTTAAGACGGCTTTCTTATTGTTCATCTTCTGATTTAAATTACGTATAAAATGTGTGATAATTAGAACACCCATGGGGGGAGGACAACAAACACTTATGACCTGGTCATCATTTGAGCATGTGCTGAATGATTTTTGGGAAGTTAGCTTGATATTTTCCAAAGGTGGCATCAAGAAATTACTTTTGTTTATTCAGAGAATATTCAGAGAAGACAAATATTCAAGAATTCCTTCCATAGTCTGAGTGGCAGTGGTTTCCTTACCTGGAAGAAAAGCTTAGTTCGTACTTAATCGCACGATGCCTGTAATTCTCTAAGAGCTGCTCTCTTGTTGGCTTCTCTTCTGAGACTGCCTGCGACAGTGCTGGGTTAGCACTGGTGCTGTTCATGTAAATTTTGAAAAAGCTGGACAGAATCTGTCAAATTTGGTCTCCTTGTGCACCCAGGTCTGCTGATCTCCGTGGCATACTGCTAAGTCAGTCTAATATTAATTCTTTGTCAGAAAAAGGTGACTCTGAAGTAGGTCTCCCCAGGCTGTCTGGGAGGATATCCTTCTGTAAAGCAGTGCTTGAGCTTATCTTTCTCTGGGTTTGAGAGTTGTGTGGTCTCCTGGAGGCAAAATTTATGATCATGCTGTTGGGCAGAAGGTGTCCAAAGCTCTTTACCCTCACTGTACCAAACAATCTTCAGACATGAGTGACTAATTCACTAAGCAGGTTTGATACTGTGATCCAGTTAGCAGAAGCTGAAGAACTTCTTGTATACCCAGCGGAGCCTCGTTTTCCAGAACCAGGTGTGGGGTTTTTTTTTAGTTCTTACTGCAGCCTTAATCTAGTGGACATGGTGCAAGAGTTAATATAACAGTAAATGTTGTGAAACTTGATCTTATTATGCAATATATGGATAAAATAAAACCCGTGCGTCACGCTGAATTGTATTGGTGCGATTTTTACCTTTTTTTTCTTTCTAGGTAGCCTTTTAGCCTTTTACTAGCTGCCGTAGGAAGAGATACTTGCTTAGAGGAGTCAGATTTTTGTGTGGAATCCTGTATTCCAATGGGAAATGGATAAATAAATCTGAGACACAACAGCATCTGGGATAATATCAGGCAAAATAAAATGACACTGACTCCCCCGAGTCCAAATAAAATGCACTGAACAGGAATTCCTTGTGTGATTGCTGTTAGATGCTCTCTATGGTGGTGTCTGCGTCCATAGTGGTGCTACCATCCTCGACAGAATTCTGCAGTTACTATTCCCTAATGTCTGTGTGTGTTAAGTGTTCTGTAGATGTGAGGAAACCATAATTCTGTGGTTTCTGGTATAAGGAGTGTGGTGCCAGAGCTGAAGGTCTGTTGAAGTGCCAGGACGTGCCGCAGGAGGACCCCGATCAGGAGCTGGGGCGTGCGGAGAGGCTGTACGCCGTTGCTTCCTGACAAACGTGGGTGGTTTGAGGACCGAGGGAGCAGGTCCCTGTTCTGGCCTGTGGGAGCTGGAGGGCTTTGGGACAGACAGCAGGTATCTGCCAGAGGAAGGTGGATCGTGGAGCTGTTAACTCCACTCATTCTCCCTCGTAGTCATTTAACCTGCTCGTAATAGATGAGCATCACCTCTAATGAGACTAATAACGCAGTAGACCCTTCCTGATTTTTGCAAGCAATGCTATACATCTACAGTGATTTGTAAAGTGAAAAGACATATTTCCTGTTTGTTTCAAAGATCTTGTCACTCCCTACTGCGGAGTCTTCAACCTCAGTCCCCAGACGCGTGCATGATGTCCAGCCATCCCAGCGTTGCTGAGGCGAGCTGCTGTTCCCGTGTCAGACGCCCTGTCTCAGTGTTTAAATAGGTTTTTGGTGGGTGACCTGCTTGAGGTAGAGTGCACTGCTTATGCTGCAAATTTCATTCAGCCAAAAATATTTTTCACAAGTTGAACTTAGCTACAAAAAGACTGAAAATTGCTACGTTGTAGCTTTTTTATCCTTGTTGGGTCCTGGCAGCTGCAGGTGTTGGGAGAATATTAAAAAGTTCTTATCCCAAATTGTGAATTAGAGCAGAAGTTAGAGCGTGATTTTTCTTCTCTCTGTTGACTAACAGGACCTCATCAAGTTACTTAGAAATAATAGTCCTGATTCTTTTGACTTGGGCTGCACGTATTCAGGACACTTTAGGCAAATACAGCTAACTCATATTTCTGTTTTGCCCTGTAGGTGCTATACATGTATGTGCAGTATGATCTCAGGGGTTTTATCTTAATTTTTTTCTTTCTTTGTAACCTTCCGAGGGAAAAGAAAGGACTTAAAATTGCAATATCTCTATAGGTATCAATGGGGTTGTTTGGGTGTAGTATTTCTACTCAGCAATGGATAAGTCTTCTGTGCATGTTATTAATTTCTGTGTTTTCCATTGGTAATATAGAATGTCAGCTTCTAATTTTCTACTGTGGCTACTGCAAGTCTGCCTCACTTTCGTACTTAATTTCATTAAATATGTGGATATTTTCAGAATTTTCCTTCAGACTGTTGGTAGTACAGGAAAGATGGTTAGGTGAAGTCATTTTTGTAAATCTTTTAGATAATAGAAAATTCTTGACAGCTAGAAATCTGACAGTTATGAAATTTGTGGAGAGAATGGAAAAAGATTTGTGAGATGTGGATGCGTTTCTTGTAATGCTTTTGGTAGCTGGCTCAAGTCACACTTGCTCTAGAGAACAAGTTACTCTGTGTTAACAAGTGTATGAGAGAGGGGGTTTTCTTCAAGTAGTGATCAAGTCTTTTGAAGTGAGAGGAAGAATCCAAAGGGAGGGCAGGAGAATGACCCTGTGCCAGCAAGGAAATAAACTAATTGCTTGGTAATAGTGGTGTTGGGTCTTCTCCTGCACTGATGTCTCCGCTGCCACTGATTGGCATTGCGGTAACGCTCTGTGCTCCCCAGAAAAGGGAGCGGAGGAGACGGAGTGATGAGAATAATGCATATAAAAATCTAGCAAACTATCCTTGCTGTGAATTTTTTAACAGTAATTCTTTTAATTAAAGCCTGTAAACCGCTTGGGTAGGTCATTTATGGACATCATGTATCAAAGAACATTATTCAAACTGCAATCTGAATTTGAAGAGATTTTCTGTTGATGTTGGGAGGAGAAGTCAAAGGTGGTCTGAAGAGAAGTCAAACAGCCAGCTAAAGACTTGGGCTATATTTTTATTTTGGGGATTTTTTTTTTTTCATATAATCTTACACAGAGAGTATGGTTGTTTTAAGAATGAGTATGAAGCTAAGTCGGTATGTTCCATGCCCAAAACTGGGTCCTTGTCTTCATGGTAATTTACTGCTGATGATCTTCGTGTTTACTCTACCACATTCAAAAACAGTTTTTGTTTTCTGTTCTGAGCAATTGTCTCCGAGAATGGGTTGTGCTTGGAAGAGGCTTTGCAGCTGTCAGATGCTGGGTGTTAGAAAAGGAGAGGACCCGGGGAGGCTGTCCTTGCTTACCTTACCTTGCTGTGGTCCCTGTGTAGGCAGGTGTAGCCCAGCTGCCAGACAGCAGAGCCCAGCAGGTCCAGGGGAAACGGCTGCGGGATGGGTGCTGCGGGAGGATGCTTTATAAACGGTACAAGGAAGCAAGTGTTCATTTTATTAGTACCTCCAGTCCCATGGTATTTTTGATTAATGGAATTGGTCCTGGCTGCTCCTTGAATCTCAAATTTGAGTGAAAAATCTGCATTGAATATGAGGGAACAAGTAGCTGTAGCATTACCTGAAACCAACCATTTTGTTTCTTGCAATTCTCTGTCTGCAGCAAAGTTAAAAAAGCACGAGGAACAGGGGAAAGACTTTGTGCTCTTGCAGTTGTGCAGAGTGAGTTCAAGATGTAGATGATTTCAATTTACAAGGCTGTTAGTCAGACATGAAATTAATTACAAATAGGCAAAGATTTCACAAGGAAACAAACAAAGTCTTTGACATAAATTATATCCTATCATTAAAATATTTAGAAATGTGTAATTATGGTATTTAGCAATGTTATTCAAATTATAATTAATAGGAGCCTCAATATTACCTCTTCTTAAGTGACTTCCTGTTTTGAAATGCTTTCTTTTATGTGCATTTTGGATTTAGATGTCCTATTTAGGTATTTTTATACTCTTCCTTCAGGGATCATTATTCTAGTGCATCGTGTGCAGAAGTTTCAAGGTCAGCATTACTTGAACAGTTGTAATAGTCCCAACAGAAAGATAAATATATATTGACTAAGGCTGGAGCTTCAATTCTTTCAGTTGCTGAAGGTCAACAGCCCCTCTGAGGTGCACTCCAACCTTCAAATGTCTATAGGTTAAATCACTGATGAATTACTGCACTTTCCTAAATGAAGGAAACATATTCTAGGCAGAGGCAGCTCATAGTATCATGCCTGTTGACTGATACAGTCTTGAATAACTGAGAGGAAACACTGTTCTTGCACCTCATGGAATTAAGTACAACACCCCACACCTGAATTTGGTCAGGGAACAAAGCTCCCATTCTTTTTCATATGAGAATCCTGTCCCTCGCGTGCTGGCTACATGGAAATGCATTTATGATTAACTTGCACTAATCAGTAGCAATCACTGAAAGCATCAGCCGCTCTTACGCTGAGAGTGTCTGCGAGACCGCAGTGCCAGTAGTGGGGCTCCGTATTCACAGGCAGATTTCCTCAGTGCGCTGTTCTTCCCAGCTTCCCGATCACGGGAGGATGTGCAAACATCCCACACTGCAAGCAGTGCGGAGTCTTCTTCACTAAAAATATTTTGAAGGCTGGAAGTAATCCTCTTACAGAGCCCTTGAAACCGGCACAGTAGGGTATAGTGAGACTAAATGAGATATTTGGCTTTGCAGATATTCCAGCAGTATTCCAGAGAGCGTGGTCTGCAAAGGTCAGCTTGAGATCACCAGGGGGGCAGAATAAAGAATCTTATGGGGTAGCTATGTATTTTGTCTTTGAGCCTTTTATACAAGCAAGCAATGAAACATACCGGGATTTAAGACTTTTTTCTGCAAGTGTAAGGGGCTTTATTTTTTGATTTAATAATATCTTAAAATGTCATTTCAAAATTAAATACTCTTAAAAAACTTTATTTCGGAATGCAATTTGAGGGACATTATCCTAGATATTTTCCATATTTTTAATTTCAGTTTGATATTTAGAATATGTACACGGTGAAGTATCTTAAATGAAAATGTTACCTTTCAGAAGACCTATTTTAAAATGACTTCCGAAGTCTTTGTTGTACCCAGGTTATCTGCTGCAGTTTCAGTATAGCCTGTATAGACCACCAGGAGCTGGTCTAGAATCAGTAGCTTTAATCTTTTTTATATAGATATATACATATGTATATATGTGTATATTTATATTTTACAATTTATAATCTATATAAAATACTTTACATTGGGGATTTTTTAATTTTTATTTTTATAGCAAGCTTGCTCGTTTCTTAATACAAACGAAAAAGCTGATACATTTATCAACAGTGTAAACGTATGGTCAGATATAGACTGACTGAACTAAGTCTTGTGGCCAAAATTTTGGAATTTAGGGAAAACACTAAGCATCATAATGTCTGTGATGCTCAGCATTCCCACAACTTGTTTGGTGACTGATTTTCATAGGAACTCATAATTTCATTGCTAATGAGTTGTAAGACTTTAATGCTTGGCACAACAACGGACTCATTAAAATATTGTGGTGACAGTACCCTGAACTTCAGCTGACAGTAGCCTGTAGTACCTGGGAACTCAGCTGTTGTCTGTTAGTTACAGCGTCCATTGCTGTTTCTGGATTTGCTGTTTAAATCTTGTATGAAACTGCACGGGCTGCTGAAACTCCGCAGCTTCGTTTTGCCTACTCGTAAGGAAGTGCAGTAACATCTTTTAACTGGTGTTACATTTTAGCATAAGTAATTTGAAATAAGGTTTGTGACTTCCTATTCTAAATTCCTAGCCTATTCACATACCTGAAGGTAGCTTCTAGGTTCCTGATTTCCATTTTTTAAAACTAAAATGAACTAAGTTTAGAGAATGAAATTTTAGTTTAGAAAACTAATAAATTTTAGTTTTCTAAAACTGAAGTGAAATAGTTTACTATTTATTTTTTAATGAGTTAATGGCAGAATTATTTATATAATTTAGTTATTATATTGTTTCAGTGGTTGAACAAAATATAGCATAAGACATCATCTCAACTTTATCCCCACTGTAAGATTAGAGAATATATCAATAGATACATTGCATTTGCTTTACTGTCCAGTAAAAAATAACCTTTTAATGTTCTTATTGCTCCGATCTAATTCCGAGTTAATGTTACTTTTTCTATCTTTTGTCATTTCATCCTGATGTGTTACGAATTTGGAAAGTTCTCTCTTACTTGTCAACATAATCTTCTCTCATTTTCTTTTGTCAAAGGTTTTCACGTTTTACACTGAGCTCTCAGCTGCTACGTTGGTATGTAATTAACAGCAAAGCAATTGCAACTACAGTATTTGGTAAGCAAGTTTTCCTGGTGCAGGCATAGCTATTTAATACAATTTCTGCAAGAATAGGTTTTTGTAATGATAAAACACTTTAAAATGTAAATTTAGAAGTATGGAGCACACTTCAAGAAATCCAGTTGTCCTGATAGCAAGTGAGATTCAACCCCAAAATACAACTGAGTGTAGCCATTATCATTATCTTGAACAGTTCAGAGGAATTGCATATACAGTATGAAACTTCCAGAGCTTACTCACTCCGGGTAAATGACTGTAAAATGTTGGGCAATGTTTTTCTAGTTTCAGATTTTTTTTCCAACTTTTCATAGTGCCATTTATTAAATGCCCTCATTGTCTGAATACAAGTCTGGGGGTTCGGTCCAACAGTCTGTAGGAAGATGTGTCGCTAAAATGAGGAAATGTGAGAGAAAGGGAGGCTAAGAAGAATTAAGTATCAGCAAATAAATTAACACAGTTTTAAAATGCATACCTATCATAAAAACCAATGATTTTATTCAAAAGATTTTATTTACTTTCAGCCTTCTCTGTGGTGGTATGGTGTTTTGTTTTTTTCCCCGCCTTCAAATGAAAGTTGATTCCCATACACATACATGACTCGAGTTGAGAACTTCTATAAAATACCCTATACTGTGAAATCGATGAAAAGAACATCGGTAACAAGTGTTTGGTAAGATTTGGATTGCAACAGTATACCCATAGAGGGAAATTACAAAATACTGAAACCGGAGAGTTTATCAGCAGATAAGTGCAACCTTCTGTTTGTGCTTGTGACCGTGTGTTATTGTCTCAACTTCTGACTCACTGGATTCCTCCTGAACGATTAAACCACAGGCTTTACAGTTGAAGTGATGATTACGTGTGACTACTGGAAACTCCTTAAATGCTGCCCAGTCCTGTTGAATAATTTGGTAGTAATTGTCCCACAAATGGGAAAGAAATGATGTGGCTACAAGCCGTGTTTGAGACATGCTTCACTGTACCAAATTCATGTGACCTTTAAGTTGCCGTGGAAAGCTTTTGTTTTATTTCATTGCCATTAGATTTCACTATTGATAACATTTTCTGCATTTCAAAAGACTTCACATTTTATTGAAATTTGATTTGATCTATGAGCATTGTATTATTCTTGTTAAATTTGTTTTTGGAAGGAGTGTTGTTCATCATTTTGTTATTGTTGATCTTTAAATCTTAGACTGGTTGGGGATAAGATCCCAGTCAAAGGCAGGTAAAAGTGGACTTGGCACCTGTAATCCTCACTTAGCATCCTTTGTCCTCCTGAGCTACAGCAAAGGTTGCCAGAGCAGAGAAGGATGCAGTTAGATTGGTTTGTCCTATTGCATGGTTCCATGGGAGCGCAAAGCTGTAGGTGACAACGGTGGACATGAATGCTTCTGACGACTTACAAGTGCATTGTTTTATGGAGGATTGTCTGCAGAAGGTTCTTCCACCATCCTGTCTTCAGAAAAAGCTTGCCTTTATGGAGAGACTAGGGTTGCTGCTCTGTGTCTTGTCTCGCTTCTCATCTTAGTATCTTTTTGGGAGCTTTTTGGCACTTATGACCCTCCAGCCTCAGTTTCACTGAGGATCTGCCACGTCAAAAAATCGTGTTTAAGGTGATGTGTGGTCAGACAGATGATAATTTGTGTTGCCTGTTCTTTTAAACCTGTTACAAATGGAGTTTCTGTTGTTTTCTGTAAGTCTTCTACTAGATGGTCCAAATGATCAGAAATGGACCCTGAAGAATATCTTCTTAAACATTGTTACTGGTGGGATCTCGTTGTAGTTATCAGTATTGATGTTAAGCTTTTTTATTGTCTCACAAATAAAAAATGAACATGAAAGGGGAAAAAATGTAAAATCAAAACAATTTATTTCTTTAAAGACCTAAATGCTAATAAAGAACAGCATAAACTCCTTTAATCAATCAAAGTTGTCACTTAAATGTGGTAGCTTGGGCAGAGGATAATGCAATTCGGCAGAATTTTTACTGTCTTGTAAGTACCAAATATAGATTAATATATAGTTCAAAACACTTTAATTTTTAAACTCTTGTCTGTCTTCCTCACTGCTGAAAAATTATTCTTGAAAAATAAAGAAACTGCCCTGTGGTCAAAGATAGTCTTAACTACCTGTCAATCAAAAGGAGAAGTTTGTTGAGACATTTAATTACAAGATAATGTAGTCATCAAAATCTCGTTGTGGTAACTGACAGCTCATTTTGGACTGAAAGCGTACAGCTACCTCCCCTGAGGTCAGAGATGTTCCGAGGTTAACGCAGTAATGACAAGTCCTTTATTATCACATTATGACATTGAAAAAAATTGCAATTATACTAATAAATTAATAACAGTAATAAAATGACAGTCATAATTGCATAATATACATGTTGTCAATGGCATTTTTGTTACATGGCTGGAATTCATATTTTATCTGCATATCTTACACTATATTAAAATTTCCCAGTGCAGTATAGGCATGCAGTGGCTTCTGAAATTTCTGAAAGCCTGAGCAGTTAGAGTAACTGCTGTAAATGAGACTTTAAGCCATGAGTTGTTTCTTACTTTTATAGATTTAAAAAAAAAAAATTCACTCTCCAATATAATTGCTGGGATTCATTTTTAAGTCATATCCCTAAAGAAAGTACTAATGTGTCCTATCAGATGTAATATTGGATAAAAAGCCTGAATGAATTAGACCTGAACTCTTAAACTGTTGTTCCTCAGTTCACAAGAAGAAATGTGACACCCAAAGACTCAAGTTCCAGCGTACGCCGTAGAGCAGTAGAGGGACGGCCCCGAGTACCGTGGTACTTGCCGTTATCATCCGGAGAACGGAACAGCAGTTTTCTCATTTTACTTATAGCGAAGTCAAAGTCTCTGCTGATGCAAGAGGCACAAGGTGTTACCCCTGGTGTAACCGTGTGCTCCTGGTTTCCAACAGACAAAAAGTGTTCGTTTTCCTCTCTAAATAGGGAATTTCATGGCGTTTTTTTATTTAGATTGTCTTTAAAGCTTTGCCTTAGAGTGGGGTAGCATGCCTGTGGACCGGACCAAAGAAAGAGGATGAGATCCAGAGAGCCGTGCTTATTTCAGTGTTGTTGAATTTCCGTGATGCTGATACAAAGAAGGTATCTTCCAGTTTGACACTCACCCAGACATTCAGTTTGTGTATACCTTCAGTGGTTGTAAAATTACCACCACAAGCACAGAGTTTCCCCCGTTTGTCCGTCGGCAGTGGGTGTTCTTCCAGTGCTAATGCAGCTTTTTTTGGCATAATGTTGACATATCTGTCATCTTAAAATGAAGGAACGTCTGGCACACTCGCACTGGGGACAAGTGTGCTTCGTCCTTTGGTCTGCTGAAGAGTTCAGCCGAGCTGTTGGCTCACCTCTTATTTTGTCCACGTTTTCATAACTACTCTGCTGGTCATTGTGAACAATTTTAAACTGATGTAGACATTAAAGCCTTTGGTCTCCTGAATACTGCAAAGAGCATTGTCCTCACATGCAGTATTTCTTTCAGAGTGTTTTAAGCTCCAACTTCTGATTTTTTTTTTTTTTTTTTGTGCAGATTAA
>Ga0065711_1040453_pt1 | contig 16943 bp, 7 predicted proteins | sample Hoacrofraction12_FD_59098 | JGI IMG/M metagenome (GOLD analysis project Ga0065711, IMG submission 59098) | Hoatzin crop microbial communities from Cojedes, Venezuela - Epithelial fraction 12 v2 (version 2) | ecosystem: Host-associated > Birds > Digestive system > Esophagus > Crop | place... | reverse complement strand
GGGGGGAAGCTGCAGGGGGTGGCTTCTGTGTGAAGCTGCTAGAAACTTCCCCTGTGTCTGATAGAGCTAATGCGAGCCAGCTCCAAGATGGACCCATTGCTGGCCAAGGCTGAGCCCATCAGCAATGGTGGTAGCACCTCTGAGATAATATAGTTAAGAAGGAGGGGGGGAACCAACACATCAGAAAAACCCCCAAAACTGTGTAAGGGCATTTTCCAGTAGGAGAGAGGAGTGGGAACTCTGCAGACACCAGGGTCAGTGAAGAAGAAGGGGGAGGAGGTGCTCCAGGCTCTAGAGATTCCCCTGCAGCCTGTGGTGAAGTCCATGGTGAGGCAGGCTGTCCCCCTGCAGCCCATGAAGGCCTGTGGGGGAGTGGATCTCCACCTGTAGCCTACGGAGGACACCACGCTGGAGCAGGGGGACGCCCAAAGGAGGCTGTGACCCTATGGAGAGCCTGTGCTAGAGCAGACTCCTGGCAGGACCTGTGGACCAGTGGAGAGAGCAGGCCACGCTGGAGCAGGTTTGCTGGCAGGGCTTGTGACCTTGTGGGGGTTCCACGCTGGAGCAGCCTGTTCCTGAAGCACTGCACCCCGTGGCAGGGACCCATGCTGGGGTAATTTGTGAAAAACTGGGGCTCGTGGGAAGGACCCATATTGGAGAAGTTCATGGAGGACTCTCTTCTGTGGGAGGGACCCCGTGCTGGAGCAGGCAAAGAGTGTGAGGAAGGAGCGGGAGAGAGAACGTGGGATGAAGTGACCCCATTCCCCATCCCACTGTGCTGCTTTGGGGGGGGGTGGGGGAGGGAGGAAGTAGAGAATTTGTGAGTAAAGTGGAGCTTGGGAAGAAGGGAGGGGTGGGGGGAAAGTGTTTTTAAGATTTAGTTTTATGTCTCATTATCCTACTCCAATTTTATTGGTGATAAATTAAACTAATTTCTGCAAGTTGAGTCTGTTTTGCCCGTGATGGTAATTGGTGTGAGTGATCTCTCCCTGTCCCTATCTCGAACCAAGAGCCGTTCATCATACTTTTTCTTCCCTGTTCATTGGGGAGGGAGACTGATAGAGTGGCTTGGGTCGGCACCTGGCATCCAGCCAGGTAAAAATATAAAGCGGGAAGTTGTGCTGCATTAAACATTACATTAAATACCACTTTGAATAGATGTGAAAAATTAGCTGGAGCTTCCAGTATCCATGATTTGAACTGCTTGCATCCTCACTTGGCTGTTGCTGAATGACTCTCTTTGCCATCGAATACAACAAATGTGTCTCAGCAGTGCTACTTTCAAGTAAGGCTTCTGTTGCAGCAGGTAGCGTTTAATGGGGTGGGACTTACAACTTTATGGAAGTCAGTTCCCGAGAGGTGAATTTATGTACAAACCTGGGAGGATCAGGGAGATTGATAATGATGTATTCACAGGGTAACTGTCAGGAGGGACAGGGCTGCGGTACCAGGGATAAATGAAGATCTTGGCTCAGCAACATAATACTTCACAGAGTGACAGCAAAAATAAGATGACAGAAAAGATTTATATTGATCAAAAGAAATACTAGCCTTGGGCTAAAGGAACAAAGGCATTAACAAAAAGTGATGCAACTGGCGTTCAGTGACTAAATTCTGACATGATTCAGTGGACACACCTTGGAAAACCTCTGAATTCATGTGTCAAGGAAAAGGTTTGATGGCTGTATTAATGCTGAAGTATTCTTCAACTGGGTGTAAACATGAAAGGAAAAATGGGTACATAAAGGAGCAGGTGAGATTATGTACTGAGCTCCTTTCCAGTTTTTCTTGGACTCTTGCATTGATACACCCAAAGTCACAAGTTGATGAAATGCTGCGCTAACCCCCGCATGCTGTGGAGACAGGTTTCTTCTGTGGTTGTGCTGTGTGCATGCAGGATGGCATGACCTACTGCCCACCAAACAGATAACTAGACTCGCCTCCATAAAAGTTGTTCCAGTTCACCAGGTTTAATGTTCTGTGTTAGTGTGCTCATGCTAACCTAAGAGTTACATGTTACAGGCAGAGTTGGGGCCCTTTCTGTAAAGACTGATAGATGAGCATTTTCCCTACTGTAATTTCCATGGCTGGAGTTGCACCTTACTACAATAGTGATACACTGATAAAGCAGAAAATGTTTTTCCTCTTGGAGGAGGGGGATGATCACCTCCTTCTGCACCATCTAGGCATTCAGTGGCGTGGTGTCTTGGTATACGTCAGCTGTTCAGTAACTGGGTTCACTGCTCTCTCTGGTCATCTAGGAAATGAAGTAGTACTCTGTGCTCCTTCTAAGTGTCTGATATGAAGGGCTTAAGACTCTGTAAAGCATTCTGTCTGACTTCTGCTATGTCTCAGAGGAGTAACAGCAGTATAGTAAGTAAGTGTATCAAAGATAAGGTTTAGCTAAATTCAGTCAGGTGAGCTGTAGATGAACAGCCCTTTCAGTGCTGTTGAATATCTGAGCCTGAACTGTGACAGGTAGGAGCACATCAATATGGGGATAAGGAGAAGATGGACAACTGTGTTTGAGGTAGTCTTGTCTTGCTCAAAAGATATTTTCAAGTTATCCTCAGGGTGCAGAAGTTGGCAAATCCATGCAAAGTGAGATTTGTCTTTAACCTTCTGTTGCAATGGAATTTCTGTCCTTTTTCAGTAGGTTTTTAGGATACTCTGGCTGCTACAGTGAGCAGCTTAGACTTTTGCCTGGAACTTTCGAAGAAGAAAATAAGCTATCCATGCAAGAATTTGGTGGTCTCTAGCCAGTGAACTCCCCCGTTTTCTGCATCAGTTTCAATAGCAATAAATGTGTAAAACCATGTCAGTCTTGCCTGAAGGGATCTCCTCTATCAGAGAAGTCTCTTCTGATATTCACATCTGCAGTAGTAGTTTTGGTTGCGTATCAAGCAAATGGCAGTAAGAGATGGGAATGTGGAATAGAGCTGACCCGTAGCTTCTTGAGGGGTTGTTTTCTCCGAAACTGCCTTTTCTAGTCCTATACAAAGAAATACATTTCTGAGGTGAGACTTGGTCTGATGATTGCAGTCTGAATGTAGTCCGAAAACATGACAACAAACTTTGACTATGAAAATTTTGCTGAGAACTGTTTCATGCTTTGAACCCCTCCCACGTCCCTCCCTTTTTGTTTCCTTCTAGAGTATTTAAGTTGAAAATATCTCTGACTTTCTTTTATCCAATTCTGAATTTCTTCAACACATTTATCTTTCTGTTCAAAAGGAATCATAGATCATAACTAGGAATTTTAATAATCCTTTACAGACCCTATGTTAGAAAATGACTTGTTCTGGCACTTCTGGTGCTTGCTGTATACAGATACTCAGCAAAGAACCCATGAAAACTTATTTTTCTAATTTACAAGAAACAGCCTAAGAACGTTTATATCTTGCATTTCTTTTCCTGTTTAAATTTTGATACTACAGAAATTGAGGGTTGTTTTTTTTTTTAAGTTCAATTTGGAGCCTCTTTTATTGTTCTTCTGAAACTTTCTTTTCGTGACAAGTGGATCTGATTTTCAAGATGTTTATTTTTTTTGCCTCTTGATGTAATAGATAATCCAAATACCACGCAATAATGGGAGAACATTTTTAGCCTTCTGCAAATAGCATTTCTTTGTGTGAATTCTGCCAAGCAAATTGTTTTGCTTGTCCAATTTGTCTTGTGTAATAAGTAGTTAAACTAAAGTGTAAGGGTCACTTGTTCTTCCCATCTGCAGCCTGTTTAACAGTTTAGAGACAGTAGCTAGTTTCGGGCTAATTCTCAGTACATGTAGATTTAGCTGTGAGCCATATGCTTGTCTGATTCTTAAGTTCAGTTTATTTTTTCTTTGTGGAAAAGAAGCAAAATGCAATATTTACTTGTTTATGGCTGTAGTTAATTATTTTCATTTTTCTTTAATTTGTGCTGTGTAGTATCTTGTAATCATTCCTGTGGGGTGTGCTCGTTTTGCTGCAGAAGAAAACCTGTCGGGCTGGTCTAATACAAATAACTTCATACTGTTTCAGTCCTATCCCGAAAGTATTTAACGTTACTGGGTTATACCATTCTGCATTACATGTAGTTATGTGATTTGGCATATCTTCCAAATCTTAAATACGTGGTTCTCAGCTTTGGCTGAGTGCAGTTTAGTCTTGGATTTAGATTATAGGTAAGGTAGCTGTTGCTATCACTAAGTGCAATAATGCTGCTTGGAATCAAGGCAAACACCTGTATTCCAGCCTCTTTTTCTTTTGGGGTGAACAGATATCTGGCCCTCAAGGTCTCAGAATGGATTTCTCTTCTGATTTTTGTGTTTTGCTATTGTTGATTTTTTTGGTGATACTCACATTGTTCAGTATCAATTTGGTTTGATAGTAAATGTCCAAAGCCTCCACTACTTTGATGTTTTCTTCTCTCTCTTGATATGATGAAAAAGAAACATTCTAATGTCTTTATTGCTTGTCTCATGTCAGGCAACATTCTTTCAATTTAAAATCAGTTTTCCTTAGTTGCATCTTGTTAGGTGATATTTGTATTTGCTGTGGCAGAGGGAATACATGTTAAATAAAAGTGTTTCCATGGTTATTCTAATGTTCACTGATGATGGAGGGCATGCAAATGAATAGTTACACAACCCAGCTTTACTCTAGTTTTCTATTAGGAATAAGGGAGGTAAAAGAAATCGATGTCTGATCAATGGAAAAAGACCAAATTGGTTGAAACGGACACTTTGAACAGAAATATTTGAGATCATTGTTAGTGTGGGAAAGTAAACCAAATAGGTAGAATCTGTAAAAATGGAGCTGAATATCCTTTTTGTTTGAGCTCTTTTTTTTTTTTTTCCTCATGACAAATATTTATCTGTTTCTGTGCCTTGGTATGTTAAGGGACTAACAGTAAGACAGGTGATTTCGCTCATATGTTTTTTAGGAAAGATTTATTTTTTTGGTATTTTTTTCTTTTGAAAATCAGTTTCTCTAGAGATGTTTGAAAATCTGGAAAAGGCAGACTAGTTAAAAGGAAAATGTCTTAAGTTCAGATCTAACCCTGTAGTTGTTCATGGCCAACTCACATCGTCAATGTTCCTTTGAGATCACAAACTTAGTAACCTGCTATGGATAGTCTGTCTGGTGTTGTTATGTTTTGGCATAAAGATAGGTATAATCTTCTCTGTACATCTTAATTTTATTTTTTTAAAACCATGCTGCTATTGAAATAACATTAGTTGTAAAAATACTTTTAAAATAAGAGATGCGCAGTTTTGTTTCCTATTCCATTCTTGAAGTTTGGAAACTGAGGTAACCGTCACTGATTTGCATTTAAGGGGTAGTTACGTGGGACAGCTGAACTGTTGTAACAACTCGCTGCCAGTGGCAGAGGACCTAATACCCTGCTCTCCCCACTCTGGCATGCACTGAACCCATCCCTGAACTAATTCAACTTGTAATGTAAGACAGAGCGTGCATTATGCTGAGTTTGAGTGTGCTTTCCGAAGGGCATGCTGGCTTCCAGAGCTGAGCAGAGGGAGTGTGTCTGGAAGGACAGGGAACACGGAAGAGGAATTCCAGGGTCAGAGAAGGATTCCCCTTTGAGAGGCAGACTCTGAGCTTGTGCAGCCATGCTTTCTGACTTCTCTCTTTAGACATTCACGTAGTGATGGAGTGCAGCTGTGTCTGTGCTAAAAGTACTGAAAGGCAAAGTACAACTTATATTAAATGTTAATTTCTAGGTTTTTAAAATATGGAAATGCTGTTGCTCATTTTATTTCAAAAAGCTGATGTGATTGTATGTAAGTTGTGGGTCCGTGTCATATGACACTAACCCTTTGAGAAGAAACTTCTCATTTTCTTGCTAGAATTAATTATTGTTTACTGCTATTGAAGCTGTTGCTAAGCAGATTAAATCATGTAATTTTTTTTTTAAATTTTTTTTGCAATGAGGCCAATCTAAGTGAATGGATAGTTTAAGGGGAAAAGGCTTGCTAGACTCTTCTATCAGTGTTATCTTGTATTTGTTTCGTACTCCTCTCAATATCACAATGAAACTACTTTGTTGTGTGATTTCAATGCATCTCTTTTTGCTTTTTTTTTTTCCAAATCTAGTCCCTGCTTGCCATTGTACTCCAAAAGAGTAAAGGAATTAATGTATTTGCATGAAGGACTTTTAAAATTCTAAAGTTCAGGGTTATTAGTAATATTTGTTGTTATATATATATAAAGCTAAAATTCTGCATATAGGAAAGACTGTGGGGTAGGAAAACATTCTGTAAATAATTCAGATTATCCTTTCACTTTCTGTGACTTGCAAAATGCAAGTTAAAAACAGTACTGAGTCAAAATAGTTCCCACATAATTGAATTTTCTGCATCTTTATCCATAGCATTTGTTTTGAAAACTCCTGTTGTCACAAATATTTCCCACAATTTATATTCCTTCTATTTTTACAATCCTCCTTCCTTCAAATATTTTTAGTTTTCTGGTTGCCAATTTTTCCTGGAAAATTACCTTAAAAGCTTTTTTTTTCCCCCTTATGTAAAACAAATATACATATATCTGCTTATATTAATTAGTTCTGTTTTCTTTTTTTCCTGAAGGCAGGAATGTATTCGTTCTCAAATCAAGTTAGACATTACTTAGTTAATCACTAAAAGAAGCTGCATGTGTGAAAACTTATAAATTACTATCATTGCTGTGTTATTAATGACAACAGCAAAGCCACAGAGGTCAGTTTGTCAGTGGCATGAATGGTTATACATTCCAATGTTTTTGGTAACATTAAAGCTGATTAAGCACAACTTTGCTGTTCTTAAGAAAGGTGCAGGGTGATCTTGAAAGCATGCATTGTTGGCTGGAACCTAGTGCTGTGGATTCCTCCTATGTGCTGCTGTTAAAGGTGAACCTGACTTACTGTTCAGTTATTCATCTGCCTGGTTAACTGCTGGTGGCTGTGGCTCAACAGTGAATGGGCTGCAGTTTCCATGTTAGCTGAATAATACTGATGCAATGTGGTGTGTTGAGTGAGGAGCAAAGTTTCAGCACAGCGTTTGGTTGTCGCCTTGGAGCATTACTCCAGTCATGGACTCAACCTTGCTATTTGTCTCTGTGTTAGAACTCTGGGTGGATGTGTACTGAGGCTGTCGGCTGAGCCATTGACTCTTTTTCAAGTAGAAAAGTTCATACCTTGCAGTTTGCTGATATTCAGGGCCAAAAAAAGAGAAACTCACTTTTAATTAAAGCTTATGTATGTTAGATAAACATGTCTCGAAGAATAAGTGGTTACATATAAGTTTTTCATCTAACTTTAACAATAAAACTCCCAACAGGAAAAAAAAGGATGTTGGAAGTCTTCAGCCTAGCATATAGCTTAGTAAGCAGGAAATTTAATAAGTGGCTATGAGTTAAATATCTGCTGTAGTGTAAGCTATCAAATGGAAAGTAATGTATTGAGCATTAATTGACCTTAATTGCTTGTGAAAAATCCCAGTACACTCTTTTCAAGCTATATTAACAATAGAGTGCTGACTACAAGTTTACTGAATGTAAGTGGCAGAAGTAATTTTATAGGTAAGCAATGACATTTTGGCAATTTAAAGAAACAAAAACAAAAGATGTGTATAATATTCTCCAGTGCCTCGCTGTGGAGTGGATTAGTGTTTTTGTGTAGCAGACAATCATTAATTTGTGTTGTAAAGATTACAATATTAGACATTTTTCTTTATCTACAGATGATGTTACTGTTTTGCTTATTGGGTACATAAATACATCACAAAGGACATAATACACTTGGTTACCATTTTGTATTCCATTGTAAATAAAGGCATGTTATGCTTAATGTACTTTGCGTTATGAAGAGTAAGAAATGGTATAGAACTATAAATAACCAGTATGCTTTATGGAGATACCACAAGTTGGTTACTCCAGTTTGCCAAAAAATATGGAAAACTGCTTTCCCCTTTTTTGTAATTCTACTGCATGGAAAATTTCTCACTTTAGACTCACAAAGAATTAAATTAACAATTCCCATCCCCTTACAGCAATTTATTTTTAAAATATCCATCTGTAGAGTTCCCTCTTGGAGAATTTCTTAGTCTTCTCAGAAATGGCTGCTTTCACATCCTGTTCTTTGGAAAGATCAATGGTGTAAGCTCCTGTGGAATGGCAGAGCCCGGTATGGTGAGAATAAACCAGTTAAATGTGTAGTATGTTAACTAGTAACAACTCACTCTAATGTCATACGGTTTTACTTTATTAGCAGAGGGCTTGACTGCATTGTGATTCTGTGAAGGTCAATACTTTGGCTTAGGAGGATCAGAGAACTTGCTGTTCTCTTCAAATACTAAACAAGAATAAACCCACTAGATCGTGCTAATACTTGACATTTTTCTTCCTGAGCTAGAGGACTCTTACAAGAAAACACTTCTGCCTTCATACAGTCTGAAGCATAGGAAGACTCTTCATATTGATTATGGTTGGTTTTCTTCCTTGTTACTGATTGCAGAATTTGTTTCTTGAGAAGAGAAAATCATAAACTTTCCCCTTTATTTACTGCCTGAACATCTAGACTTCTCAGAATTTCCCCTTCCAGAGGATTCTTCAGAGCCCTTTTGGAAATCCATAGCTAATCACTTTTGTAGTGTTCTTGCAAGAAGTGTGGTGTAAATAATGGTACGGGTAGAAGTTTTATTGACTTAAGTAACAGCCACAAAACAAAAAAATTAAAAAGGAGAATTCAACATTACACTCACTTTGCAAATACAACTTTTTTTCTTATTTATTTCAATGGCCTTTGGTTGATTTATTTTGCAATCAATGAACTGTGGATCAAACCAAAAATTATGTCCCTTCCATCTCTTCTTTCCTCCAGTCTAAAAAGTGTTTTTTTCCCCATGACTGATGTTCTTTATATGGTTTTATATACATCCTACCCTATTTGAGCAAAGTCCAAACTGTCTCATAGTGCTGCCTAGGGAAATTTTATCAGCATCAGGATAATATTAAGAGGAGGAATCAAGCAATTAATTTTTTTCAAGGTAAGATCAGCATATCTGACTAGATATTATATTACTGTGTGTAGCAAAATTTCAAAGTTAATTTAGACGCTGTGAAGTAAAGTCATCCTTCTTCAAATGCATGAGAAGAGATGATTAAATTCCAGATTCCAGTGTAAATTAGCTTCTAAATGTAGAGGTTTGCAGCTTGAATTGAATCAAAGAGTGTTTCAGGGGTTCAGAGTGTTAACTATTTGCTGATGGCTTTGCCCGATTCATTTCTGGAAATGATACCTCACTGGGGTTGTCCAATTCACAGTATATAATGGATTAATGGTTTGGAACTTTATCTATAATTCTTTGGCTTTATGTTTAAACAGATCATAAACTCTTGATATCCTTTTTTCCCTCTTGAATTCATTAAGAAAATACCATAAAGGAAAGCCAGCCCTTTCTTTTCTTCGTATTTTATTATTTAGAAAAATGCATGGTTATATCAACATTCTAAACCACTATAATGTAATAATTTAAGGATTTGGGGGAAGGAAGAAAACAGAAGTCAGTCTTTTGTTGAGTCCCTTCTGTTAAGAGCTAAGATGGACAAATTCATCAAATGCACAATGGATAGGGCTGTTACCTTTTTGAAGTTTAGAAAGCTAATATGCCCTTCTTTAGCAGCTCTTGCAAACTGTGCAATACTGTTACCGTGGGTGTGGCAGTTGCTTGAATACAATACAGAGCAACCATAGTTTTTATTCTTTGACTGCTTGCATTAACTTGTTTAGTACTGACCTTAATTCTAAAATGTGTTCTACAAAAACTGTGATTTCAGCATTTTTGACTGGACACAGCTAGGTCTGTCTGTGTTTCCTGCTATTAGATGTTGTCTTGAGATTTATGAGTGTGTATCACCATGTTCACACAGAATTCTGCTCACTTTCTAGTGCAGTGGTTTCCCTCTCCATTCCTTCACTTTTGTTAGTCCTTACTTTGTTGTCATAGTCAACATTTCTGTTTCAACTCCGTTGGCTTACATTATGAAATATCCTCCTTCATGAGAGCAGTGGTGCGTCTGGGACAGTGTTCTGTCTATCGGCAGTCATTTGAGATGCTGTTAAGGGAGAGCGCCTGGTCCTTACCTGTAGTCTATCCTTCTTGTCCTCCTAGCATCTGCAGTAGGGATCTTTGATCTTTGCCTACTGGCACTAGTTTTGGTCCTTTAAATAATTAAAGTCATTGCTAATATGTTAAAAATGATCTTTGCAAATTCTAACACACCTTCACTCTTTCCGGTTCTTCTTTTGGTGCTATGTCTTTTCGGTGGCAACATACAACTTTTCTGCTGATTAATCCTCTGTGAACTTGGTTTTATCAGTTTGTGCTCTCTGCTTACTTGCAGGGTGCTTCCTACTCTTTCAGATAATAAATAATGCAGTGGAATGAAAGTATGGCTACCAAACCTAAATCTAAATGAATGCTTTTTTGATGTGGATAAGTGAGAGGGAATGGGTGAATACTGAAATTGGAAAAAATGGTGGGAAGAAACATTGAACTTAATTTTTACTTTGGGTACACCAAAATAAAAACTTGTTAAGCACTGAGTGCTTAATCTGCATTCCTGTGGAAAGGTTTACTTCATTGGTAGATGATGTTTACTGGTTTATGAGTCTTTTTAAACATTTTGAAACATTTTTGATGCTTGCAATTTTTATGTTCCTCTCATTACTGTTCCTTACCTGTTTCTTAAAAAACAAAAAACAAAAAAAAAGCAAAGCCAGAGGAGTGGAGTTTGTCCAATATACAATGTTTCCAACATCGGGAAGTTGGAGATAAGCCTCATGTCTGTGGAAGTAACTCTTCTTCACATGTTCAGCTGTTGGTGCATAGATACATCTGCTTCAAGCCAAGGAGGCACAGGGCCAGCTGTGGTTTCTCAGCATTCCCAGAAGCATTATTAAGAAATTGAAAAAAAATCAAGCTGGGTATGTTTTTCTTTTTTTGGTTCCAAATTAATAGTAATATATTTTTCCAGTTTCTCTGTTCAGAGATATCTACATTTCACCAAATAATTTTTACCCTTACTCAAAAGCAGTTATAGCTTCTTACCTATTTTTTTTTTTTTCCCATCTTGAAATTCAGACTGCTGGAAAGCAGTGTGAATAATTGATACCTTTTATTACTCATTGTTCATTGCTCTTGCATAAAGAAAAAAATTGTCTTTTATAGTTTACTCTCCTGTGTACTAAACTGGCTTTAGGCATGCAAAAATTAGCAGCTATAGAGACTACCATTTCTGAGGAAGTTTTTCATTTTCTTACTAGCTTGATGGACCTGCATTTTTAATTAACAAGTCAACAAGCACTAGTGTGGTAGTAGTAGAGTTTAGGTGAAACGCAATCAGCCAAACCCGTAATTTATGTAAAACCATTTTAATGAGTGAAATTACTCTAGAGATGAATCTGTGTTGATGTAAAATGAAAGTGCTAGGAAAAACAATTGCTGTTCCACTGCTCTTGGAAGATACAGCTGTTAGCCTTCCGAAATGTTTTAGGAGCAGTTAATATTTAGATGTTAGAAACTTCTATGCTGGGAGCTAGTCAATATTTGAGGTTTATATCCAGCACAGATTTCCTGTCAGATGAAGTGTAAAATAGGACATTGCAATTCTTCTTTTCACATGTATGAACATTAGTTCTGGTTTCAGATAAGTTCGTCGAAAAAGAACAAGGAATTAATTTTACAGGGCAGCTTGAGACATTCCCACTGGCATGTACTAGAAGCTGTTCAGTGAACGCTTTGCAAACTGCTGTCACAGTATTTGTAATAAATTTTAACTTTCCTTTGGCACAAAGATACCCTAATGCTAGTAGGCTTTCTGTTTTCACATAAATAATAGGATAAACGTGAAGCTGTGTAGCCTTGGAAGCAGGATAAGGAATAATGTGTCATATGTAAACTCTGTCTCTAGCTTTGTCACTGTTAAGACTTTTGCCATGTTACTTATCCTTTTGTGCCTTGTTAGTAAAAAAAAGAACAATGACACCGGCTTAATATTGTGAAGTATTTTCACAATGAGAAAAACTTATGATGTGGTGGCATCAGTTTTCTAAATGTGTTACTGGTAAACTTCAGTCTGGAAAACAACTTCCATCTTTTGGGAGGGAACATTCTCAAATCTGTATCCTGCATGCAGGACTTGGGGAACGACCATGCTTTCAGAGATTTAAGGGGAGCCCTATTTAAAAACTGCTGCTGCCACAAGAGCAGAGGCTAATCTCACCGTATCACAGTGAATTAGCGAGTGGTCAGGTTTTTTTTGTAAAGCTTTTTAATTTTTAGTGACAGTTTAAAGATTTTGAGAAGCTGATCTTTATGTGGAGTTATTTAAGTAGGAAAATCTTGGATTAGTCAATCTGCAGGGTTTTAGTTTTTTTAAGAAAAGGAATTTGAAATGTAGCTGAAGTTCATGGTAACTCCCTTGCTTGGTTTTGTCTCTGCTATTCTGTTTCCTTCTTATGCAGCGGTATAAGCTTTTGCTTTTAATTCCAAGTGGTACATTCTTGAAATGGGACTTGTTCTTTCATTTCATGGATGTGTTTATTGTTTAGAGAAATGCTTTACCTGTGAAGTGAAGAGAATGGATGGATGATACTTATCCGCAGCAACTGTTAGTTCCAATTTGACAGCAACATCTAAATAAATATGGTTAGATAGCATGAAAAAAATATTGAAATGCTTGTTCAGTGCTTTTCTAGATTCTGATACAGATCAAGACTGCGATTTGAGGCAAGGTAGCAAAACTCTGTGTGCGTTTGAGGTCTTTGAGCCATTCAAGTACTTCAGTGACATATCTTTTAGCCATATACATTGTTTAGATAATATACTTTTAGAGGAGAGTAAAATAGAAGCACAAAATATAAAAACATTTGAAGTGTGTCGCTTAATAACATGAATACACCAAGCAGGATCATATGTCTATAAAATATTATCCCAAATATTAACAGAAAACAGAAAAAGACATAGCCACTACACAATTACATCTTTGGTTATAGCAGGAAGGGAGTTTGACACAGTACTAAAGCGATTTTTGAAGTGATAGAAATGGAATCCAAGTAAGTGCATTGACATAGTGATTTTAAAAAAAGATATTTTTGAATACAGCAGAATTTATGTGTATGTGTTTTGTATAGAGTATCCTTTGAATAACCTTTTCTATTTTATATTTTATGCTGCCAGTCTCAGTATTGTAACTTGTTTTGCAAACAAGGCATTTTCAAATACCAGGTATATGGGACCATGGACATTTCCAGAGCTGTCCCTCCTGATTTGTACTGTTCTTTTTTGTTATGAAAATGAAATTGTGGCCAACTACCAAGCTTCTGCAAGCTTGAGTATTTCACGGTATTTGTACTTGTGTTTAATGCCTGCAGGCAAACTTTATTAGAATCAATTAAAAGAACAGAAAGCAGGAATTCAGGAATGAGTTGTTTTGCAGTGGTTAGGGTTTGTTTTCCCCCATTTTATGACTTTGTGTAGTAATTAAGTAAAACCCAGATACTCAACTATGATGCACTGGAAGTAAAAGACACATGCACAGAAAGGAGAATGAACTAACTTCTTATAGCACAAGCACAATGTTATCCTCATCACACAATGAACGTTTTTTTTTATGTCCTAGACTTTACCAGTTTCTTCATGTCATGAGAATGCAATGCTGTTATCAACGCAACAGCCCCTGGCCTTCTTTCCAGAGCATCACAAGTTCATTATTCTCTTGTAAGATATTTAGAAGCTGAACTGAATAATGCCATTTCATTGCAAAATATAATGATTGGAAAGAGGGCAAATGGTTGTATCCTAAATCTTGTTTATCATTTAATTCTTTATTATAGTATAGCAGCGATTGCATATGCAAAGTGGAATACTAATTACATTCTGCATTTCTGTATAACAGTGTAGTAGTTTTATCAATGCTATTTAGCTGCATAATGCACGCAGCCCAAACTGTGGCACAGCAATAAAAAGAATCTGTTTAATTTGCTATTAATGAATCTACAAAATTGAATTATATTAGTGTTTTCAGAACAAGTGGTTAAGTACAGACATCATTTCCCTATTACCCTGTGTTGCTACTGTATTAATTTGTTGACATTGGTTATAGTTCTTTTGTGGAGAATTTCTTGTAGTGGGACATGCCAGGAGGCTCGTGTCAAACTGTCTCAGTTTCGGCTCAGGAATCTCCCTTCTTCATGATCCTGCACTAAGCTGCAGAGTGGTGAAGGTGTTCCAGGTTTTTGAGGTGGTTTGGATTTTTTTTTTTTAATGGATAAGTAGAGAGAAGAAGGTGGAAGAGACAAGATGGGAGGTTGGGTTTTCTCTAGAAGCATTGTTTCATTCACTGTCTAGCTATAAAACAGATTAGGTCTGAAATAGTAATTTATCAAAACTCATTTGTCTTGCGTCTCTTTTAAGAAGAATTTTGCTATCATAAAGGCCCACTGTTTCTGGCAGTGCAGCAATTCAGCAGTTTACTCGTGTAGGCTGATTTTTATGGCTGCTTTTGTGGGAGGAGCAAACTGGAAAGGGCCCTGAAAACCCAAGCAGTCGCAAACATAACATGAGGCTTAATTATCCGGTCACTGTGTGTTTATTAGGAAAAGCAGCTAGGTGGTAGTTAAATATACCTGAAAGACTAACAGTAGAAAGCTCTCTCCCCCAAGTTCAATCATTTTCTTAATACATAATAAACCATGATAGAGAGGTGAGAATTATTCATTCATGGCCAAGGCTTTGTTCTGCAAAGGTAGCTGGAATCAAATAATCAATATAACTGCTGTTGCCAGCTGTTATCTTGTTAGGGAAAAGTGCCACTGATTAGGTCTCCTTTGTGGACAAGGAAAAATTTATTGCTAACTATAACAAAAAATGGTTGAAGTTTTAAGGCTGAAGTTCAGATGTGTTGACTGTGTCTTGAAAATAAATGGTGAATTATCTCTTTGAATGTGTTTTTGTCTGCCTTTGAGCAGACATTGCTTTCACTGTAACCTCAAAATTCCCATTGTTGTCTTGTTTTTATTAAACTTACTGGCATTCCCTGTTGATCATCATCTTTGGTAAACTCCACTAAGGCTGAGAGCGCAACAAGGGAGTTTCCTATTCATCTTTTACTTTTAAGTGGTTCAGTATCTTACTATTTTAAGACTGCATTGTGTTGATAATAAGCTGCTAACCCAAATAACAGTTTGTTTAGAAGAAGCTGAGCACCTAAATTATCTAGCTGATTGCATGTCTGTCTCTTTAGTGATAACTGAATACCAGATGTCTGAAGTTGGATTGCATATATCTGGGTTACCTGCATTTTTCTTACTCCTGTTGTCTCTGGATTGAACAGTTGCAGCCTGTTAAACTTTCAGTCTCCACCTATCCTGGCCTTCAGGAGGCCATTAATTGGATTCTTATGTTATGGCTGCTCCTAGGGATACAGGAATTTTGGTATAAACCATGATTGCTTAGCAGGTTTGGTGGGGTATTGCTCACTTCAGTTCTTTTTTGATAGGTAGAAAAAAGAGTATTTAAAAAACAACATAACTTGTTAGTGGAAATAAGAATAGAACAAAATTGTAGATAACAAGTCAATGTGCGTCACCTTCAACTCAAGGGACAAGTCCAGCTTACCTTGGCTACTATTCCCTGTGCTTTAACTATTCTAAAATGCCATCACTTCTTTTCTGATCTAAGGCTTCTCCTTTCCTTAGTTTTGTACCAAGCTATGTTTTTGGTTGGAGGTCTCAAAGATAATTGAACAATTATCAGAAATGTTATGCCTTAAACTGCTGCAAGCTATTAGTTGCATGCTTGCATTCATGTTTTGCTTAAAGTCTTTGTATGTGTACTGTCCGTGTCCCCTAATGCCTTACGTCCCTCAAGAAGAAGTTGCAGCAGCATAGGGTAAGGATGCATAGTCTTAATAGTCCTTTCCTGAGTGTCAGTCATCAGTTTGCTCCTGGTGTTAGCTCCCTCTCAATGCAATTAGCAAGGAAAGACATCAGATATTTTAATTCATTGTCTTCTTGCTCCTTGATCATTTACTAAGCATTTTTCTCCTTGTTTGTCATGTTAGAGAAGAGCTGCAGTAGCCTGGGGATTTCAGTTTCTTAAGATGAGAAGTATATATTTAAGGGAGAGGTGAACAAGATGCTGATAACTCTGCCCTGCTTTGCTCTTCATTCTTACTGAATCTAAGATGTAATTGTGCTGAAGTTGTACTTCACTTAACTCAGAATTTGGTTAACTTGACTAAAATGGCTTTGTTTTTCCACCCTGCTTTTCCTACTCTAATAAGCAGAATAAAGATTGTTGCTGTTGAAATATGTGAACTTTCTGTTAAAGCCACATGAACCCACAAATCTTTTTGCTAAGATTTGAAAAGTCAGACGTTAAGGGGAATCAGAGAAGGGGTACTGGCTGGTCAACAGAAAGTTTATCCAATTCAGTCTCATGGTTAGGCTTATTAGACTTCATGTCTGCTTTTCTGGAAACAGATACTTGCAATTTCATTTTGTCAGCTGTGGCTATAGACTCGTAGAGTACGTGCATTAACCAAGAGAATGGTCTGTCTTCAGTTTACTAGTTTAATCCAGATTTTTTTTTTTATTGTTACCACATCTGTCTTCATATCTTTCTCTTAGCAGAGCTAGCATCTTGCCTTCAGCTATCCATTGTGTATCTTCCACTTGATCCAAAAACACATATTTATGTATGAATGTAGGTATATGCCTGCAAAATACATCTTTAAAAATAATAGTATATTACTCTGACCATTCAAAGAAAGAACTTGGGGGGGGGAATCCTAATAGGTTTGCCAAGAGTCTGTTTTTTATTGTTGCCTTCAGGTAACATTTTATTGCATTATGTGATTCCTTTGCCTTATTTACTCTGGCTTTTTTTTTTTTTTTTTTTTTTT
>Ga0065711_1040452_pt1 | contig 16944 bp, 9 predicted proteins | sample Hoacrofraction12_FD_59098 | JGI IMG/M metagenome (GOLD analysis project Ga0065711, IMG submission 59098) | Hoatzin crop microbial communities from Cojedes, Venezuela - Epithelial fraction 12 v2 (version 2) | ecosystem: Host-associated > Birds > Digestive system > Esophagus > Crop | place... | reverse complement strand
ATAAATGCTTATAAATATCTTAAGGGTGGGTGTCAAGAGGACGGGGCCAGACTCTTTTCAGTGGTGCCCAGCGACAGGACAAGGGGCAATGGGCACAAACTGAAGCACAGGAAGTACCAGATGAACATGAGGAAGAAATTCTCCCCTCTGAGGGTGACGGAGCACTGGAAAAGGTTGCCCAGAGAAGTTGTGGAGTCTCCTTCTCTAGAGATATTCAAGACCCGCCTGGACGCAGTCCTGTGCAGCCTGCTTTAGGTGACCCTGCTTCAGCAGGGGTGTTGGACTAGATGATCCCCAGAGGTCCTTTCCAACCCCTGCCATTCTGTGATTCTGTGAACAGCTTTATACAGGATGCTCAGGCAGTTTGCAGTGAGAGCTCAGAGAGGTGCAAGTGTCACCGGGCACCGGTGGGTCCCGGTGCACCCACAGGCCTACGGGAGCTGCAATGTGCTCCTGTAGCTCAGCTCTACGTGCAGCACCACTAACCCCACTGCAGATCCCAGGGGGCTGCAAACATGTGGAGGGTTACTGCAGCTCAGCTGACACATGCTGATCTCTTCAGGGGTCAAATTGTGAAAATGAGTCACAGAGCACATGCCAAAGCCCATACAGGTCATTGAGGCACTGTTACAGAAAACCTTTTGCAGTAAAGTTCCTTTGGAGCTGGTTTTGCTCCCAGCTGAGCCCAGACCAACAGCTGTCACAATAGGATGGAGCAGCCAGGCAGTAGCTCCTATTGATGCCCACATAGAAGTTGGAAATGAGTCATCCCAGCACTTAGATTTCACAATCCCATAGGTGAGGCCAGAAGTTTGTCAGGCAACACAAGCTGCTAAAAAGGCTGATAATACTGAGTTTAGCAAGAAATGTTTCACCCTTAGCAGTCTCATCCAAGATCCAGAAGAGGTCATTTCCCTCTCTTCTTTAACACGGCAACCAAATGGGTTACCGTGTTCACCAAGTGAATTCAGTATCCATGCTCCAGAGGGTTTGGCAGCCATCCCCATGAAGATGCCCTTGACGTGAGAGGACAGTTGCGCTCCACCTCTGTTGAATGTAGCTACTGTGCAAAACAAAGCACAAGACCCTTTGACTAGGGCCACATATAATACGCTGTGAGAAATCCAGGGGTCCTCTTACTTTCTTAGGTGGCTCCTTCTGGACTCTAATGAGTCTTTAATGTAGGTCATAGGTGGGAGGTACTTTTTTGCAGGTGAACACCCAAACTGTGGGTCAGAGGCTGGTGCTGCCAGCAAAGACCAGTTCCATGAGGCAGAGCTGTTTACCTTTCTTCTACTCCAAGGATGAGATGGAGGTCTGGGACCTGATCTTCCACTTTGCTATGTGAATACACTAAGAAATAATCTGTGTGTAAAAGGCTTGTGAATCCTCATTTCACATCTGCAGCTCCCTGTAGGCCTGAAGCAGATGCCTAAAGGGCAGAGAGAGGCAGAACATTGTCTGTCACCTTCCTGTTCCTCACGGAGTATCTTCATCTTCCCTTCACTGCAGTGACCTGACTTTCACTCAGCTGCTTCATCCTTCCTCTGCCCCAATGACTCATTAAAAACTGTGGCTCTACTCTGGACATCAGGAATGTAAAAGGTAGGTGCAAACATGTTGAGGGTTGCCTTGCCTAAGACCTTTGCAGCTGCAGTCATAAGCTTTTCAGGTAGTCACTGCACCATTTCCTTTGGTCTAGCTGCAGACACATCACTTTAAGGACTGAGTGCCTTGTGAACACTACTCTGTCTGCCCCCCTGAAAACTATTTGACGCAAAGTATCCAATGTTCCTGTGCTGAATCTAGTAAAAGGAGGGTATCAGGGCTTCCACAAGTGCTCTCATCTCCTTGCAGAACTGAGCGTGCACCCTGCCTTGAAGGACAGTGAGGTAAAACTCTGAGATGATTTGTCATGTCTAAAGCCAGCCTTGACCATTGATTTTCCTAAAGGTGAGCAGCTCTGGAAAACTGCAGGTCCCATGGTCTTCCACTTTTAAATAGACAAGCTTGCACTCCGACAGCAGCAGAGCCTCAAACGCTATGACCTGCAGTCCCGGGCAGTGTGTCTGCATTAAAAGAGAAGACAGCTGCAGTCTCTCCCAGTCTATGTAAATTAAGTGAATTCTTTGCTTAAAATGGCGATAATGTGGTCTGCATTAGACATAAAGCATTCTTTAGAAACAGCTGGCACTGGAATAGTCTACATATTGCTTTTTAATTTCTAGAAGTCACCAATGTATCAGATTCATGAGAGCCGCTCCTCTGTTCACTAGCTCTGCTTGGAAATGTTGTAGGACATTAATCTGTCCTCGTGGGCAGGGTTTCTATGCTCGGCATGGTGCACATAACTGCTTCCTAGAAATGCTCCTTTTTAACAATTTAATCTGAAAGAGGAGAAGTAGAAAATGTAGTTTACATAACTCAAATCTGGTGTTCTCAGTTTTATTTCAGGTTTCAAAATCCCTGGTTTCCGAGTTTGCCATTGCACTCCTTGATGTTTTGAGTGGATTGTGTAATCAGCAAATGTATAAACTGCAGAGGTTAATCATTCGCTCTGACATCTAAAAGTGGGGCAAGTGGAATGTGGATAATTTGTGTCATGGTCAAGACTGCTACTGTTTGGTGTCTCTGTTTACATTTATCAGGGGCTGTTGCAGCAGTAAATGCTGTGGTGCCTCGAGGTGTGAATCAGAGCCTAGTTGTTACAAACCAGAAGAAATAACTAAACAGCGCTGCTCTCTTTGATGCACCTCTGCAGCTGAGCTTATTCTGGATCTCTCAAGCTTCTTGACCCATGCGGTTGCAGTGAGGTGAGAACAGGTTGACGTGACCTTTCCGAAATCCACACAGGAGCAGCCTTCCTCATCCTCACTGTCCACAGGTGATGATCGTGAGCAAGCTGAGTGATGCAGCACCAGTAGCCTGTGCCCTCCTATGGGCCATGGGTCCTGATGGCTGAAAACCTGTGGTAAGTAACTGGTGTGTGGTTGTGGGGGCCTCTGCTGTGAAAATGGCTGTCTGTATTGATCTGGTCTGGACTGCTTTTGAATGAGAACTGAATATTTGAAGTTGAGATTGAAGGTGAAGCTGAAATAACTCAGTTTAACTATAATTTCTAAGTGTAATATATATTAAGCAATCTGTAATAAGCAAATACATGACATATATATATGTGTATATATGTATAAAAAAACTGAAACTCTCTAAACATTCATGTCTATCCCACATGCAAATGCTAATTTTGATCTGTTCAGTCCCAGGTGAAGCTGTGGTTTATCTTGTACTTTTAAGAGCCTGATTGTCTTCTTCATCTATGAGTTTTGGAAAGGTGTGCTATATTCCTGGTGATTTGTAGAGCGTCCTCCTTTCTAACCACTTGTTATTCTTTCAGGATCTGCAAGTTCCTCCACATACTTACAGTCCCAACAAGGAGGTAAATGTGAGAGAGAACCCGGAGCACCTTAAGGCACAGCTTTCCCCTGCCTAAACTTGTGCACTGAGAATGGTATTGTTGCACTTGCAACCACATTTAGGTTGATGTGATTCCAGTGATTCCAGTGTGATTCCAGTGGAGCTCAATGGAATTGCTGTGGCATAAAACTAAAGTAGTGATTAGTTGGCTGGAAATTAGAGTTATTTTTTTTTTCTAGGATGTAATTTTGACTATTTAAACATTTGTTTTCCCATATCAGATTTTTTTTTCATGGGAGTAAAAGTTCTGGGGAACTTAAGTTTTGAAATATTGAAGCATTTTTTTCTTCAGTCTTGTTGATCCAAACATAACATTTCGGTATTGTTGAATTAAAAATGTTTTCTTTTGAGCCAGCGAACTGACTGAGATGCAAATTATCTTATTCCCTTATGCTCCTGGACAATTTATTTCCACCATAACAGCAGGCCCAGAGGCAGTTTCACGTTGAACTGAGTTGAAATAAAATATTCTTGTTCAGTTAAAAAATAAACTGAAACGTTTGATTTTGGTCAAGACAATGTAGTAAAGGAAATATTTTGTTCTGAATTTCCCAAAGGAAAACTGAATGCTTTGGGCAAAATTAATTTTTTCTTGCATAAAAAGTTGATTTTGTGGAATCTTAATTTCCCACTAGAGGCCACATTTCTGTGAAGTGTCCATTAAGCTTTTGTGCTGAAGCACTGAATCTCCTGTGATGCTTTAAGGAGGAACTCTGCAGCCTTATTTAAGGAAACCTCTCTAAATTCTATGATTTATTTTAGTAAAACCTGAAGGGACAGGTTCTTCTTCATGTCTTTCTCTCAGCTGTAAATATTAACTATTTATATATCTGACAATAGCTTTTATATCACCAGAGGCCTCTGCAGACTTTTGATTTACTAAAACACATTCGGCTTTAGATATTTTCATTTCAGCTCTGCTAGGAAGAAGCTGGCAGGTTGGCTTGTTCTGAGAATATTATGCTGTGTTCTGCTCATCTGAGTTACAAATTGGCCAGTTCCTCTGTAGGTAAAATTTTATTTCATCCAGACACACATCAGTGCAAGTCCCATGATGTAAAGCTCTATATTCCAGCATTAGTACCAGAATCTCTTCCTCTAATATTTTCCTCAATTTAAACTGACAAGCAGTAGTGAGCATTTTCCACTTGATTTGCTTCAGTCTACTGCTTAACGATGCACTGTCTCCTCTTGCTGCCCACAATTAACAGTGGTCATCATCCAAAGCCTTTATCACCTCAGCTGTTATCCAGTGAAATAACATCTTTTTAATGGGGTGATCAAAACCATACACCGTATTGCAAAGGTAACACTGTAGGAACTTTCTGCCAAGTCAGTATCATCTGTGGGGAGTCTTACATGCCTGTTAAAAGCTGTTTTATCCTTTAATCAGGTGCTAGACATTGAAGAAGAAGGTGGGTACACTTAATCATTCCTTCCTTTCCCTTCTTCCAATAACTTCCATGGCTTTGGAAAAGATGACAAAGTTTTAATTTTTTTCCTGTATTCACTGCTGATGCTTACCTGTAATATTAGATCCTGCAGTACTCAAATTAGACTTTTTTTCCCTCCCAAGGTCAGTACAATACTACAAAAGGAAAACAAAAGCTGTTTCAATTTTTTGTGTTCCAGGCACTGATTTTTCAGTATTTCCCTGGGCTTTTTTTTCTTCTGGTTTCTCTAGTAGTGTGTAAGCAGAAAAGCAAGAGTGAATCCATGAGGACCTTGTTGCATTTCTACTTGGACACTGATGAATGGAGAAGCATTTAAAAGAAAAAAAGAATCAATACTGAATCTGAAGAGGTGGGTCACCTCTGCTGGTTTAGCAGCTTTACGCAGTGGCAGGGAGTAACCCAAGTATGTTTGTACTTTCCGTCTCCCTAGAAGCTCATGGGTTCACCAATGTATGGCAGACAGTACCAGAGACCTGTGAAATAGGTGGGGACTTGCCAGACCAGCAGGAGTTCAGATTCCAAATAGTTTTTCTCTGCATACCTTTCCTGCTCTTTAAATCTCGCAGAACCAAACAGCTGCAGCCCTGAAGTGATGATCTTAAAAAAAGGAATATAGCTGCTATTTGTTACAGCTCTCCATTAAAACTGGCAGGTGACTGCTGTTGTGTTTTCCCTCTCTTGTTCCTGGGATAGCACATTTTCCAACTTGTTAAGTTACAGTATGTAATTTATAATCATCAAAGTGGAAAACATTATGCAGTGCATGAATTAGCATCAGTATGAATGTCTGTTGTTGAATGTGTGCTATATTTATAGAAATAAGCAGTTATTCCTCCTTGGCAAACCTAAGATTTTTGCTATCAAGTTTTGTTTAACTATATTTGCCTGATTAGAACAGCTTTAATGGATGCATGCAAGAGTTCTGTAAAGGACAGTCCCCAATAAGGTCTAATACTGTGTGAAATCAGGCAAAATAGTTGTTTTCTTGCGAAAGTAGTCCAGCATTAAATCAGGGTTGTTTGGGCAGCATGGAATGGCAAGAAGTTGCAAACTTGTAACAGAGATGCACTGGCTGATTGGGTCCTTAAATATTAGTCATGAGATTGTGACCATGGTTTGTCAATCGTGTTAGCACTGTAGTCTAGTATCCAGTCTGCCTGTTTAAGATATCTATCTAGCTAAATTGTAGGTGCATAGAAAAACAGTTGCCTTAATGGAAAGGCAATTGGGTTTCTCTGTTGAGAGTCAATGGAAAAGCTTCTGTTGATTCTGTCTCAGTAAATTTAGGGGCACTCATTCGCTGGACTGCTGTGCTAGATCACAACCTTCAATCATTTCATGTAAGATGGCGATTCACATATCGAGCTACAAGTTGTATCGTCATAGCATCTTGTTCTTAAGACCGTGACAGCTGAGACAGATCTGCAAAATATATTGAAAGAACTATGTTAATGCCAGGTATGCAAATAGTTTTTTACATCTAGATGCAGCACTGGCTGAACTAGTTGATTCAGCTCAACTGACTGTACTGAGACTTTGCTGTTTGCTTCCAGTGTTTTAAATGCCGTATTTCCTGCAGACTACTTTTTACCATAATTTAAGGTGTTGCAGAGGAAATGTAGCATCCTTTTGGCTTAGTGGTGCAACTAGTTACCAGCTTCGTTTTTAGACTCAGTTTGTGAACAGGTACTCTCTACAGAACCTGTAAAATTCTGCTGTGAAGGTCCTGGACAGATCACAAAGACTTACAACTTGATTTGTGAAAGAAGCTGTTATTATTTAACTAGCTTAATAGCCACTGCTTTATCTCTAGTTCCTGAATAGCACTGGAATCTTAATGTTTTTCTTTAGAACACTTAAGGCAATCAAAACTATTTATTTAAAGCACTGAATCACTTCAGGAAACAAGTGGAATGCTACTGAAAGCTAAAATATTTTTCCAGCAGGGTTTGATATCTCTGTAAACATTTTGGCTTTAATTTTCTTCCTACTCATTTTTGAGTCCACCAAGAATCCAAATATCAAGTTTTCTATCAATTTCCACCAGGTATGCAGGTATGGTAAGTTGGAGTTCAAATGGAGAACCTGATCAGTGTATGTAGTGTAATTTATACCCTCCCACACTCTAGCATATGGCTGAACACCACTGTGTTGTGGAGTCCAGTAAAAGACTGACTGCTCGTGCTATAGTCTTTTAAGAAAATCCACACTCACTGGGCATCTGTGTATCTTACACTCTGGTATTGTACAAACATGGGCTACAACTGAGCATCAGAGCCACGCAGGGCAGACATGGGAATCCCTGAGGGCACCTTTGATCTGAATGTTAGATTAGCTTTATGGAAAGATCTATTTTAAATGAACTGAGCCTGACTTCTCTCTTGTACTGGAATATGCCTTCTTAATGATGCTTCCTTGAAAGCTGTTGATGAGAGGCAGGAATGAGGGAATGGTCATTACCATTAAGAGTATTAAAGTGTTGAATGGTAGAAGTTATTGCCTTTCTTCCAACCACAAGTTGTTATAATGTCTATTAATACAATATAGGGCACTGCAGCTTTCTGTGGTACATACAGAGTCACTGAAATAATGCATAGATCACCACCTTGCACACAGATAAATCCCAGTTAGCTGCTGGTCTGCTCTGGTCATCTGTGAGAATGTCCAGAGAGACACGCTGGCATGACTCACTGCAAGGAAGATGTATGTGGGTGTAAAGGTGTCCCAGGGCTGGGCAGATCAGAATACTTCCCACAGCATACATATCCCTCATGAGGATGACTGCTAGCATATTATCTAACCTTGGCAGCTGTCTTGTGCATGTCCTTGTGAGACACCATCAAGGAAAACCTTCATGAAGATTGCCAGTGCTACATCGGCAAGGGCAGGGAGGACGCATGAGCTCCCTTGGGCTGCCCACGGGATGGATGGGAGGCATCCAGGAGAGCCCTCCGGGCTGACAGCATTCCCTGGGATGTGCTGGCAGGTACAGGGTGGTGATAGCCCCAGTGCTCCAGTGACGAACTGGGCCCTGTACCACAGCTGTCACATGGTGAGCCGGGGCACGGGCGAAAAGGATGGCATGTTTAATGCAGATGTGAAAGAAGATGTTCAGGGTGATCAGGAGGAGAGATACCAGGAGCAGGGGTGGCTGTAAAGTGGCAAAACCTGCAGGACAGAAAGTGCGGGGTGTATAGGAGGATGGAAAAGGATTTGATGTTTGGTGGGTGAAGGGAATAAGAGGGAGGGAAGGAAGATCTATCTATCTATCAGTCATGGTATGCATATTCATAACAGTCAGATATCAGGTATGCAGTCAGACACGTCTTTGACAAAAACTCCCTTCCATCTCCTGTGATGATCTTCTAGATTCATTATAAGCCCAGGAATGACCCTTTCTCATATCCATGGTTTGAAATTTGCCACTTCAAATGCAAAAACTCACAGAGTGAAAAAAACCCAAGTTTATATCTCTGTCCAGAAGAATCTTTAGGGTCCTGGAAGGCTCTCTTTAAACTTTTAATCCTTTCTTGGCTTTTATACACTGTCAAGTCTTATTCTAATGCACTTCTTATCATTCTGTATTTCTTGGACTAGTTTATCTCTGTGTGTTTGTCAGGCATGCTGTAGAAAGAAAAACTTCTCCAAGTAACTTAGACCCATGTTCCTGTTTGGACTAAGAGAAGGAGAGCTTGGCACAGGAGTGCAGTATCTTTCAAACCACTGGTAAATTGATGTAAATGGAAAAATCTCCTGTTTTCACTGCAGCATGTTTCCAGGTGTGGGAGGGAAACAGCTTATCTGAGCCAGGTTCTGCAGTGGGACGGAAGCTGGTCACAGGGATTGTCTTACCTCATTTCCCAAGGTGCTGTGCCGGTATGCTTTCCTGTCTGAGACTGACTTCTAATACCTCTGACACTAGAAATCCAGTGACAAACAGAGAGAAAATAGCAGAGAACTTGCCTTTGTACAGGAGAGCTTGGAATGGATGGGTGAGCTTTCAGTAGAAACTATGTATAGGCAATAAGTCATGATTAGTTGCACAGGTTAGACTGTGGAGCAAATTCAGAATATGGATTCATGATCTTTTGTTTACAGAGGAAGGCTACTGGTGCTAGTGTAAGTCCCACCATGGACTGCTTGGCAGAGGTTAGAGGCGGCGTGTTTATGTGTGTCTGGTTTTATTTATAGGGAGCTTTTGGATTGCACAATCCACGGGAGAAAAGGCAGTGGGAAAAGTGCATCTCCTTTCCTGGTTGCCTTAACTTGTAGGAAGAGTTATTATGAACACAACTCATTTATCAGCAATGTATTGTTTATTACAATGAGAAGTTGTGTGTACGGCAGTTTGGAAGCGAGAAGGACAGAAGAGCCTACAGCATGTTGACTTTGGAGAGACACCGCTCCCATAAGGACATTGTTTCTGCCATTTGTGCCTTACACCTTGTCCCCGAGAAACACACCAGGAGGGGAACAGAAATCAAACTGTTCTGTGGTGCTGGAAAATTTCAAGGCTACAAGACATACCTGGCTCATGAAGAATGAATACATCACACAGGAGAACTGCAAGCATTGCACCAAATTGCTTCTTTGATGCTCTGTGTGTAGTGTTTAATCTAATGCGTGGCATTAAAATGCAAGATTCAAGCCAGAAGTTTGCCTCTGAAATTAAATTGTGCATCCACCCAAATGCCTCACAGGAGATTATAGTTGTAACCCCTGGACCCTGCCAGACTGGCGGAGTTGGAGTCCTGAGTCAAGGGCTGCTCAATGAATACCTTTTTCCTGTAAATACATGCTTAAATATCAGGGCATCTGGTTTGAATTATCCTGTGCTGGTGACAGGTGAACAAATTAAATGGCATGATCCAAGACAAATAAAAGGACACTTTGTAAAAGCAAGAAGTTCTTTCTCCTAATAGTGAATTCTCTGAAACCAAGAGTGTTCCTGCTAATGTAAACTGAATGGAGAATCAGGCTTCCCCCAAAATGTAAGGTGGGGAATGTGGGGCAGAAGTTCTTGCATCAAAGCGCATGAACTCTCTTAGTGACTCTAAGTGGCACTCTGCAAAGTGCTTTCTGGCATGGGGATACATACTTACTGAGACTTGTAGGTGGTTCTCCCAAATAAACATCTCAGTGCTACCCACCTCACTTGCCCAGACTATGGAAGATTGATTATTATAGAGAGTCATAGAACCTCGAAATTGGCCTGGTGCTTTAGACAGGCCATCCCAGGAGGCCCTGAGCTTCAGGAACATGCAAACAAGAAGCTGGAGAATGGTGCATCCCTCCTGCCTGCAGCTGTCTGGGACGGGGCTCCTCATTTCCCCATCCTACTGCTGCTGTTTAGATATGTTGCTCCAAGTTCCCATAACATCCCTCGCATCCATGTGTGCTGGCAAGTGAGAACAGTTAGTTCTGTAATGTCCGAACCAACTACCAAATTACCACCTGAAGTTTGCTTTCTGCGTCCCCCCTCCCAGCTTCTGGGATGAGCTACTGCTCTGGGTTCACATACACTGTGTAGCCACTGACTTTTAAAGATAAGCAGCTTAGTGCTTGCACCCTGTGTCTCTGCCTTACACACGCTCCCTAGTGAAGAACAGGAATGAGCCATTAGATTCAAAATCTGAAAATCAGAAATGCTCTGGTTTGTATCATCAGCTGGAGAAAAATCCCATCACTACACTGTTACTGCAGCTTCCACCTTATTTGCGCCTGCAGCTCAAATGCATTAAACTTAATTACATGGTAACACCACTCCAAGACAGATTTACCATATAGGGATAGGAAAAGCTTTTAAAAAAGCACTTCTTCATCAATAATTGAAGTGGTGCTTACGCTGGCAACAGAGGAGAGCAATGTGATGCCAGCCTGTGGGACACAGTACAAAGAAGCAATCTTAACTGTTTTAATAAACACATACAAATCTGGAGTTTGTGGTCATTTAATCCAGAACATGGAGTCAACAGATGTAAAAGCCCAGCAGGTCATCTGTTGCGTGTCCCTGGCAGTGGAGGGCTGCTGCAAGTGGTGTGCTTCTGTTGAATCAGTCTGGTTCTCCACACCCCAAGCAATGGGAATCCCACTTCCTAGAATATCTTCCTATGTAAAGACTTTTTGTTGCCCCCACCCCTCACCCCCGCAATGGGCAGCTAAAATCCACCTTGTGATTTCATCCGCCATTCCTGATTGCATCCCTTCTGCTGAAGGAGGTAACTCCCCTTGGTGTTCAGATCCTTCAAATATTGATAAGAAAATCGCTGTGCCCCCTTTTCCTTTGCAGATGTGTTTAAGCCCAGTTCTGTGCATAGGTAGCCTGTTAAATCTTTCTTCCTGCAGCCCCCGCATCCTTTTTCCTGCTCTGCTTTTACAATTTCTCACTGCACGTAAGTCTTAACATTTCAGCTTTGACAGTAGTACAGCAGTCAGGACAGGTTTGCCAAACCCTTGCATAGAAAGTGGAAGATAATTAATCCTATTGTTCTTCCATTTTACAATTGAAGCTAGACAATTTGCTTTTGCTTGGACTCTCTTCCCACAGCCTTCTGGGCTGGAACAGATTGTCCCCTCCAGTGCAATTTCAGCCACATTCAGTTCTTGAAATTGTGTTTGCAATTTTTTCCCTTAAAAACAGAGGGGGGAAAAAAAGAAAAAAAAAAAAAGAGAGGAAGTTAATTAGGAGCTGTTGCCCTTCCCGTTTCACAGCTGTTTCCTTCCATCATTAACCCTGTCAGTGCTAAAAGGGTTTGGGAAAGGTCAGGCATGGGAGGAGGTTGGTGACAGGCAAAGGGAATAAAGCCAGGTAAATGCTTTGGAGGACTGGTGAGCCTCAGTGGGGAAAAGGCACTTTTGAGCAGGATAGCTGCAGAAGGTATAGTGAGGACTACATTGGGAGGTTGAACTGGGGAGGCCAAGTAGGCAGGAGGTGGCAGAAGGAAGAGATATGACAGTGGTGGCTGATGGGGTAGAGGGACAGTGGTGGCTGATGGGGTAGAGGGACAGTGGTGGAGAGGGAAGTGGCGTAGTACTGCTCTCAACTAGATTTATTGCCTGCTGGATGTATAGGGTGAGAAAATCAGACTTCATGGTGCAGCAGAGAACATTGGAAAGCTGGATCTGTAACTGCAAAAAAGAGATAATGCTCTGGGAAAGCCTTCAGACCTGAGAGCAGGTCTTTGTATAGGAGGATGTGGCATGGTAAGATGGAGCAGAGTGAATAGACATTTAGACAGAGAAGTCTTCCACCACCTTGTTCTTTACTAGAAGGGCACTGTAACAAAGAAGATTGGCAGAGATAAGAGCTTTAATGATAAAACTCCCCTCAGGGGAGCAAGAAGACCCCAAACTCTAAGTGGACTTTCTACTCAAGAATTCCGCTTTTAGTTTGTAGCGCTAGAAGGGGATTATTCTGCTATTATAGAAGCATCCCTTCAGAGGAGAAGCCCAGGGATATGCATCTGATGAGGTAGGAGCTACAATATTTGGACAAAATTGTGAAAACAGCCTCATCTTCATGGATCTTGCCTGTTCCTCCAGGACAGCAGCTGTTCTGGAAAATATTCACTGTTGCAATTAGCATAAGGAAGCCCTGTATATCAGTTGCTTTTGGTTTTAGTTCTGTGATGCTTGATGGTCACAGGAATTTCCCTGGGGATGACAGCCAGAGAAGCATCAAGCAACTTGCTGGGGTGTGCAAGCAACCCACTGGAACAGATTAGCATGTAAAAATAATGGTTGGCTTGGTTTGGTTTTTTTCTGAGCAATTTTTACATATTTCTTCAGCTGCCCTCTTATTTGTAGGATTTTAGCCAGATTTCTGCTTTTTTCTTCTTTAAAAGAGCAATCCAGAATTTTCTGCTGGAAATAGTTTCCAGCAAAGCAGTATTTAAGTGTTAAGCAAGCTTGACCCTTCTGATTTTAGGTCTTTGGCACTGCCACACCCATAAGCATTTAGGGCAAAAAATGAGTATCATTTCCCAAAACATGATAGAATTTCCCAGACAGTGAGGCTGCGGTAGGAAGCTCCATTTCTGATTACTTAATGGCTTGCATTCATTAGTCATCGTGGTGTCACCATCCCTTGTTCCACCTTCATGTGCTTGAGCAGGGTTTCGGACAGTGCAAGCAATCTCATTTTGCAAGATGCATTGTATTCACGATGCAGCTGGAGGTTTCATGGTATATGGCTGGGCATTTTCATATGGGTTAGCTACATGCCTGCTTGAGCACAGGAGCAAGGAGCTGCATAGTTCCTCCACATGAAACAATTCAGCAGTCGAAGTTGAGTCTCAGAGTGACTGCTATGAACTCGCAAATATCCCCCTTCCTGTTCTGGGCAGGAAAACTTTGTAGGTGCTTACCCTGTCCTATACACACAAGTAAACAAGAGAAACAAAGCAAGACTGCCCCTAAATGTAATTCTGACAGCTTGCTTGTACCCCAGCACCTCAAGAAATATTGAATTCTTCTTGCCTTGTGGGAAGAAAAATTAACCTATGCTTGGGCAGACTTACAGGTCAGATTTTGCCCAAGGGATGCCTGACCAGTGGAATGTTCTTATCTATATCTGACACACCAGTTGATCTCAGCCCTATCAGTATGTTTTATAAGTTACTGAATGTGTTTTTCTTGCAGAGTTGCGTGCATTTGGCCACCCTAACTTTGACTCCTTCATTAACTGACTTGCCATGCTGGTTTTCTGATTGCACGTACTCCTTGCCAGAAGAGGGTTTTGAGAAATGGCTTCTGAAAACTGATCAGAACTTTCAAGTACCATGTCTCTGCTTTCCACATTTCTTTACAAAATACTATATTGGATCATAGAATCACAGAATAGTTTGGGTTAGAGGGGACCTTGAAAGGTCATCTAGTCCACCCCCCCTGCAATGAGCAGGGACATCTACCACTAGATCAGGTTGCTCAGAGCTCTGTCCAACCTCACCTTGAATGTTTCCAGGGATGGGGCATTTGCCACCTCTCTGGGCAACTTGTTCCAGTGTTTCACCACCCACCGCTAGTCTAAATCTACTCTCTTTTAGTTTAAAGGCATCACCCCTTGTCCTATCGCAACAGGCCCCGCTAAAAAGTTTGTCCCCATCTTTCCTATAGGGCACCTTTAAGTACTGAAAAGTTGCAATAAGGTCTCCCCGCAGCCTTCTCTTCTCCAGGCTGAACAGCCTCAACTCTCTCAGCCTTTCCTTATAGGTGTTCCATCCATCTGATCAGTTTTGTGGCCCTCCTCTGGACCCACTCCAACAGTTCCACATCCTTCTTGTGCTGGGGGGTTCAAAGCTGGATGCAGGACTCCAGGCGGGGTCTCACCAGAGCGGAGTAGAGGGGCAGAATCACCTCCCTTGACCTGCTGGCCATGCTGCTTGTGATGCAGCCCAGGATACTGTTGGCCTTCTGGGCTGCGAGCACACATTGCCAACTCGCGTCCAGCTTTTCATCCACCTGTACCCCTGAGGCCTTCTCCGCAGGGCTTCTCTCAATTGCTTCATCCCCCAGCCTGTAGTGATAGTGCAGGTTGTCCCAACCCATGTGCAGGACCTTGCACTCGGCCTTGTTTAACCTCATGAGGTTTACACGGGCCCACTTCTCCAGCTTGTCCAAGTCCTTCTGGATGGCATCCTATCCCTCAGACATGTTGACTGCACCACTCAGCTTGGTGTCATCTGCAAACTTGCTGAGAGTGTCTATGCCACTGACTAAGATACTGAACAATACTGGTCTCAATATGGACCCCTGATGGATACCACTTGTCACTGATCTCCATCTGGACATTGTCTTAAATAAAATTAAAGAATTCTCTTTTGGTTTGAAAAAGAATCTCATTTCTCAAGGTGACAAGTAATTCTTCTGTATGCAGTGGCAACTGGTTAAGCCACAGAGCTCTGTTAGTAACAGAATGTTTTTCTGCCTAAAGTCCTTTCTAGTCCTGCAAGGAGCAGGGAGTTGGACTTCGTGATCCTTATGGGTCCCTTCCAACATAAGGTATTCTATGATCCTATGATAAAGTTTCATTTGGGATGTAATCACTTTAACTGGTGTCTGCTTAAGGATTTTAAATTCCCAGTCTCTTCATTCTAGAATAACCTGACCTAAGGATGGCAGATAATGGGTTGCTGTGATCAGCAGAGATAGAAGCCAGGCTAGGAGGAGGCAAGACCTTCAGCTGTGCCCTGTTTTGGCTACAGCACTGTTGGAAAGGGAGGTACCTCCTCCTCCTCTCCCCGTAGTGGTATTATAGCAAAGCCCTAGAAGCCATATAGGCCTGACAGTGCTGCTGTTGAAGAAGCACTGAGAAGGACACAAGGCATTGAGGAACAGCACTGATAAAGCACTAAACATGCCCTGAGGAAGGACACTTTGAGTGGATGCAGTCTGAGGACTTACTGTGAGAGGAGAGGTGCTGACTGGCTTATCCTTGCTGGATATTTGATGCAAAGGCGCAGTGAGGCATTTTCCGCTAAGCAGATCCAGCATCAAGTGGATGGGAATGAAGCACTTAGATAGGACTGCTTTAATTTTCAGCTGTGTAAAAGGCAGGTCTACTGAAGCCTCTTCTTACTGAAAGTGAAAGCTGGGTGGGAATCATGTGTAGATTTGAGAGCTGGTAGAGTTTTTTTCACCCTGGTTTTGTTGAAATAGTTGGGAGTTCTGTGTTTGGTTTCTGTTCTCACCCAGTGAAGTGGTGTAGAGTGAAGAGGGGCTATCCCTCAGCAGACATATACTACTTTGGTGTTACCGTACAATGAAAACAGAACATATCAGGAATTCAAAAAAGCAACAAGTAAGTGTAGAGGCTCAACTCCCCTAGAGACATTCCATTTAGTTGATTACTAGTGTAGGTATCCAAGAAGGGACGATAAAGACGGGAAGTATTTATAGAGATCTACACAGAAGAAATAGAAGCAGCAAAGTCTAAGCAAGGATAAGGATGGAACAGAAACAGATCGAAGGTAAAACGCAATTTTTTTTCCACCGTTTTACCTCCTTCCCTTTCTGGAGATATCCACCACAGGGAACCTTGTGAATGAGGACTTTAGAAAATACATAGATGACAGCAAATGTTATGCATTGAATTAGACTCAATATCCAGACAGGTTTTTTTGCCATCTCTAGCAATGAGCTCTAACTGTGACAGTCTAGAAGATGGCAACAAAATCCTAAACCCTGCTGTAATTTTTATTTGTACAGTTACAGTGAAACTTGTCCTGAACAAATACTGGTCTGAGAAAGCACAGCGAATACCAATTTCTGACGTTTCTTCTTCCATCAAAATCAGATGAAATGCTGAATTCAAAATAAAGGTACCAATTACAGTATTAAGGTATAATTTATAAAAAACACAGTACAGACCGTGTAATGTCATACTGGTTTGGTAATGTACATGCCTAAATCAGATGTATTTTGTGCAACTCCATATCCTCATTTTCAGATTAAGTTCCTCACAGTTTGTGGCATTTCCAGTAAAATATCATCCCCTGGTTTAGAAGATTAAACTAATCTTCATCTCATGGCAACAGCTCTGGTTGACATCCTAACACTGCTGTTGCTGAGTGATTTTGTGATGTTACGCATGCATATTAAGCTAAATTAGCAGGAGCAGTGAGGCACTGAATTTATAGTACCTATCATCATCACAGAATGGGAAACCAATTTAAAAGATTTCCTGTTTAGCCACAGTGGACAGCTTGTAAGCTGTTCAGTGCTTTGCATGTGGAAACATGCAAAGGAATTTGGGGATGAAAAGGAATACACTGATGACCATACCCTCATCCAGCATATAATGGCATTGTCACTGGAGAATTCAGCCCTGATCTGAATGGGGAAGGAAATTATATAAGACTCAATGCATTAATCGTTGCAGGTTCTCAGCACAAACCGAAGCACAGGAAGTTCTGTCTGAACATGAGGAAGAACTTCTTCCCTCTGAGGGTGACGGAGCACTGGAACAGGCTGCCCAGGGAGGTTGTGGAGTCTCCTTCTCTGGAGATATTCAAGACCC
>Ga0065711_1040451_pt1 | contig 16945 bp, 8 predicted proteins | sample Hoacrofraction12_FD_59098 | JGI IMG/M metagenome (GOLD analysis project Ga0065711, IMG submission 59098) | Hoatzin crop microbial communities from Cojedes, Venezuela - Epithelial fraction 12 v2 (version 2) | ecosystem: Host-associated > Birds > Digestive system > Esophagus > Crop | place... | reverse complement strand
AGAAAGAAAGAAAGAAAGAAAGAAAGAAAGAAAGAAAGAAAGAAAGAAAGAAAGAAAGAAAGAAAGAAAGAAAGAAAGAAAGAAAGAAAGAAAGAAAGAAAGAAAGAAAGAAAGAAAGAAAGAAAAAGAGGAAGGTTTTTCTACATTTCTGCAACAACTTGGTAAAAATCATTCAGTTCTTTAACTTATAAATTTAATTATAAATTTAGCAATAGATTGATTTCTCCACGCCCATTTCAGCATGGTTTTTTTAACCTTCTTCTCCTCAGCCTTCTGCGACACTTGTCATTAATGTTTCCTTGACATACTTAGAGTATCATCATTACACTGAAGATCTTCTATAAGCAGTAAACTTTTTCAGTGTCACAGTACAAAGCGTCTGGTTGATGTTCTTGTCCACTGAGACCTTTCTTTTTGCCAGCTGCAATATAAATTGCCTTCTGAAAAGAGAAGTGAAACAGTTAGACATTGGCTACTTGGCTTGTACTTATTTCAGCCCATTTCTCACAGAAAAATACATCAACTATAAAAATGGTGTTTAAAATTCTGTAACCTGAGGATTCTTAAAACAAGATCCATGTAACTGTGGACTCCTACTTAGTAATTCAAGGCAGTGACAATAAGTTTGTCACTGTTTGTGGGTTATTATTAAGTAATACAGTGTGCAGCAGAGGAGTTTATAACTACTGAGCTTGAAGACATCAGTTGAACCCATGAACACACTTATGTGAAATTGGGAACCACGTCTTCCTTCCCTGATTTTTAAATTGCATGTTATGCTTTCTGATCCCAGACTCATTTTGCAGAAAATCTGTGCTGTTTATTTAGCTGGACTTCAGGTCCAAATTTCCTGGATGAAATCAGGGATTTAGATTTCAGTAAATTTTGCAATCAATCAGTCAATCAACAGAAGTGATACAGCTTCTCTGCAGACCCACATTGACGGGTTACTGTGTCATCTCATAGCTCTGCGGTGTGTCCAGCCTCTTTGAGTAGAGAATTTGGGGACAGAAAGTCTTGGTGCCTGTATTCAGGAGTGCCTTTTAGTGGCTTCTAAACAGTGTGCTGCAGCAGCAATGCTGTTGCTCTGCAGTTTCCAGAGAAGCAAATATGTCAGCATGAAAATGAGCTGGACCAGTTGCTCCCCTGTGGATACGTTCTTCAGCGGAAATGAATAACTTGTTAACAGAAGAAAGCTCTCAATGTTTTCTGGAAGGTAGAGGGCAAAGCATTTATGCTGGTATCTGCATCATTCTGCTGAGTGGGGCAGTACTATTTTGCCTGACAACCAGGCAGCTATCAGAAAAGGTGGAGGGAAAAGACAAGCTCTGAATTAAATGTACTTCTGGAGTGGGTTTAAATTTGTTCTGCTGTTAGTAGAGAGAAATTTTAAGAAGGGCTAGATGCCAAATTGGAAAGGAATGAAAGCTAAGAGCAAGTCTGATACAAGCTCAGAAAGAACCTATTTAACTCGTACATTATGTTCCCTTGCATTCAGACCTGTCCTTTGCTGTATTTCTTGAACAGCTGTACCTTAGGTTCAGCATTCCAGCAGTCAGGTCCTCTCTTCCTCTTTTTAAACCTTCCAAGTGATCTACTGAATTAATCTGCCTGTCATTTGCATTTAAAGAGCTTCAGGGCCAGATAGTTAAAGGTGTTTAAGAACATGGAAATTCAGATAGCTAAAAAAGTACCTTTAAAAATCTGCCTCCAATGACACTCTAAATAGCTGGTTCTTCTGCTTTCCTACTCAGGTCATACTTTGCCATTCGTCAGTAGGTTGAAATTTCAAACATAACATGTTAGCCTTTTAAATTTTAATAGGCAAGAAAGAGCAGTTGCATCAGAGTAGGAAAATACAATCCAGGCCTGGAAAGATTTAAGTTACAGAGGATCCGAACTGGAAATTCTGGGGTTGTTTGGTAGTGTTATTTTCTGGAATTTGTTCATCCATTCTCGGCTTACCTTTACAGAGCTCTGTTAGCTGTTGTAGATAAAATTAACCCCATTCCTGGTCATTTATTTTGTTGCTGTTGTTCCATTCAGAAAGTCAAAATAACTCAGTGGAAAATGAGTTGGAACTTGTCTTAATTATCTGCATTGTTTAAATAGCATGTGAAGACGCCATGTTGCTCCGTAAGTATTCCTTTCCTTCTATCAATTCTTATAATCAAAATCTAAACAAAGGCAGCAGCTATGAGTGGGGGAAACTACTACCATTTCCATGGAGGAAGATGGAAATCATAGATCATAGAACTGTAGAATGGTTTGGATTGGAAGGGACCTCATAGATCATCTAGTTCCAACCCCACTGCCATGAGCAGGGACACCTTCCACTAGACCAGGTTGTTCAAAGCCCCATCCAACCTGGCCTTGAACACTTCCAGGGAGGGGGCATCCACAGCTTCTCTGAGCAACCAGTTCCTAAGATCTAGTCCATCTCACTTGGATTCCTCACTTGTACATAAATAGGAAGTGCTCAGTAAAACACCTTCTAACTTAGGTGCCTATGATCCCTGTGGGACGGATGAAGTGAGACACATGGCTTGAAAGGCCTCTTATTCTGAAGGTCTGCTGAAAAGTGCAATGGGAGAAATTCAAAAGATATGAAAGAAAATGCCTGTCAGCCAAAGCTGTGTCTGGATGTACTCTACACCCACTTAACTCTGGTGCCTTGTCTATCTCTCTCCATTGACTGGATAACAACTGCAGATAGCGGTGAAGCGTTCATTGCTGTATTGGTCCAGATGCCGCAGTAATTGCATTGCTATAGGCAGCTATAGCAGGTGGACCAAAAAGGACCTTTGGTGCAGAACTGGACATTTTTCTCCATCACTGGTTGTTGTTCTTAGCAACATTCAAGGACAGGTGCTTAATTCCTATACATGACAGAAGTATGTGTTGCTCTAGAAGTTATTAATAATGAAAAATGAGATCAAGGAATATTGAAACACGTTCTTCTGCTTGTAAATGTTAGCAGATTAGAAGATCTTAACAGATGCTGATCTCTAGGATGCTGCACACTTTGTCATATTCTTTTCATTCCTTTGTGCTCCAGGAAGTAGAACCTCAGACGTTTTGTTTTTCTGTTTCTGTGCAATATGTTACATACTCTGCTACCCTTCTCTAATTCTTCTATTCTTTTGGAGATGGGTGAATCAGGACAGCATATCATATGCAATCTATGTATGCACCATTGATTTACAGACTTGTGTCATAATGCTTACACAGTTTTTTGAGATAATACGGACCAATTGTCATGCTTCTTTGTCAGTGTTCTGATCCAATTTCTCGGAGAGGAGGCAAAAATGCACGCCATTTGCAATTTTAGTGTCCCAAGAATTGATGTGTGACGTTAGTGTTGGGTCTAAGAAAGCAGAAAGCAAGGTATTGCAGACCAGATTCACCTTTGAGAGACTGTGCTCATACAGGAAGGACTGGATTTGTGAAGTGCACTCCTGATCAAGTGGGATGGAGATGCTCATCATGGGTAAGGCTTAGCTATTTTAGTGGACCTCAGTGAATGTCCTTATCTGCCACATCTGTTACGTGATCGCATCTCCCGTGCTGTGTGACTGTGTGGATAACTTGACAACCATATGTGTTAAGGTGAGAGCAGTAGTTATCTCAATGGCTGTGATCCTGTCACTCTACGCTACAGCCTACAGAGATTTCCCTTTCTCTCTCTTTCCTGAAAAGAGGTATCAGAGATTCCCTGGTGGTAAAAGAAGTAAGGGTTTGGCAGCAAGCTTGGAAACAGCAGCTCTCAGAATACCTTAGCTGAAAATCAAGCACCTGGAAAATGTGAATATGTGATAGAAGAAAATTGTTCTTCTTGAAGAAAATAAGAGTATGCCAGCAATGGTCAAAATGAAAGCATCCTTGACATTGAAAGGACACCAGGTAATGCGAAGACCCAGGAGCCAGTCTGAAGTCAGAATGAACGAATGATTTTTTTTCCCCTGAAGTTTTTTGTTTCCTAATCCCACTGTCTCTCATAACCCCCTAAAACATATGAAATGCAGTACTGTAGGAAGCTACAAGGTTAAACTTGTAACAAAATTCATTAACCTGCTTCTGTTGCAGTGCAAGGGACAAACTTTGCTCTGAGCTGTGATGATTTAAATCAGGGTCATCTTCCTCTGAGTCAGTGAAAAAGCAGCATTGTAACATCTGAGCGGGTGAGATCAGTATCAAGCCCTAGGTATTTTACCTCACAAATGGTGTATTGTTTAATGTTCACCTCTCCAGCGTTTCAGAAACTTCTCTGGTCATTATTAAATGGATCAGTTTCCTAAGTTTTTCTGCAGCTGTCTTTTATCATTACAAGCTATGTTCCTAAATTCTCCCACCTCCCAGATCCTGAGCCCCTAACAGCTGCGTATTGTGTACAGAATATGAATAATTTTTGACACTATTGACTGGCTGGCAACCAGAATTTTTCTGAACCCTGCTTCTTATTCCATGGGATTCTCCTTTTGCACTGCTGTTTTACACTCCCAATTCCTTATCACAGGAACTTAGCAATTTATAATCAGACAGAAACATGCATTCTGTAAAATGAATGGAAAAACCTCAGACAAACTACTTATTACTCAAAAAGAATCAGCTTAAACTTCTTGTATTTGCACTGCTGTGAAGAAAATACAATGTCACAAAGGAACTGACAAGAATACACAGAGGTCGCAGTCTTACAGAACGAATGCACTAATACTGTACGGGGACAGAATAAGTCTAAGTTAGCTATTCACTCCTAGTCTCTAACCTGCTATTTTAAGTTGCACAGGATTTAAAAGCTAAATCAGGAAAGGCAGTGGAGAATGTACAGTAAAGAACAATGCAGCTGTATGATAGGGAGATGGATTACATAAACCTATTATTTCGCTTCCAACTCTAACATCTATGATTACAGAAAGCAGTGCATCTGAGCACAGTTGGGGTCTATTGATTTCTCTATCTGATGACTTAAAATGGCAAATAAAATTTTCCTTCATCCCCAACAATTCTTTTCTGTAGAGGGCTTGAAATGTCGAAGGAACTTCTAGATCCTCTTCTTCTATATACACTTTTCTGCTACAAAAATGTAGACATCTGCGCATATGTGGGTCATCTTTTCCAAATAAAACGTTAATTTTTTTCACTGCAATTTTTTTTGTTTGTTTGTTTTTAATATTTTTGTTGATTGAAATGGCATCTGGGCTCTGCAGTACTTGGATGGCTGTGTTGTGAATTGACAAAATAGACTGAAATAAAATATATATGTAGCTAGATTCACAATAGTTGGACAGCAGACAAAGTCATTGGCTGGGATCTATGTTCCAACATAGGTGGAGGAAACCCAGTGTGTCTTCTGCATTACCGAGACAAAATTTCACCAGAACAGCCTATGCGGATCATTAATAATGGGGCAGTAGGTTAGAATTAGAGGGTCAAGTCATGGTTCAATCCATACAGTTGTGAAAGGGATTAAAAAGACCAAAGCACGCACTTGTATTCACAGAGGAGAGAACAGTCTATACAGAAGACACCCAAGCGAGTGAATGGAAGGAAATACATAAAATAAGGAACAGATGAAGTCTTGAGTCTGCTGTGCACAACACAGAGCACAAAATAGCTGTGGTAGCGACCAAACGTCTATGGGGCCAAACAGAGACCACACATAAAAACTGTTCTAGTCAACTGGAGAGACAAATAAGAGACACATGGACCCAAATTCAACTAATTAAATGACCAGCACTTAGATTTCTATGGATTTTCAGAAAGCAGACATCCTGAAGTAGACAGCATAGGTTGGAGGAATCATGCTTCAAGACTGGCTGTTTCCATACATTGTCTATTTGGGCATGGCTGGATAGGGCTTTAAGAAACCTGGTCTAGTGGAAGGTGTTCCTGCCCATGGCAGAGGGGTTGCAACTAGATGATCTATAACATCACTTCCAACCCAACCCATTCTGTGATTCTGTGATAAGGGAGAGGAGAGGAGAGGAGAGGAGAGGAGAGGAGAGGAGAGGAGCTCACTTCCAGTAAATGTAAAATCCTGATAAAAAAATCAGCAAGACAGAAAAATATTGGGATTTGCCTACGTGTGTGGGACAGATGCTATATATTTGTAGGCGAACACTTAAGTAATAATTAAGGTTTCTTCCTATAGAATGTACAGTTCCTCCTGCCAAAATTAACTGGGAAGACACTAAAGGAGCTGCAGCTAATAGCACGAATACATCGAAATGTTTCTGTTCTCCTTCTGTGCTGTTTTGGAGCACTACCAAACTATCTGCAAGCAGGATGCCAGTTCTAACATTTGAATTCAGATGTAAAATAAGTGGGCATTCAGGAAATCTAGTATTCTGATAGGAATGATTCACCTGCCTTCAGCCAGAAATCCACACCTTCATACTGCAGATATTCACTAGCACAACAAACAATGAAAACATCAATGAAATAAATGCTTGCTCCCCATTAGTATGTGGAATCCAAGAGCTGTAACAGTGACAAGTATGCTAATGTGAGGACCAAGACATGGACAATGCTGTGGGTGTATTTTCCTTGGTCCAATTTGTCAATGAATTGCCTGAGAAGAAATCAGTATTTCTCTGAATAGATCCATACAATCAGTCACCTGATCTAGGTTTCAGATATCTTTCAGCTGCATTATTTTAACCACTATAGCATTTTATTCTGGCAGAGCGATTTTTTTAAATTGCCTTTATTTTTCCTCTCGCGAAATCTTGCAAGGCAAAGGTAGCAGGAGGTGAAATATTTTGCTCTGATGTTATGCTCAGTAATTCTGTGGAATTTATTGTCTCAGAAGACAGGAGCTTTTATGTTCACAAGATTATGGTTTTGTTTTGTTGTTTTCTAATTTCTGCTGCTGTTAAACTTAAACTTTGACTGCATACTATGTTAATACCTGAATCAAGAGTACTTCACTGGCTCAGAATCCACAGAAAGGCTGTGTCTGCTGAGGAGGTGATACGGGACCTGCTCAAATCCAAATCTGACTTTTCCCCAAGTACATTGTCAGAGGCATTGGGTGTAACTCAAGTTGACCTCAAGTTGCGTCAGGGTAGGTTTAGATTGGGTATTAGGAAAAATTGCTTTACTGCAAGAGTGGTCAGGCTTTGGACCAGGTTGCCCAGGGAAGTGGTTGAGTCATCATCCCTGGAAGTGTTCAAAAAACATGTAGATAGGGCATTTCAGGACACAGTTCAGTAGGCATGGTGGCATTGGGTTGATGGTTGGACTTCATGATCTTAGAGGTCTTTTACAACCTTAATGATTCTATGATTCTATGAACTTTAAAGCAGGGCAGTGCACAGCTCCCTGTGCCTCAGTACGGACTGCAGTGTATGTGCATATCCATAAACCTCATCTCTTCACACTGAGCAGTGCCAGGGTTTTAATTTGGCCCTTAGGCCAGCTGGCATGCTACAGCCCTTCTCTAAGCTATTAAACTTCTCTGTCCTCTAGGCAGGATGACCACATACAAACTTCTTGCTGGGAGCAGTTCCTTGCTCATACTAACTCCCAGCCATGCCCAGGGGTTGTTTGGGACAGCGGTCATTGAGGGGACACAAAGCCAGGCTAGGACCATCCTTACAATTTATTAGTAGACAGGCTGAAATTGTGGGGCCCCAGCCAATGTCCTTGAACTGGGTATAGGCATAGCCTTGGGTGCCTGGGTATAATCTACCATGTATGACCTTTCAAGAGTGTGTTGATGACCTAGACCAGTACAAAGGGAAGCCAGTCCTACATGCAACCAGGCATCGTGGGATAGGTAGGATGTCGAAGGCCAGTCTGACCTGCTTCTCACTGGAGGTCTTCTGCAAGCACCACAAGGTCTTTGAAGAAGTGCATTTGCAGTGGGAGAGGGCTCGGTCACGAGGTACAGAAATGCAACTGAGCTCACCGGACAAAACAACTGTGCTGATTTGTGAAAGACAAGGGCAGCTAACTCCTGCTGAGCTTGCAGCTAGGTTGGCAACATGCTTTCTCCAGAGCTGGAAGGGTACACTGAACTATGAAATACTCACTAGTCATTTTTTCTGCTGCCAGTGGAGACTGAATTAGGATAAAATTCCAAGTTAATTGGATAAGCCTCTTAAAATCACTAGTAAGTGAAGCACAGTGCGCAGCCTCTTATTGGATTATTTATTAGACACAGTGACTGTCAAGCAGAAAGTAAATTCCCATTTTTATCATAAAGCAGGCAGTGAGGGCTCCTACTTTTTCTCTTCAGAGAACTTTTTCAGTGCAAGCTTTGTAAATTTCATTCAAAGTCAAAGAATGAATTTAAAACCTAGTAATGGCAAAGAAAGAGTTTTCAAAGAGAAATTCCCTGCAAGTACAGTGCCATTGTTGTGCTACATTTTCTTTTGAAATGCCAGCAAGAAACAATTAAGCAGCAGCACTTGTAATGTATAATTGATGGTTTGCAGGTATCTAGAAACTTAGAGCAATTAGGCCCAGGGTGCAACATTACTTATTCATCACCATCTGGAACTTATGACTTTATAAGCCCTGCTATAGTTTATGTTTGTCTGGCAGAAATGGCAAGTTTAGCATTTAAGTGCTGCATTATGCTGCAGAAGGTAAATATTTAATAATGTCGCGACATAATGCAGCTGAGTGGGATAAGATGAACATGTTGTGTGGTCAGAGCATAGCATCATGTAAATACTACAAAATACAAGGAACAGAATGCCATTCCGAGAGCAAGAGAACAGAGCATACTTCCAAATAGATCTACAGCATTTCTATCACATCAATAGAAAGCTATGGCATTGATCCTTGGGTCACAGTGTGTATTGTCCAGTAACAGTTACGATTTAACTTTAGATATGATTCAGCTAGGTGAAAGAACTGTTTCTATGAAAATCTGAGAATCTCCCACTTTCTTTTTGATGATAAAGTAGAGGTAGACTACAGATGGATAGGGAATTTTGGAGGAAATGTTTTCTTTTCAAAAAATGTAATTTCATTGAGCATCAACCTTTTCTAGGTACTACTTTGGCAAATTTTCCACTGGGAAAAGAAATAAAGACAAAAAAATCCATTGAAAAACCCAGCCACAAAGAAAAATAAGATCAAACCTCAAATCCAGAAAAGTTAATTTTATAAGTCTTCATCATTTTTTAGAGGGAGAAATTCCTCCTTGGAAACAGAGCTAATTTTTCTGCTATCTGTTACCCCCACTTAAAACCAAAGAGCAAGGCTGGGTGAAATGTTCTGTCTGGTTCTATTCCAACATTCTTCAGATTTAGATTTCAGTCATGTTCAAGAGACTGATTTGATTCATGACTGGAATCTTTCTTATACCACTGAAACTCTCATGGTTCTGGAAGACGAGTTTCTACTCTGCTGTGGTCTGGTAACCCACCCCAGATCAGCTCAGATGACTGGCAGTGGTTTGATTTGCTCCACCTCCTACCTCCACGTAGAGAGGAATCCTGCAGTCAACAACTCCCTTTTAAAGAAGCTTGATAAAATTAAATGATTTTTCTGCACTGTCGCCACCTCACAGATCCTGACGAGCACAGTCAAAACAGCTCGTAGTATTTTGTATGTGCATGGAAGATGGTAATGTTATGCCTTAATGGCTACATTCATTCAATGGCCAATGGTGCAAAACACCTGTAGCGGTAAGATAAAGGTGCAGTTTTAACTCTTCACATTAAATAGGTCCATGTAGGTGATACCCTACCAGGGAACCTGAAGTTCTTCGGGATGCAGGTGCTTGCAACAAGCCTCCTTCACAGAAAAATCCCACTGATGAAAAACAGCTCAGTCCTGGTGGCTGACTGCAAGTGTGTAATCAGCTATTATGTTCAACATTTTTGAGACTCACACAGGAAGGTTGCGACAGAAGAACAATGCAAAGTCTTTCCTCTTTCTGCTAGAGACAAAATTGCAACAAATGTCGTAGTGGAGTAGATTTTACTGACTCATGGAGTGATTGAGAAGGATGCTGTGTTGTTCTGATCCTCACAGGCCAACAAATATGGCATTGACCATGCTGGATAGGTATTGTCTTATCTATAACATCAATTGAATGAAATGATTGTTCACTTTCCTATCTTAATTTGTTACTTCTTGACTTAATTACCTTATTGCATGTATTCTTATCATGCATTTCGTTGACTTGACTTTTTTCAAATGTCCTCATCTAAATTTATAGTTGTACAAACACACTGGGCCTTCTTCTGCAACTAGGTTAATACAACAGTACTTTCATTCATTCAAATTGTTCTGAATTTTGAGTCAGCCCACACAGAAACAGAGCATAATATTGCCAGCATGAGTTTCAGAATGTTGTCGGTTTTGTTATAGCTCCAGTTCCTGAAATCCAGTGATGACATAAATGCTTCAGTTTTCACGGTTACATAGAAAATAAAAAAATCTGACCTATAAATGCTATTAATGTGAAAGCGAATGAAAACAACACTTTGATCGTTATTGCTATAAATTCATATTTTATCAGGGAGCCCAATTCATGATATATAACTCTTTGAGGATGACAATAATTAGACTCTGCAGTGTTTGATATTTTATAAAACAATATTGCAAAGCTAATCGAAGCCCTAAGCAAATGAGGAGCTGTCTTATGTACTGTTGTAGAATAGATTAAAAATATGCATTATTAGTATAACAGTATGGACTCTTATTCTCTCCAAAGTGCCTTAAGTATCATTTATTAAAATCACTAAAACATTTAACAGCACTTTCTAAAACAATTTTCAGGCAAGGAGAATCAGTTTTATTTCAAGTATAATTTTCACCAGGTAGATGGCCACTTTCAGTGCAAGACTGATTTACATTGGTACCTTATGTTTTCAAACTTTTTGTGTATGGTGACAGCACAGAGACATACATCACGTGAAGGTAGAGAGAAGTAGTGTTTATTACAGAAGGATCAGGGGCTGATTAAAGTCTCTCTAGCCCTGACACTAGGTAGCAGCTGCCAAGGTCTCTATTATCTTTTATAATCCATTTTTCTCCTTTTTTTTTTAAAGTCTGTGGCTATGATGTTTCTGCAGGAGAGTTTTGCTGTCATGAATCGGATGCAGTGCTGTAATGATGTCACAGCTGAGTCTGCTGAGAGACTGAAAAAGTCTGATATGGACTGATATCAGCATCATCCCAGAAAAAAAAATTGTGGAACATGAAAAACACAACTGACCACTGCTCAAACACAGTGGCTCCTTCTCCGTTTTCAGAGAAGCCAGAGGCATCTACTTTGGAGGTAACCATCCTTCAGGGAAGAGAAAATAGAGCTTTTCTTCCATCAGTGCAGTTTGGAAAAGGCAGGGTCATGAAGCACAACAGAGCCCTGAGTCCCTACGACCCAAGTCTATGTCACCGCTATGCTGCACAAGGCACTGCAGGTGCCCCTGAATCTGACAGGATCATTGCTCTGCAGAGGAAGACCAACACCTCCCAGAGCTACAGAAATCAAAGGATGAGCACGAACAGCTAAATTGTCATAAGGGATTCATCCTGCTCCTGCCCTCATTCAGGATTCCTGTGTGATGAGGTGCATCTGAGAGGAAGATGCATATTTCTGATTGCTTCCCACCGTTTCTGAAAATCTACAGGGAAAAATCTCCCTGAGCACTAAATAGCACTTTGCTGACAGTGCTAGACATAGCAAAGATGAGTGAGCAGCTCTGTATTCCTGTTTTCCCATGTGGCTGCATGCTGTGTGGTGTGGATCAAAGCACTTGACACTGGGGGCTGCAGCATGGAAAGTTAGAATCATAGAATTGTAGGTTGGAAAAGACCTCTAAGATCATCAAGTCCAACCATCAACCTAATGCCACCATGCCTGCTAAATCATATCCCAAAGTGCCATATCTACATGCATTTTGAACACCTCCAGGGATGGGGACTCAATCACCTCCCTGGGCACCCTGTTCCAATGCCTGACCACTCTTTCAGTAAAGAAATTTTTCCTAATAGCTAATCTAAACCTCCCCTGATGCAACTTGAGGCCATTGCCCCTTGTCCCGTCACTAATGACCTCGGAGAAGAGATCAACACCTGCCTCACTACAACCTCCTTTCAAGTAGTCATAGAGAGCAGTAAAGTTCCCCCTCAGCTTCCTCTTCTCCAGACTAAACAGATCCAGTTCCTTCAGTCACTCCTCTTAAGACTTTTTCTCTAGACCCTTTACCAGCCTTGTCGCCCTTCGCTGGACACCCTCCAGCAATTCAATGCCTCTCTTGTAGTGAGGGGCCCAAAACTGAACATAGTAATCAAGGTGTGACTTCACCAGTGCCGAGCACAGGGGCACGATCACCTCCCTACTCCTGCTGGCCACACCATTCCTGATACAAGCCAGGACAAGGCTCAGGCAACACCTGCCTTTCATGAACACATGATGACTGGGCCTGATCCCCTGGTTGTCATTCACATGCATGGAGAGCACACTCAAGATGAACCGCTCCATAATCTTCCCTGGCACCAAGGTCAGGCTGACAGACCTGTAGTTCACAGGATCCTCCTTCTGGCCCTTCTTGTAGATGGGTGTTACGCTGGCGATCCTCCAGTTACCTGGGACCTCCCCTGTTAGCCATGATGGTGAAGGAGAGTGGCTTGGCCAGTTTCTCCACCAGCTCCCTCAGCACTTTTGGGTGGATCCTGTCCGGCCCCATAGATTTATTATTGTCCAGGTGGCACAGCAGGTTGTTGACTGATAACTCCTGGATTATGGGAGGTTTGTTCCGCACTCCTTCCCTATCTTCCAGCACTGGGGGCTGACTACCCTTGGTATAACCAGTCTGACTATTGAAGACTGAGACAAAGAAGGCATTAAGGACCTTAGTCTTTTCCTCAACCTTGTTCACAATATTCCCCCTCGCATCCAATAAGGGATGGAGACTCTCATTGGCCCTCTTTTTGTTGTTGATGTATTTGTAAAAACATTTTTTGTTGTCCCTTACAACAGTGGCCAGCCTGAGTTCTAGCTGGTCTTTTGCTTTTCTAATTTCCTCTCTGCATGACCTAACGAGACCCCTGTACTCCTCTTGAGTCGCCTGCCCTTTCTTCCATAGGTGGTAGACCCTCCTTTTTATCCTGAGTTCCAGCAAGATCTCCCTGTTCAGCCAGGCCAGTCGTCTCCCCCATCAGTTCGTCTTGCAGCACATGGGGACAGCCTGCTCCCGTGCCTTAAAGACTTCTTCCTTGAAGAATGTCCAGCCGTCCTGGACCCCTTTGCCCTTCACCACTCTCTCCCAAGGGACCCTCTCAACCAGCATCCTGAACAGGCCAAAGTCTGCCCTCCGAAAGTCCACGGTGGTGTGGTGGTCCACGCTGGCCCCCCTCTTCACCTCGAACCAAGAACTCTGTCATTTCATGGTTACTAAGCCCAAGATAGCCTCTGACCACCACATATCCCACCAGCCCTTCTCTGTTAGTGAACAGCAGGTCTAGCAAAGCACCTCCCCTGGTAGGCTCACTTACCAGCTGCGTCAGGAAGTTATCTTCCACACACTCTAGGAACCTCCTAGACTGTTTCCTCTCTGCTGTGTTATATTTCCAGCAGATGTCCCCCACGAGAATAAGAGCTAGTGATTTTGAGACTTCTGCCAGCCTCTTGTAGAAAACTTCATCTGCCTCTTCCTCCTGGTTGGGTGGTCTGTAACAGACTCCCAGCAGGATGTCTGCCTTGTTGGCTTTCCCCCTCATCTTTATCCATAAGCATTCAACCTTGCCATAACAATCATCGAGCTCTGTACAATCGAAGCAGTCCCTGACGTACAGAGCCAATCCACCACCTCTCTTTCCTAGCCTATCCCTTCTGAAGAGCTTGTAGCCATCCATCGCAGCACTCCAGTCATGAGAGTCATCCCACCACATTTCTGTGATGGTGACCAAGTCCTGCTGTGCAATGGCTTCCAGGTCCTCCTGTTTATTGTCCATGCTGTGTGCATTGGTGTAGATGCACATGAGCTGGGCTATCGACCTCACCCCCAACCCCAACATGCCACGGCTGGGTTCATCACATTTCCTGAGGAAAAGGACTTAAGGGTACTGCTGCATGAGAACCTCAACATGAGCCAGCAGAGTGCGCTTGCAACCCAGAAAGCCAGCCATATCCTGGGCTGCATCTGCATCAAGAGAAGCATGGCCAGCAGGTTGAGGGAGCGGATTCTGCCCCTTTACTCCACTCCCTTGAGACCCCACCTGGAGTCCTGTGTCCAGCTCTGGAGCCCCCAACATAAGAAGGACATGGATGTGTTGGAGCGGGTCCAGAGGAGGGCCACGAAGATTATCCGAGGGCGGGAGTACCTCTCCTATGAGGACAGGCTGTGGGAGTTGGGGCTGTTCAGCCTGGAGGACCTGGTGACCTCAGAGCAGCCTGCCAGTACCTGAAGGGGCCTACAGGAAGGATGGAGGGGGACTTTTCACAAGGGTGTGTAGTGATAGGACAAGGGGGAATGGCTCTAAACTAAAAGAGGGCAGATTTAGATTAGATATTAGGAAGAAATTCTTCCCCATGAAGGTGGTGAGGCCCTGGCCCAGGTTGCCCAGAGAAGCTGTGGCTGCCCCCTCCCTGGCAGTGTTCAAGGCCAGGTTGGATGGAGCTCTGAGCAACCTGGTCTAGTGGAAGATGTCCCTGCTCATGGCAGGGGGGTTGGAACCAGATGACTTTTAAGGTCCCTTCCAATCCAAACCATACTATGATTCTATGCTTCTATGATCACTAGTGAGCCTGGTTATATCCCCTTTTCCCTTTGAACCTAGTTTAAAGCCCTCTCGATGAGTTGACCATAAAGGAAACAAACTGAGGCAAATGCAGCTGCCTAGGATGACTGCAACAGAACTTGAGTTAGAGTTTGCTTCAAGAAATGACAAAATTATGGTAACCACCAGCTTTTTATATAGTCTTATAGCACACAGGATGGACACTTTCATATCCCAGAATAGCTCTTGCTGTAGAAAGTGGGCAAAAAAAGAAAAAAAAGGTAATCTGTAAACATCTTCCAAGCTTGCGTTACTTGCTTAGATGAGCTTGAACGGAGGCATTCAGACTAAAGGGATTTTGTCCAAGGTGATTATTTGTCCATGTCATAGACAAACAGAGGAACCATTTCCAGCCTATTCATGAACTAAGCTTCTGCAGCAGGAATGAAAATCACGCAAAGAGCGGTGTGCTTACACCAGAGACCCACAGTCCTTCTGAATGGCAGTGACAACCTCCTACCAAGATAATGAAAAAGCTCCTTCCTTTGGAGGGGCAGCATCCAGACTCAGGTTTGAGGTCTTTCGTACTCAATCCTTCTCTGCTGCAGTGATTGTACTGGCTGCCAGTTACCCCATTGTTTTACTGACTTACTATGGACCACAGTAAATGTAGGGGAAGTACAGTGCTGATTGAAAGCAGGCAAGAAAAAGTACTCCAAAGAAACTTAGCAGGGACGTGGGCTTTTTTTTGTTAGCAAATAATGACGTACTGTCAAGAGCTGCTGAGATCATCAGTTGCCCATGTCCTCCATTGGGTGTCCATAGGCTATTTGTGATTGGATTCCCTTTCATCAGGATCTAGAGATCTGTGCTGTCCTCTAAAGTTTAGCTGTTGCATCACTTTTCCTTGTGCAGCATTTGTTACACAACATTATTTTTTTTTCCAGCCTAGATTTATTTGTGAAGGTCACAGAGGACTGGCTGTGATAAAGGCTCAAAAGCCTTCACTTTGTTTCTGAATTGTTCTTGTTAATTCAACGCTGATTGAAGACTGATACAGCCCTGGAGATCAAAGTCTCTTATCCCCCATGACAGCTCCAGCTTCTTGTTGTGGCACTTTTGGCTTGACCTAGAGGCAGTATAGGTTCCAAATCTATGAAGTCCTTCACACTTTTCAGATGAATCTCATTGATGCAAGTTTTGGTAATGGTTTTGTGCTGTGAACGTCCGTTCTCCCGAAATTAAACTGTCATCCAACACTTGGCTGAACTCAGATCACAACTGAGAGTGCTCTGAAAGACAATTCTACTATTTTTCATAATCATCCAGTTGTTGAACTGCGCTTTGAGTCTTCAGGAATAGACACTGTCAAATTTACCACCTACAAGAAAAGTGGCATAACCTTTCTGTTGATCTGCGTGCTAGTTGTATCACTTGTTTAAAGCTACTCAGGGCCTGGAATACTTTAAAATCCATATACGGGGATTTAGATGAATAATACCTTTGAAGCAGAAAGATCAGGCCGGCTCAGATCAATTGCTTTTTCTCATGTACAAATCAAGTAGTTCACAGCAACAGAGCATCAACATGGCCACAGTAAATCTTGTGGGGTCAGTCCGCGGTTTATCACAGAAACATCACATCCCCTTGAGTACTTGTAATTATGGGAAATTTTAATTAAAAATGTGTATTTTGTCATGGAGAGATATGCCGTTTTACACGGTGAACTGCATTCCAGTCTTTCCCTTGTGCTCCAAGATCTGTAAAGTCTTTTTTGTCCAGTGGATTTTGGGCATAGGAAGAATTACATTTTCCTTGGTTTTGCTGGAATCCAGGGACTGCAGGGCTACTTGACACTTGTCAGAAACATGCTAAGGAAAATAGCTCCCAAACTTTTCCATGTGGGCAGGGGACCATCATCTTAATGTGGCTGTGAGGAGCATAGACATGGTTCATGGGGTTTGCAGTGTGCACACATTTGAAGTATGCTGTCTTGGATGACACACGAACAGCACGAATGACTACAAGATACAGAATCACTGAATCACAGAATGTTTGGGGTTGGAAGGGACCTCTGTGGGTCATTTACTTCAACCCCCGTGCTGAAGCAGGGTCACCTACAACAGACTGCACAGGACCTTGTCCAGGCGGGTCTTGAATATCTCCAGAGAAGGAGACTCCACAACCTCCCTGGGCAGCCTGTTCCAGTGCTCCATCACCCTCAGAGTGAAGAAGATCCTCCTCAAAAGAAGAGGAG
>Ga0065711_1040450_pt1 | contig 16946 bp, 11 predicted proteins | sample Hoacrofraction12_FD_59098 | JGI IMG/M metagenome (GOLD analysis project Ga0065711, IMG submission 59098) | Hoatzin crop microbial communities from Cojedes, Venezuela - Epithelial fraction 12 v2 (version 2) | ecosystem: Host-associated > Birds > Digestive system > Esophagus > Crop | place... | reverse complement strand
TTTTTTTTTTTTTTTTTTTGGCTTCCAGGCGTTGTTCTGTAATATCTTTTTTTGAGTCAGGAGAGACCCTGCAGCTACTCTCCTCTACTGTAAAATGTCCGCAGGGACTTCCATGAATTAATACAATATTGGACTCCCAATTCAGTTTCACTTACGAGATTTTTCTTAGGTTCCCAGTTCAGAGGTACTTCATTGTTTCAGTTTATTTGAAAGTCCTTAGACCATTCCTACTTCTGAAATCGATTGTTCCCAAACTTCTTCCATTTACACAAGGATCATTGTGAACTAGAATACTAAAAATAATTACTGAACCAATTTATCTTCTTTAGGCCTTGCTGTTTGTTTCTGAGTTACTTACTACCAAAAATTGACAATGTTTGACTAACATGTATGACAAGTCCACCACAACAAGCCCAAATATAGATGTTAAATTGTATTCTTTGTTAAATCTTGCTGATTTCACTGGTTTGTAAAGGCATAATTGAGGATAGAATCTGGTCTAATCTCATAAGCCTGAGGCTGATGATGATTCCAAATACATAATTATGAGATTGGAATTCCCCAAAAGTATAATTTGGAAAATAATTTAGCACCAGAAGAAGCTGATAGAGGTTTTACATTTTGATCTTGTGATGTTATAGGTATAGTGTGTGTTAAATTGCTGTGTTTGAATATCCTAGCTGTGCAAAATGATAGCTTGCTTATTTTTCAGTTCTCTAAAATGTGGTTTGGGATCTTCTCCCTCTAGGTTATCTTGTTCTTAATAATGTTAATTATGCGCAAACGAGTAGCTCTTACCATTGCCTTGTTCCACGTGGCCGGCAAGGTCTTCATTCACCTGCCACTGCTAGTCTTCCAGCCATTTTGGACATTCTTTGTGCTTATCCTCTTCTGGACATACTGGATCACGGTCCTGCTTTTTCTTGGTACTACAGGTAAGCGGCTACCAGGCTTATTTTAAATAAATTCCACTTCGTTTTTGTATGATTTCAGGCAGAGTTGGTTAAAAAGCGTGTGGAACTCTCTAGAAGAAAACCCACGTATTAGGTTTCTGTTGTTGTCTGCTTCACTGACTTCAAAACACTTGTTTCAATAAAGTTGTGCATTTGAGTCTGCATTCCCAGCATGTTACTTTGTGGCTTAGGCCAGCTTTTGGTTTGATGCAAGTTGGCATGTTGTAAACCACAACACTCCATTAATAAGACTGCTATAACAATTTTGCAAATAATTCCCTCTAATTTTACATAAACAGGTCAAAACCAGCTAATCTTACAGCTGATCTCACAAGGCATTGTACTGTATTGTACCCAGTACTCACACAGATGAAGACATAGTAATGAAAGGGCTATTGCACACATTTACTGTCTCCCAAATGTAAATATACTCAAAGTAGTGTTTAGTTGTTCATAACTTAGGTGCCTAGTAGTATTTCAGCTTTTTCCAGGATTATTAGGGAGACTTTTCTGCTGTTTGTGCACCATATGCGAGAGCAGCCAGTGTACTCGCAATTTCTGCCAGCTGTGAAGTGCATAGAAGGTGAGAGTTTTGTTTGTGTTCAGGGTCTGACAAGAGCTTCTAGATTTAGTTGATCCTGTAGTTTCAAATCTTAGTTACTTCAGCCAAGAAATCTAACAACTGCTTTTTAAAATGGGAAAGGTCTGTGTTATTTTGTGGTAAGCTGTAGACAGTAGAGACCATCATTCATTATTAAAAGCTTAGAATTTTGAAATACATTGTTTACTGCTGATCCAAAAGTAGCAATGTTTCAGGTAACAAAGCCATTTCAGGATAACACAAGATAAATATTTTTTATTTCGTAGCCTGAGTTCTTGGCAAGGGATGGAGGCAATAGAATTCACGTGTTCTTGTTCTCATTACTGTTGCAATTTTTTGTTTTCATTACATGCTGTGTTACATGCAGAAAATGTTCACCTCTGAATGTGAGTTAAGTCTCAGTTGCAAGCTTCACTGTGATTTAAAGACCACTACACAGGGACTAAATTTGTAGCAGAATTTAGGCTGATATCATATTTTTCTGACAGAACTCTTCAATTGTCCTTGATTCTGCAAAGACTTAATTTATGTTTTTAGCTTTATATGCACTCACTATCTTCAGTGATATCAGTTAAACAAAATCTCTGTGCAAACAGGGCCAGATCTTTTCAATCCAAACCAGGAGAACTGAAGGAGTGAACATTATCTGTGTCTGGGAAGAAGCCTACACTTACAAAGAGCTTGTTCACTAAAACCAAAATTAATTCAATAGTTCAATTTATTCACAATAAATTACTATTTTTTTATATAAGCATAAAATCATAGCTATGAAGATGGAGAAGGTGCTATCAATGCTAAGTCTAAACAATGGTTTTCCAGGTAAGCGTTTTGTACATGTGATGTTACCTTCAGTGTTTTTCTGAATCTCATGAGCTGTTCACATAACTGTTCTCCAAGATGAAATGTCTCCGTGTGGGTTAACACATTGAAATAGAGCTTATGCTAGGAGGGTTCTGACATGCACTGTCAGTCTCAACACATGCGATCACTATTCAGATGAGACAAAGGATCAGTGGATTTCTGGATGTGTGAAGTTATATGTTTAGAATATCTAAAGCTGCTCCTTATGTCTGCAAATACCTTTAAAGCTGCAAATACTGGTGAGATACTTGCGCAAAGACTTCCCATAAGGAAAACAAAAGTGATTGTTAATGTTGACATCCAGATGTAAGGAGCTGTGAAGTTTAATACTGATTCTGATTCTACAAATAATATCAACAGAGCAGCAGACTGAAATTAAGAATGACTAAGGCAGGCATCTATTATGTTTAATTGTCAGGATTTTTGCTATTTGGTGGTGGTTAGGTTTGGAACTTTACACCATGTGGCTATAAATGAAAACAAATGCTCAGAAAGCACTTGGGAGTGCTTGAAATGAAATGAAAAGAAGTGTTGCAGGATTTTGAGCACAGTCAGAATATTTTTTTGGTGCTTTTTTTCTAATGCCGTTATACTGATTGTCTCAAAAGCCGTATTCTTCCTCTGAACAGTCTTCCAAAACTTGACATTTAGTACTGTTAGTAGAAGCTAGAGGGATTCTGCTGCAGATGGTTATGAACTGCTAATACCGTGTGCTTTCTTCTTTCTGAGTTATGTAAACACCATTTCCTTTTTTACCTTCATTTATTTCTAGGTAGTCCTGTCCCAAATGAAGAAGGATTTGTTGAATTTCGGATGGCAGGCCCTCTGAAATACATGTGGTGGTACCATGTAGTGGGACTGATTTGGATCAGTGAATTTATTCTAGCCTGTCAGCAGATGACAGTAGCAGGGGCTGTTGTGACATACTATTTTACAAGGTAAGGACAGCTTAGACAACTCTACTGTGAGCAGCCTAGAAATGCGATTAACAAAAATAATGAAGAGCACAGCTTTTGGGGAGAATACTTGCTTCCATCGTGAAAGCTGGAGAGCAGTTGAATTGTATTGACTTTTCTGAAATCGTGTAAAGTCCTAAAATAATCTCTTTTGCTGATTCTAGATGCTATTCTTGATATTTAGGATTTGAAGTCTTGTTTGCCTTGTGACCTGTGCCTGTTGTACAGACATAGATAATTGTTTACAAAGCAAAATGAACCTGGAAGATCATCTGTAATGCTAATAATTAATGCTGTTACGCTCGGTAGAGAGAAAATATTGAAAGCAAAGGATTATTATTTTAATTGCAAAACAGTGCCCTTTAAATTATTTACAGTGCTTCATTAATCTTTCTTGCATGTGATTACTTAAGGTGTTATTAGAGTCATCATTTACATATAGATTCTGACCAGATCGTATTCAGATAAAAAGTGATACACAATGTGTGTGCATTAAAGCTCCATGTCTCATTCCTATATTTGTGTACTAAGGTGTGTATCAGGGCATGCTTTATGGTGGCTGTTCTGCACATTATCTGCTAGCCATTAAAGAAGGCAATACTAATTATTAAGCAGTGGTTTTACCAGCCTTCAGGCACAAGAATTTTGCTTCACAGAGAGGATAAACTGATTTCAGAATCACAAACTTAACTTTGGGATTTTATTTTCCAGTATTTGAAAACTTTTCTGAAATTACAATTGTGTAAAATTTACCTTAAGTCACTGAAAATTCAGGTTCTGGTTTTAGCCATTTAGGACCCAAGTTCTTCAGGAAAAAAATGGTATCAGGTACTTTTTTAGTATTTCATGAGAATAAATGGCACTTCAGTAGTCTGGAGTATTACATTTTGGTGTGTAGAGCAGAACTATGGCAATATTTTTGGTAAGGAAAAGAAGCAAGTACACTAGTATCTGTTTTATAAAAGTAGAGTTGATGAAGCTTCTCCATGTGTCATCCTGCTTCTGGTAGTTCACGATACATTTCTTCAGGAAAAAAACACACCCAAAATTGCTACATCATTGTTCAAGAACTAGGAGAGTAATTTTATTTCAGATGTTGTCAAAGTCTTTTCCAAACAATAGAAATAGAACTCCTCTGAATAAAGAGCAGAATGAGTGGAGGATGTTGACAAGATACTTGGCAATCGTGGTTTACTTAAGAAAGGAAAACCAAGATGTTGGAGTGATGCTATCCCCAAGAGGCATCCTAAATACACATTTAGTTCAGCTGTGGTTTTTGGTATGTGTTTTTAGCCTTTCGTATGAAGAATATTGTGTATAAAATTTCTAATGGTATCTAGCAGCCACACTCGATTCTTGCCACATGCTTTTTAGAGTCTGATTTTTTAAAAAATGGGTTCTCAAATAATGCATGCAGACATTTATCAAGTGCATGATTCAGATCAGAAATGTTTAATTAGTTTGTCTTTTTAATTGAGACTGTCATATGAATTACATTTGACTCCATATCTGCCCTAGTCTTTAAAACAATATCAAAGGCAAAGAATTAATTCACTGTGCTGACAGAAGTTGTGTTATTTTATTAATGATGAAGTCCTCCAGTATACCCATGAAATACCTTTGTGAAGTTATTACAAGGTGTTACAGGGATGCAATCTTGTGAATAATTAAACTATATTGAGTAACGAACCAGGAAAATACAGAGGAGGGAGGATAACTTTGTATTAAAATAGATCACTTAGCAACGTGTATGCTTCATCTGTAAGTTTATATGTTTTCTATCACCTGAGGGTGAATGATTTTTCCTTTAACTGTAGCCTATCATTTCGTAACAGAAATTTTATTTGAAGTTATTAAGTACCCATTTCTCCCTACTGTTATCCTTCTCGGCATTTTAAGGTACAATTCTAATATGAAAAGTGAGTCAGTAAGAAAGGAAAGGGCATCCCCATTATTTTGCAAATTAGCAGCTTTCCACAGCAAATGAGGTGAAGTTGTCTGTGGAGCAATGTTCTATATATGTTCACTGTTCATTCACCTTAGCCAGACGGCTTCCTTTCAACTCAGGCAGTAACAGGCCTCAAGGCGTTCTTGCATTACCGACTCTGCCCTCAGTTACATTTACCCCAAGAAGAGGAAGCGGTTGGGTTGCGTGGGTGTAAGGCTCAGACCATTTATGTGACAGTGTCCAAAAGGGAATAGAATTTGGCTTCCCCCACCTGAGCACTAAAAATAAATTGGAGGAAAATACTGGGTAAACCTATTCTAGTTATTAATATCTCAGGATTAAGTTATGCAGGTCTTAGTTTCATGGAATGAAGACTCTGCTTTTTTGTGTTTTTGAATGCAACTCACATGAAATTGCTTTCTCCCAAGCTGAGCAGATATTTTATGTTTGGAATGTCACCACTTGTTCCTTTAATATGCTTAGTATTATGTTCATATTTCTAATAAAGAAGAAGACCTACTCCATAAATGTTGAATAAAGCTGTTCTTTGAAAGAGAAATAGAAGTAGCTTTCTTGGTAAGAAATATAAATAAAAACTTTAAGAGGTGATTGCGTCAAAACTGTGAAAGTGACTGTTTATCTGATAGATTAAAAATATTCTAGCTGTGTTGCAATAAAATAGCTTGTTAGATTTGTTTCTCACTTTTTTGGAACGTTTTGAATTGCACACCATCAAATGTAATTTTATAGAAACTGCTAGGTGGCGATAGTGGTAATGTAGCCAACTGCTAGAACGACTACCCTTGAGACATACTGATTCCTTATCCTATCCTATTACTGCATTAGAGCCAAAACTGTGACTTGCACAGCCTGTCTGTGTGAACAGTAGACACTGAAAGCTAGTATAAGGATGATACATTCATTTTGCATGTTAGTTTATTGAGACTTTGTAGTACTCCCAGATGATACTACATACATATTATTCATTCTACTTTATTCTTTTTCCTTTTTCACCAGGGAGAAAAGGAATTTGCCATTTACTCCTATTCTGGCATCTGTTAATCGTCTTGTTTGTTACCACCTAGGAACGGTGGCAAAAGGATCTTTCATTATCACACTAGTGAAGATACCACGAATGATTCTTATGTATATTCATACACAACTCAAAGGAAAAGTAAGAGAAACAAATTGCATTTTCTTACTGAAACTCAATGCCTGACGTGTTTTACAGGTAATTTAATTTAGTCTGTGTGGGGCCTGGAAGTCTTTTTCTGGAATGTTTGGTCTTTAAAGGACCATGGGACTGCTTGAGTTATCAAACACGTTATCAGGTACTGAAACACAAATGAATATTGCTTTCTTAAAATCTGTTGGTTTTACTCTTTATCTTTGTTTTCCCACATTCTGTTCCCAGGAAAATGCTTGTGCTCGCTGTATGCTCAAAGCCTGCATCTGCTGCCTTTGGTGTCTAGAAAAGTGCCTGACCTACTTAAATCAGGTAAGATTTTCTATATTCAAGTTTTATGTGAGGGCTGATAATGTATGTGATTCCCAGAGTGCAGTCTGAGGCTGGTACATATGGTATCATACTTTGGAACTCAAATTCAGTGACTGTACTGCAGTCTTGTCTCCATTACTGAAATTACACTGCAAATCACTACATTAGTCTTTGTTTACCTTGTAAAGGTGAAAAATAGCTGGTATTCATCTTTGTGAACATGGTATCTCAACTGATTAATAATTTGGTTAGTGGTTGGAGATGTTCCTCCCTATGTCCACTATATCGAACTGTATCTTAGTTTCAAAATAAGTCCGTTGTGAAAAGAGAACGAAGCTTTTCGAGCTGCAATGTTTAGGGTTCACACAGTTGAAAGACTGTACCTAACATCAAATTGTCTTCATCATCTGCAAAGTGGAAAACGAGTTGCAAGTTGCAACGTGCTGGCTGGTCAGACCCCTTTGTAAAAGAGATTTTATTGGCCTGTGGCTCCATCTCTGTTAAGTACATCTCTAAATATCTGTCTAATATCCCTTTCACTGTTGTTCATTTTTTTGCTTGTGGAAATACAGAATTAAAAGTGGAAGAAGGCATTTTAAAAAATGCCAGTACAATCCTTGAAAATTGTCCTGGCTAACTTTGAATGCAGTCTAGCGAAATGTCTAGAAATTATCTTGGTGGACTCGTATGATGCTCAAACTCTCTTATATTTCTTATACTCTCTTATATTTCCAGAGTATTTTTTCTAACTACTTAATTGCTGTAGTTATGCCACTGCTCGCCTCCTCCTGCAGAGAAATTGCGAATTCTGCTTAATTAGTTTTTTGGAATAAACTTGTTAGTGCATAAATAATGAGCAAGGGAGGAGAATAATAGTAATTCTGTACCTCATACGGTCTTCTGTCAGCTGGTACGTACTGCTTGATTCAACAGCTCTCAAGGGAATCTTTGTTCGTTAACATCATGCGACTTACGTGACTTACTCAGAAGTCATATCTGCTCCCCCTTCTCCCCCCTCTCCCACTGTCTGACATCTCTGATCATTCCATGAGTAAATCTTCAATCTGCTTTTCCCAGAACGCATATACAGCCACAGCTATCAACAGCACCAACTTCTGCACCTCAGCAAAGGATGCCTTTGTTATTCTAGTGGAAAATGCTTTGCGAGTGGCTGCCATAAACACAGTTGGGGATTTTATGCTGTTTCTAGGAAAGGTATGTCTGCTTCTGCTGTGTACAGCTGTTACCGACCTATGTAGTAGCAAGCTTTCCTTAGGAATGACTTGCAGTCCAGATAGAAAATGCCTTCAAATTCCTGTTTCTTAGCATGTACTTTATTACATGTAGCTGCATCATATCAGGAAGGAACTGTCCAGGATAGGGAGGATAAACAGATGACCCACTTATGTTAAGTAAAAGTGATCAGAAAGGAATAGCTGAAGGTGGTGACACCTTCTGCATGCATTCATATTTAGGGAGTCAAGAGAAAAGTGACTATTGGAAGTTCTGAGTTTTTCATTCGTTTTGTGGTTAAAACCTAGAATTGTAAGGAAAGGAAGCATTTCCTCTAAATTCTGTTTAGTGAGGGCTCTGCAGGTTCATGCTGAAAATTGGCATATTATTGATCACTATTGATTTGAAAATTGGACTGGAAGGTAGTGTAGGAGCCTGCTATGAGGAACTGCCAGCTCAGACTGAACCATCTTCCTTATTACATTCCTCTACTTTTATTAAGTCAGAGCACAGTGGGCTGAACTTCTAATCCAGTGATTAAGTCAATAAAACGTGAGAAGAAATAAACACATAATGAAGATACAGGTGCTTGGGAGACCATCAAATTACATAATGTGGTTTTATGGACGTGTCTGAAAGGTGTTAGGAAACATCTCCCTGAAAAGATGACTTTCAGATTATTAGAGAAGTGCACAGGTGACAGAACTGTTGAAATGAACAGTGCAGCGTATAAAAAATAGCATCAGCTAAAACAGTGCTAGGCTGCCAGCATGTCTCCTCTATCAGTGCAACCCAGTATTTTCATAACACAGTAAAGCTGACCTGTTTTGCGATTTCGTATTTAGCTGCAGTTCATAATAATAGATTCAGAAATGTTAAAAATGTTGAGTGCCACAACAATTGTTTTAGTCCTTTTGTTATTCCCAAAGACCAAACTGGTACCCAGTGAAATATCTGTTGGGGCCTCACACATAGTGTAGTTCTGTGGAGACTGTTGCATGAGGTGTCTCACATGAATGGTGATCTACTTTCCCTGTACGGAGATCAGAGAGAGAGAAGACAAGCTCGGAAGTTGTTTCTGCCAGCAAAATAAAAAACACATCATCCCCGCAACATCTGCCTTCCCCCAGCCCTCTCCCCATGTCATTTACACTCAGGGATGTGGGGTATCCAGGAGGTAAAGATGTCATTACTGCTAGCATCTGTAACCCCTAGTTCTAGGCCTGGCAGAGCAAGGAGCACATAGGTTGAAGAAAAACAAACTAAAACAAAAAAATCAAAAGGCTTATGCCGTTAAGAGTTGTCTTCCGTTTTCTTCCCCAGGTCCTGATTGTCTGCAGTACAGGTTTGGCTGGGATTATGTTGCTGAATTACCAACGAGATTACACCATCTGGGTGCTACCACTCATCATTGTCTGCCTCTTTGCATTCCTGGTTGCTCACTGCTTCCTTTCCATTTATGAAATGGTTGTTGATGTCCTTTTCTTATGTTTTGCCATCGATACAAAATACAATGATGGGAGCCCTGGGAGGGAGTTCTACATGGACAAAGTTCTCATGGTAAGTTTCCCTTTGCTTTCTGAGGGGTGTGGTTTCCTAAAATGGGTATCTTGAGAGCAGAGTGAACTCACTAGCTGAGTTTAATGTTGTAAATTTTTTACCTGGATTACCTTGCTGTCTTGTTCATGGCTTGATCAGCCAACAGTGTGGTCTGATGAGCATCAGATAAGTAATGATGCTTCCCTCCCTTGACATCACTGGTAGTGCCTTCTATAAGCTGGCTGGGAGATGTGCAGTTGTTCTGCAGAATCATATCTTTGGGTATCATTTCTTGCAAACAATGCACTGCAGAATGGAAAGGAGTGAAACAAGGGGTAAAGGCTAGGGTTTTGTACTTTTCTAAGAAGGACCTTTTTTAGGTCATGGAAGAGAAAAAATAGCAGAGCAATCTATCCCACACATGGATAGTGACCACAATGGAGTTTTTCTTCTTTCAGATAGACAGGAACCAGAATTTGCTTCTCAGTCTGTCATGCACAGAAACAACAGATACTACGTTCTGTCCTGGAGCCTAGATGCTATGTCAAGGCCCTTTGCACAATTCAGTTCTTATTTGTTTGTCCAGTCTTATGCCCTGTTCACTCTACCTAGAGACCAAGATGTAAAAATTCTGCTCCGCAAGCCATTCAGTTTGTTGTTGAGTAGGTAATTTTCTTGATAATATTTTTAAGCAGCAACCGTAGAATATGTCCCTGCAAAATGTACCCATATGTGTAGGCTAGAGGAAGAGTCTTACGACTTCTTAGCACAATTTTTTTTTCTGATTACTTGTTGGAAAAACATGCCAAGAATTTAACATTAAACTTTTGGTAAAACGCTACAGATCTAGAGCATGCAGTAAATAAAACGGTAGCTGATGAATTGCTTTTGAGCACAGAATAAGAGTAAAATGCAGCATGCTGTCTCAGAAGACAGCGTACATGAAACGTGAAGGCATTGTGGGTTTCTTTAGTTAATAGTCAGTATCAGAAAACACTAGCAGCTGAAATTTACACAAATTTGCTACAGAATGCTTGTCTTTAAGAGTAAATACTAGATAAAATGAAACTGGCACCTTTGCCAGTCTTTGTGAGTAGGTGATTCTGAGGCAGTGAAAAATTTACCAGTTTGAATTGAGGGAAGTTAGGGTAATCAACAAGACGTTGCAATTAATTATCTCCAAGTGCCTCTGTTTAATGGAGTACTAACATTACACACAGTTCACAGCATAGGATGTAATAACTAGGATCTCTTTTTTTTTTTTTTTCAACAACCATCTTCCTTCCTTTCTTCCATGTAAAGGAGAGCATTGTGTGGTAAATATGAAAGTTGTAATACCGCACAAGGCAAATACCTGTCTGGCTTCCAGAATTAAATGAGGGACACCTTTGTGGCTATTTGGCAGGCTCTTTTGGTACTTTGTGGACAAGTCTGACCAGGAGAAGTGGGAGGAACAAGTTGTCTTGGCATTTTGTGCAGTTAACATCTTGAAGTTTTGTATGGAGATTGGATATTCGGAGTCTGGTCTAAGAAGGCACTATTCACTTTATTACTGTTTTTCAGGAGTTTGTGGAGAATAGTAGGAAATCTATGAAAGAAGCTGGCCGGGGAGGTGGAGCTGAGAGCAGAGAGCTAAAACCAATGGTAGGTGCAGATGAGGAGGTGGCGATCCTCCAAGAGTTTCACTTTTACTTCTTCTCCCTCTTTGTCTTTACTGACTGCACTTCTTCAGGAGAAGTTTTTGTTCTCTGTATCACTCAAGATGTTCTGCTTTTTCTGTTTGTGAGCTTGCCTATCACCTGGATGGCAGAGTTTTTGTCACAGCTGAGACCATCTCCTGTAAAAGTAAGATGAAAGGAACTGTGTCATATGAAAGAAATGCAGTATCATTTCATTAGGGTTTGTATGCATGCTATGTGGTATACACAGACAGCCCCAACTGCTGAGTACTCTCAAAATAAGATGACTCTGGAATTCATTGGGCTATTTTGACTTTAATCCTCTTTTCAGTCCTGAACTGAACAATTCTTGTTCATCTTATGTTCACTGTAAAAGCCTGAAGAGCGCTACTGAGCGCATCCATTGTTGCAAAGTAGGACCAGGCATTTAAAGCTCTCACCAAATTATTTCATACAGTGCCAAACAATTGGATACAGTGATTCCTTTCAACCTGCTCAAATGACATTTCTCCCAGTTGTTTGTTTTTATTGCCAACTACTTATGTTGCTTGTCTCTTGTGTGCTCTTTCCATCTCACACTGTCAGATACACAGACAGTGAACAATGCATCATTTATGCTTCTGCAGCCTGTTTTACTTATGGTGTGCCTGTTAGGAAGGCATTGCATGTCTGAGTAGCCTGGAATAAGAATGGTACAGATAACAGATAGGAGGATGAGTTTGGAAGGTGGAGAACTGAGAGCGTATGATGGAGACTCAGGCTGGGCAAGGTACGACTTGTCATCGTGCAATATGACTTTGTGAAATAAAATATTTTTCCATCATTACTTTCTCAGAGTATTTGGGGCCTGATGCAGTTCCTTACCATGGGGACAATTTTTTAACCTAATGGAACCTAAATAAGTGTATGCTAACGGTAGAATTTTTTTTAAATGATGTACGTGAAGCCATGTTGCATGAGCACTTTTTGACCTAGCTGGAATGGGTTCCCGCTGTAGAATGAATAGATGTGTAGCTTTGCGTGTTTTGCTATTTTGTTATAGCATACCAGTTTCTAGATTTGCTTATGCCTAAATGCTGCTGTGTTTATACATCTAAAAAACTAATTCTGTGCTCATTTACTGTTTTCTTCTGGGAGTAATTCTAGCTGTTCAAACAGACACTAATGTTGGGATTTTCAGAGTGGTCTAAACACTGTAAATGTAAAGCTGCCATTAAAATGATTGAGAATTGGATTTGCAAACCCTCTAGTCACATCCACAGAAAAAAAAATGAGTCCAAAAATGTATTACGTTAGCCTCTGATTCAGACAACTGGTTTACCTTAAATGGGTTTCAGCTCTTGTCAGTGCTAGCACAGATCACTACTCAAGACTTCTGTACTTGACTGCCTAAAGCCTGGATGTTGAAACCTTTATTCATCCCCTCTTGTAAAAGGGCAAACCAAGTAGTTGCAAGTCAACGGTGGTCTTGTTCTTTTAGGAACTTGACTCTAGGCACTTGAGCCTGGCACTGGCTGAAGGTCCTCCTAGGACTGCTGGAGAAGATGCTGAGCGCTTGGGGCTCAGCCTGAGTGTCACTTGCTGAATTACTCCCAGTTCTGCTGCTCGTGCAATAGTCTTGTTTGGAGCTGACTGGGCCTTGTTTTCTCAAGTGGTCTTCCGTTTTGGGATGTTCAGCTCCAGCTGAATAGGTTCTGAAATACTAGGGTCTCACTTCCTGACAAGGACAGGACACAGCAGTTACCTGTGTGAAACTTCTGATACCTTTCTCCAAAGCAGTGATAAATGCCTCAGATATGTCTGGAATAGGATCATTCATAAGTCAATTCTGTACTAGCAGCACTTGTAGTCCCAAAATTGTGTGTTTGAAAACTAGATAAATTTTTCTCTTTTTTTTTCCCATCTTTTTTGAAAAATAGAGTCTTTACTGTTCTGCTTCAGTCACCTTGAAATGCAGATATTTTTTAGACATGACAATTAGTTCTAAGAATGAAATGCCCCAAGTGCAGTTGTATTTTAAATAGGTGTTAATAGCGGAGATGAGGAAACATTTAGGACCTTCTGTTCTTGTATCAAGGCACAAGGGAAAAAAAACCACAACCTTTTCACACTTCTTTCTTTATGGTTTCCAGTGACCCTTTGACTCAGTTTCTCCTTGTCTTTTGGCATTTGTCTAAGACTGTACTGTATGACTTTGTTTTCTAGGCCTCTGGAGCAAGTTCATCTTGAAACTAGCCAGCCATATTGGAACCCATTGACATTCCAAAACAGTATATATATATACATATATACGTACATATATATATATATATAAATAAGCAGCCAAAATCAGAGAAAAGGAACAGGGATTTAATACTTTTTTTAACAATTATTTTTGTGAAACATGTACTCTTTTCATACGGGTGGCTTTTACAAGCAGCTTTATCATTGTTCCATTTTTTAAATTACTCATTGTGGTCATGGAAAAGTTGATTCTTATCTGCCTGATATTTTACAATCTGGAGGGAGGTATCATTGTAAAGATAGTCCGAAATGATGACTGGGTTTAGAAACAGATTTCCCATGACACCGCTAATCTGCTGAGAGTTTTATTTGTTTAGTTTGTTTAGATTTGCATTAAATTCAGGACAGTTACACGTAAGGAAAACCTTCAAATCAAGAAAAGTCTCAAATTTATTTTTTCAAAAGGTGGTTTCAGTGAGAGTTCATTCAGTTTGAATGGGTTTGTAAGCCGTCATTTTACTTTACAGCCCTGGTGGGGCACAGTTTTGTTTATCAGTATCAGAAATCACAATAACCAACTCCTCAGGTATTCAGGTGTGTGGGAGCCCTTGCATCTCCTATTAAACAGAAACAAGAAAATGGGGACAGAAAATTTTTATATGCAATTAACTTCCTGTTTTACCCTACTTGCCCCTCTTTCCCGTTGCCCGCTATCCTCCCCTTGAGTTCAGTAGCCTCCTTCACACTTCAGCAGTGCTCCTTTGAAGGGTATGGATGGATTCTCCCTATGAGCAATTGAAATAACAGATTGTTAAAGCTCAGTCTTAGCCTACTCATGATTAATTCATGACTAGATGTAATGATGCTGAGGATGGGAAGAGAAATGATCTGTACTACTGTACAAAAAAGTACTGTATGCTTCATTTCATTTAATGCTGGAGAGGTTTGGGGGGTGGAAGGGACCATTCCTTGCCTGTTGTTTCATCCATATTTGTATGCACTGTAGTGGGTGGCTAAAACAGGAAAGGGCAGAGAAACATTTCTTTGGAAGTGTAACTGCCAGGATAGTTATCTAAAGTTATCAAATAACAACAAGAGGACGTGCTTTTTTATTATTACTCTTAGATATTTACATTTCTTTTCAGTCTGGAAGTTCACCAGATATGAATGCTAATACTCTGTTCTTCAGCATATTGTAATGGTAAATGCTTAGAATTGTATTTGCTAAGAATTCATGATCTGTCTATGCTATATACTCCTTTTGTTACAATTTTTTTAAGAAAATTATTTTTGTTAATGTAAAGTTAATACTTCAGAGCAGAATTTTTAAACTTATTGCACTAAATATAAGCTCTGTACAAATAAATAATGCCTCAATGTTTCGATCACTCCATTCAAGAAAATCTTTTGAAAGAGAAAAGCCCTTCTACAGAAACTTTGTGATGGAGTGGAGGGTTATGTCTAGGTAGAGACATGCACAGCTCATGTTATTAAGGTTTAATAAGTAAGCAGTTTTCTGTGCTTCCTTTCAGAGGATCAGGCTTTTAAATTGCTGTCGAAAGTTTAAAAAATACATAGTATCATGTAGCTAACCAGTGCTCTTGCCTTTTGGCAATAGTGAAATATTTCACTTTTGCTTCTAGAAGTCATTTGAAAACTTAAAAATTTGCTTAGTTTTCTTTCTGTAAGTCAGTTAAAAGGATTTACTCTTTTCATATCACAGAACCCAAACTGTATGAAACATATGAAAATGAAAATATACTTAGAAAATATAGCTGCTGGGGAGGCAGGGAGATGGAATTACCCAGTCCTGCAAGCACTTAGACACTTGTTCAAGTGAACCATATCAGTAGCTCCGCTGACTTCAGGAGGGCTCTCTTAAGTATGGAAGTTGTAAGTTACATGTCTGTGTAAGTGCTAACTGGACTAGAGCTTCAACCTAGGCATTCAAATGGGAGCACTGGCGGGGCCTCTCAGTGCATGTTCGAGGTCGGGCTATCTAGAAGAAGCACTGGAGCAGCCTTAATTTTTTGGAGAGGAGGCATTCCTGCTGTACCAGTGGCTAAGACAGCAGTGGCACTGAACACCGACATTTGTGTAGATCAGTGGGGTTTAGCAACAGAAATTTTAAAACTGGCTCATATGAATGCTAGAAACTCGATTCCAAGGCTAAGAGACTTATCACGTATGCAGTTGCTTCCAGATAAATTAATTTTCATCTTGTCTGGAAGTTATTAGAGGTGCTTTGATGGAAGCCTTGGATTCTGCACCTTTTGACAACAAATTTCTGCCATGACCTGTTCCACAAGTTTGTGTTCTCTGCTCACTGGAAGTCCTGGGTGGGGGCTTTTCTCTGCAATTGCAACTAGGACTGCAGTTGGAAACAAATTTTGTATTTTTGTATGACTTGACTGTGCACCATTTTTATAACAGTTTATCCTGTTTTAAGAAGAAATTTGTTTTATTTACATGGTGTTTAAAAGATACAGGCAACACTTTTCTATGGGTAGTTGTAATGTTTAAGTGACCAATCTATATCATTATAAAGTTCTTAATAAAATCGTGTGCACCATTCTTGAGTGTGTATCCGGCATGCAGAGCTTTTCAGTCATGCCAAAGAGGCATCCTGTCCACACGCAGGCTTTCCAGTGGCCATTCTGAATGTCCTTTCAGGTTCATTTGCAACCAAACTACAAGCTGCCCTCTTCCAGCTCTGTCTTGTGCGAGGAGATAAACAGAAGACTGACGTTGGAAGAGACAACTTTTCGGGACAGAATTAGACTCTGCTTTCCTTCCCCAGCGGGGACAGTAGAGTAGGAGAACGCTTGACATGTAGATCCCCAGTTGGCAGTAGAGGTGTTGGGGTCTGCCATTCATGATGGATTAAGTTTTTTTTTTTTTTGCCAGCTGGTTATTAAAGGCAGTGTATGCGCTGCTTTGTGGGAAGCAGTCCAGACTAACTAGAGAGCGATGCTGCACTGGGAATAACACTGCAGGAGGAGCAGGTGAGACAGCTGAGATAAGACAGATCATCTCCTGGGAAGGTCCACTGAACCAACCAGTGCTTGAGGACTGATGATCCAGGCTGGACAGCTGGGGTTTATAAACCAAGCCAATGGGGTTACTGGTTCCCAGCATTTGGTTTCTGCAGACAGTCTGCATTATAGCATCTGATCACCTAGCTTTCAAAGGAAGAAAAGCATGCCACAATTTACATTGTTTAATTTCCACATCATTTTACTCTCTGTTCTATTGGAAGGTAAGCAGACGTGTGTCATCATCTTTGCTTCTAGCCCTAGAGAATTTTTTTGTCCTTTTGGCTCTGATTTCTGTATTGCTCCTTCAGCAAAGGAGTGCCAAATGGCAGAGTGTCAGCTCCGCCTTGCCCCACCAGTCTTAGCACATGCCTTCTCGCCTTCCTGAGGCAGCGATTCAGGATATCACCTGGACTGAAT
>Ga0065711_1040449_pt1 | contig 16947 bp, 10 predicted proteins | sample Hoacrofraction12_FD_59098 | JGI IMG/M metagenome (GOLD analysis project Ga0065711, IMG submission 59098) | Hoatzin crop microbial communities from Cojedes, Venezuela - Epithelial fraction 12 v2 (version 2) | ecosystem: Host-associated > Birds > Digestive system > Esophagus > Crop | place... | reverse complement strand
GGTGTCAGGAGGATGGGGCCAAGCTCTTTTCAGTGGTGCCCAGTGACAGGACAAGGGGCAATGGGCACAAACTGAGGCACAGGAAGTTCTGTCTGAACATGAGGAAGAACAACTTCCCTCTGAGGGTGATGGAGCACTGGAACAGGCTGCCCAGGGAGGTTGTGGAGTCTCCTTCTCTGGAGGTATTGAAGACCCGCCTGGACAAAGTCCTGTGCAGTTTGCTGTAGGTGACCCTGCTTCGGCAGGAGGGTTGGACTAGATGACCCACAGAGGTCCCTTCCAACCCCTACTATTCTGTGATTCTGTGATTCTGTGAAAGACTCAGAATTTTTTTTCTTAGGAAGTAGGTCACAGAGTTTTACAGCTTCGAGGATACCAATGCCTCAAACATACCTGGCAAAAATACTCAACATTTTTACTCCCCCTCCAAGGACAATAGAGGACACTAGATTCCACAAAATATTCTGGCTATACAGAAACCAAGGGTCTCAGGAGATGAGCATGAGGATCCCATGTTTCAAGCACAGGAGTTCTACAGCCACAGTGTACCTGCCCCAGAGAAAAGAACATTTAGCATCACTCCATAGCAGTTCCCTTTCCAAATACAGAAGTGGTATCCACAGCTCCTAAAGAAGCTTTCTACAGGCTCAATCAGGGCAGGGTGACCTGATAAACTGTCTGTAAAGGAGCTGGCAAACAGCAAAAACAGGACACAAGATGTAGTGTCATCTTGTGTAGCAGCAATAAATTACATTCTATAGCACATTTTATTTAACACTACTATAAAGTCACCTCTAGTTTTTTGACAGACACCAAATATATGCCTATGAATTTTCTCACAAAATATTTCTAGAAACAAACTCCTAGGACTAAGTATCTATCTGTAAAGGAAACATTCTAAAACTTCTCATATTCAGTCATGCTACTAATTAATTAAAATCCTTATCATGCCACCAAGAAGGCATGGTATCACACATAGCAGAGAAGTCTTGGCCTTACTATGCTCTGCAGAATTGATAAATAGAGATCTTGTAAGTGCATTCGTTTTCTCTAGGGACAACTGGTAATCATGAACTCTGGGGCACTGGGCTGGAGAGGAGCAAGTACCTCATACCTTTTTATAAAAGGCAAACATTCCCTAAGGGAATTATCCTGTGAGCTTCCTCTTGTACTTTGTCCACATGATGCACTCAGTTGTTTATGTTAAGTATTCCTTCCCTTCCGGGTTCTGACTGGTCCTCTCATATTATTACACGGAGCTTCATTACACTAAATTTAGGGAGTTGATTTTATTTTTATTAAGCTTAAAAATCCTTTCTAACTCACTTTTGAGGCAATCTTTCTCATTCTTTGCAACGCCAGTAACCACATCAATGATTCCTACCAAAAATTCCATGACTTGTTACAAGTCTCATAGAAAGAAAATACATTTTCCTGATTTTTAGAGTAGAAATACTGTCAAGATCTAAGAAGATACTATGCATATATATGACAAAAGTATTTTCCTCTTGAATGTATAGGAAGGTAACACAAAACGAAATTGAAAACAACAGTATCTGCTACCTATTTTTCATCAATGACTAGAAGTAGTTAAAAAATAATGCCTCTCATCCTCAAACCCACACTTTTCTGTCTCTATTGTGCACATAAAATTTACTTTGTTCAGCTTGCTTCACTTTTCTTCTTTGGACAAGATGCAACATCACTGGTTAAATAAGATTCAGCAGTTGCTAGGACAGAACAATCCTCAGCCTAAATGTTCTAACTCCTTAGGACAACTAAAAATTCCCATAACATTTATTTTTACACCACCATGATTTTTAGCCTGGTACCATAGCCAAATCCTAATTGAAGCAATTATGGTCTACTTAAATTCTCAATCTAAATCAGCAGGAAATGGCTTTCTTCCATTCTGAACAAATGAGCATTGCTGGTATGTCCTGTTAGACCTCTGCAAAAATTTAAAAGTGTCTCAAAACAATTCTAAAACTTGGAATGTGGCTACACTATCATTTTGGAAACATGCCCAAATCAGAGTACAGCCTTGAAGAGGCCCGAGGCTGTACTTGTTTCATGGACATAATTACAACGTGATTAGTATCCCTTTGGTACTGCAGGGAGAAACAGTTCTCCATTCCTAAGAAGATTCAACTGTAACTAAGCTCCAGACAGAAGACAAAGCCTTGCAAATCCATTTGGCGAATTCTTCCAACAACCACCTCTATACTGTTGCTTCATGTGAGGAAGTGTCACAAGATTTTAGCGCTCCATTAAGTTCTGTTAAAGATCTTAGCACATTTTCTAATGCTGTGTAGAAGAGAACATTAACAAATACACACTTTCTTACTTACGCCTTTTAATAGGTGTCATTCATTACCTTGAAAAACGCTTATGTCCTAGATTTAAAGCTATCCACCCACCAACCCTGACATTACTGCTTTGGCTAGTCTCCTGTCCCTATCCAATCAGATTTTATTTTGCTTGCACAAACACCAGATACACTTTCAGTGCATCTTGCCCAGGCAAAAAAGGTGGCAAAGACTCTATTATATCACCCTACCTCAAAATTTACCACATGAAGTACCGCCCTCATTAAGAATCTGCCCTCTGAAAAAGAAGGCCTTTTCTCTTATGAAACATCCCTGCTTGGAAGCAAAAAGATTTTCTTTCAGTTTTTCAGAAAGGCATACTTCTCAGGGTAGAAACCAAACCTGAAATGCTTCAGACTACAGGGATGTTCTGCTTCCTTCCTTCCGCTCTCAGGTTACGGCCATGGGAAAAACTGGCACTGACAATCCAACCAGGTTTTTCCATCATTAGGAGAAAAAGTACTACAGAAAAGCACTGATCACAATTCAGAAAGACAACTCTTCGTCTCATTTTCCTCACTCCTCAAATTAATGTCTTTCATACAAAAAGGAAAAATACGAGAGAAAAATATCAAAGGGAATTGATACCAAGTGTACCTATCGTCCTTAAAAAATAATTGATACAGCAGTATTCCTTACATTACCTCAAAGCAAGCACTGTAAAATATTTGCATAAGTACTTAAAAGCATATCGTGTCTTGTGAAGAATTATCACTTCTGGAATGAATGGAGGTGAACTACACTAAATTAATAAGTCATTAAATCTAAATATTTATTTGTTATTAACACAGAATTCAATCAAACACAGAAAAATGCTTTACAACAGCTACCATGAAGACTTCAGTATGTAAAATGAACTTACTTAAGTTCAGAGAAAAAAGTTAGAATCCACATACGTCACACAGCATCTATGTCTCTCCTCAAAAATTTATGTTCAGTTTGTATTACACATAAATTACAGAAATGTATAACACTCAGAAACTAACAGTGCCAATTCAAAACATTCAGCAAATAACTGCTGTTACTCATCTGCCTATAAAAAAAAAAAAAAAAGAAGGCATGAAAAATTCCCATCAAAGATAATAACCACCAGCTACTCCTTCCACCTGATGATTATTCAGTAAAATACCCAAAGTGAGCTGGGCAGCCCTGGGCCAACTCTAGACTCAGAAGATGCTAATCTCATAGCAAGCAATTTTGACATATGTCTCTGTCGACAGTCCATCATAAGAAAGCAAAAAACAACTGAACAAGCAGTGGTGGAAAAACTATGTTCCTATAATAGACAACACATCTAAAGTCATGCTTGAGAGACAATGGCAAGCTACCAGGGTGAAGCCAGTATTGTGATACATCTTATCTGTTACGCAAAGTCCAAACAAGACTTTGGATTACAGAACTGCAACTTATATAACTATAAAAGAAAAATTTGTTTCCTTCAGGGTCAAAAATACAGATACTTCTGTTTTAAAGACAGTACTTCAGCAGCAAAAAACAGTAACAAGAGAGATAGTCTCACAGTACATCTGGAAACAAAACAAAGAAATTATCCAGTGGAGCTTTCTGTTTCTCCTCTCCTAGTTCTGCCCCCATGCGTACCACAGACTGATGTACAAGCAAGAACAAGGAATCAGAGAGTTCTCATAACAGCAACACCTGCCTTCCTCGGGGCTCACAGGATCACACTGTGATCACCAATCGATCAACAGGAAATCAGAAAAGCACAGCTGCTTCCTGATTCCCTTCACAGGAAAGAAACTAACTGAGTTCATGAGCAGCGGTAAGGGGCGGCTTTAGACCCCAAAGGCCTCTGGCATCCATGCTGACAAAAAATCTTCCCAGTTATAAATTAACTGTTTAGACTGAAAACCCACAAGTCTCATATTTCTGCTGCTCTGCTTATTCTCAACCAAGTCTATTCTGGATTGTTTTGTAACTATTGTCTTAAGTTCAGACAAACTTAAATCACACCAGTCTGCAAGTTACCTTTCTGCCTGAAACTTTTCATTGGGGTCTTTTAACTCTGGTTTCTGGTAACTCCACTTTACCGAGCCAGTTGTAGCATTATTCAAATACATATACATGAAAAATTAATACCACAATCTTGCTAGAAATGAATACAATCAACCAGTAAACAAAGCACCTACTGAGAAAGACAGGTTGAAGTAAAATTAACTGTTTCTGCACATTGTTTTCCCTTTGGCATTCTAGAGAAGCTTACAGAACCAAAGCAAGAGTTTTGCTAAACAAGATACCTACTGCCCTTTGGAGAGAGATAATGAAAATAAAAAATATTCAGGTCTCAGAATCCATAAATCTGACAGGCATACAAGCAATTCCATAATTTATTTTTAAAAATCCTTATCTCATTGGCATATAACAGACATCAGGTTGAAGAAGAATCCAGTTATTTTTTCCAAAATTATTTATATGTATTGTAGGCTCCATTTTGGAGATTCCAATGCACAAAGCCCTGCTAAGGTGCAGACATCTTTCATAGAGGACCACAGAAAATAGGTACCCAGCACACTACAGCACAGAGGGATTAAAAGAAATAGCTATGTTCTGTTACTTTGCTGATAACCCCCTCTGCTCTTCATAAGCTCCCTCTACTACTAAAAGCCTTACGCTGCCTTATGGAACATATATATTGCCTCCAAAAATATACAGCTTTACCACTTCAGAGATGTTGTGCATCTTCCCGCAATTTCTCAATTATCAGATAATACTGTTCTCCCACACTGCTATGCTACATAAACGAGTGCTTAGCATTTAGTTGTTTTCTCCTACAAGACCTCACCTATTCCACAAATATGAATAAATGAAGGACTCTGCTACAGCTTGGCACTAATCTACAGTTTGAATGTGATTACATTTAGGAATCCATATAGCACTCACTGAGATGAAAGAGATGCTTATGTCAAACTGGAACTGTAGTATGTGTAGAACACTTGATTCATCTAAACCGAATAAAAATACCCAACTAAAACTACTCAGTAGAAGAGATGTCAAAGGATGCTAGCATTCCACTGATGATGCAATAAAAAAGATGCTGAATATTTAGTGTATGTCTGTAATAGCCTACTTTACCAATCTGGTGAAACTTTCTTTGATGCAACACAGTAATTTTGCCAATTCAGTATAAGTAGCCAAGACCATCGCCAAAACACACAATTGAAAGGTATATATATATTTTACTCCAGAATGAAATTACAGCAAGGTAAATATATAATGGTTTTTGCTAATCACAGAAAGTGACATCTGTAACAGACCATGAAGCCAGGTGAAAAGTTGTCCCAAATTTTAATCCAGTCTTACAACAAAATTCTGGCTAAACCACAAGCTACTTCATCAATTCTCATTTGCAAAAGAAAACTCAAGTAATTTCTGGTATGAGTTACAAGAAAAATTTAGGTATATAAGTGAAGAATCATTATTTAGCTAATCTGATAAATGTGATTTTTAAGCAAAATCCTCTATGATTTTCCAACACACGCAAAATTCTCTTCATTATTAGGAAGACCGATCTGAAGATACTCAGTTTAGAAATCAACGTAATTCGTTAAGACCCTGACAAGAAGGTATTCCACAGAAATGTAACTTCCTATTTTTGTCCCCCTAAGACAATCGCTGCCTACAGTTCTGGTGTTTCCAAATCTCCATTGTTTACAAAAATAAGTAAGGACGTAACATAGAAACAAAGCAATGAACAATAAAGTCTGTTTAGAAAAGATCGGTATGAACAGCTACAAGAAAACTCTAACGTAAAGTTTTGTGTAATACTTCAATGAAATATTAGCAGACATGGGGCTTAACCATGTTTAGTTGCCAGGGCATAACATAATTTCATAATAATTTCAAGTATACACTGTTTCATTTTAGTGTCGTATACACTGAAATGCTTTGAGCACCCTGGACAATTTATACTCTCCTAAAGATTAGAGATACCCGAAAGGACTTTATTCCCAAGCCTGGTTGTTTCTCTCTGTGTGGCTTCAATTATTCAGCTATGAGGCAGTTACAAGCTTCAGGAGTGCTGACAGCAGAGCAAAAGATTGTTTTTTTTCTAGGAAGAGAAATGGGGACAGCTAGGAAAGCTGTGATTCAGAAGGGCATTCTAATGAGACCCCAAAAAAAGAACAAAACACCTGTGAAGAACAAGCATGCACTTTTTGAAATTTACCACTTCCTAGTACGTACATGCACAAACTTAGCAGATGTTAATAGGTACTTTCAAAAGTTCTTATTCTTTGTGTAAGATATTGTGGTTTTCTTCCGAAATGACAAGCGTCTGGGTTCACCACAATCTGTGTACACACTAACACTCTGGATGGCACTGAAATAAGTTGAAAAGCATTTAGAGACAAAACGGAACAAGCCCGAACATTTCCTTCGGCATCAATAAATGTAAGCACTTTTCAAGACAGCAAATCTTGTTCTGATAATCTGTTGGAGAGATTCATGTTTGACCATATTTCTTGATAAAGCACTGAATTTTACTATGAGATTAAAATGTTCGAACAAGCAGACCTGAGATGGAAGAACAGATGAAAATTGGCGGAAACGTAGTGACTTCGATATGACGTGATCCACAGTAACTGAAGTCTGCTGAGTCTACGACAGCCTCAGGAATATGGACTCACTCTATCGTGCCATAACAGATAAAAGTTAAGAGAATTCCTGACACACATCAATAGTAAGTCATAAGCTAACTCAAGGCTTACAACGTTGTCAAGGAAAGTTGGGGATTTATCCACAGTTGGTTCCCTAAGACAGAACAAGTCATGCGTGGGGTACAGATGAGATCACAGGAGATATGGCGCTAAATTGTATAGTTTGATAATTAGAGAAATCCATAGGCAACAGTGAATCAAGCAGATCAGACAACGTAATAAAAACTGAAAAGGAATTGACAAGAAACCCTTGAGACACTTGGGAATTTGTTTTTTAGGATTAGGTTTATAACTATGTAACACGACATACAGTATTTTTCTGCTACCGAATGGTTCAAAACAGCGTAAGGCTGTTTTTACACAACTTCTGCCATTGTTTCTACAAAACAACATGGAAACCATCATACAAAATCCACTGCCACAAAATATTCAATCCAGGAAGTTTTGGAGAATGAATATCAAACCATCAAACTTTCAACTAGATTTGTCAACAGAGTATCTGTGATACCCAAGTTAGGCTGTTACAGGTTTTCTTGCTTTTAACATAGAAAAAAGAGACAATCTACAACCACTCTAACGAACTAGTCTGGCAACTACTTAGATTTAGAAAAAAATACAAACCAAAAGAAACGAACAAACATAAGCCCTCAGTTATCACAGCTTATTTTCTCAGAACAATTTTAGCACAATTGATCTCCCTAGATTCAAGCCCACCTCTGCCTCCTCTTTCTTGTAAAAAAATCTACACATGCATTGGGAAACAAACCATATAAGTTACTTATATAAAATATTTATTTATAAAGTTTTTTCATAACATGCAAACAAAAAAGAGTAAACAATATACACACACTGATCATGAATTCTCCTTGAGAATGCAAACATTGTTCTAAAATCCTGATATTTTTAAATGAAAACAATTACTTGCATTTGTTGAATAATCATTAGAAAAAACACAAAACACCTGCACTTCAAACAACAGTTATATTTCACCTGCGAATTCAATCATAAAGGAAGAGCACACTTCAAAATCAGCGTCTACTCAAAGCATTAAAACGGAACAAAATACTTACATTATCTTCCTCCTCTGTATCATCATTGTCATTATCGTCATCACTATCCTTGAAACCAGGTGGAAGTGGTGGCCCAATGAATTCATCACCTTCATCATCATCATCACTATCCTCAGCTGGACCTTGAGCAGAAGTCTGGGATTGCATGGAAGGACCAATTAACTCTTCATCTGAGCTATCTCCACTTTCACTACAGGCTGTCTCTCTGTACAGCAAAAAATTTAAAATTACTATTCCAAGAACATCGACACTTCCATAGGAATTTTCACATAAAAGATGCTAAGCACTGTTGTAAAATTGATGTAAACACTGAAATTAGCAGCAAACATAAACTAATTTTTATTAGCAGAATGTAGGTCCACCATCATCTTGGAAGCATACACAAAGCTTTAAAAAAAGGAATACCATAGTGACAGACAGTTCAAAAAACTGCACAAAATCAAACAAAGAAAAAGTTAGACGGACTGTAAAACCAACAATGTCACGTCACTAGTATGGGTCTCAATATCACTTAGAAGCCAACAGGATATATTGTTACCAAGCTTTTTCAAGATTCCGCTTGAAGCTGCAGCTTGTGTAGGTGCTCTGCACCTCTGTTGCCTGGGTGGAACTCAAAATAGTAATCACCCAGGCTCACAACCGGAGTGAGAACCCAAAGCACGGCACTTGCTTTATAACGCTGTTAAAGCGTAACAGGGAATCAGGCACTTTCAACCAAATATTTGATACTGTGACAAACCTAGATTCTAAAAGGTACATTAAATTATTTTGCTGTTGTCCATATCAGTTGTGTGAACACACTGTTTTTGGCACTAGAAAACTGTTGAAAATTTAAGTAGAGCTATTCAGGCCATGTTCATTCCGTTTATTCAAAATAAACGTGCTCCCTCTGCTGGTAGTTATCAAGGAGGCAGTATTCTAACTGGCAGAAGGTCTATAAGTGATAAGCAGAAAACTTTGCCTTTTGACCAGATATAGTGTATCACTACAGTGCTGCCTTGTACTGGAAATCAGATTTGCCGTTCAGATTCAATGAGATAACCTCAAACTGCAAGACTTGGTTTAGGAGCTTGTATTTTAAGAGCGTACACGTGAGTTTTTACGTGAGGAGACTGCATAAGGCAATTCAACAAAGAAAATAAAAAAAGACTACAGAGGTATTGGGTTTTTTTTTTAATTTAGGTCATCACTTAAAAACTATAATAAAAACACACAAGTTTAAGAACATAATAAAAGATTAAGAAAATATGTTGCAAAGTATGTAATTGTGACAGACAACGCAGCCCCACTCCGCCCCCCAAACCAGCTGTACACCCAGCAGGTAGTAGGTCACAGAGCAAATGTTTGTGTCGGATAAGCAACTAACACTATTTTAGGAAGAAATCAAAACAAACTAAAACCAACACAAATCAGGTCCTCAGATGTTACAGTGATGAGAAGGGCTTGCATGCCTGAAAGCTTATCTAATTTTTCCAACTATATTTACTAGTGTAATAAAAGATATTACCTCTCCATACAAACTTTGTTTTGCATAGTGATGAGAGACATTTAAAGACCTAGATCAGGATCTGACTATCTAAGAAATCTAACTCAAATAAAAGAGCTTCTCTTACTCTACAACAACGGGACAACCACTACCCTTTTACCAAAATGAGGCTTTTCCAGCACGTGAAGAACGGGTTGGGACCTTCAAAGTCCTTCAAGTTAGGTATCCCCAAAACTAACAACTTTACCACACTATGCGCAAAAGAGTTGTGTCAATATGCATTCCCAGACTAGCAAACCACATATCTTTCCCCCCCAGAACAATCTATTTAATATTATAGTTTTGGAATGGAACCAAATACACACTGTAGCTGCCAGTGACCAGAACGTATGTAACACAATGATTCAAGGAGTCCTTTCCAGTCCTGGAGTCCCAGATTTTCAGATCTTCCTATCGACAGACAAGAACAACACCTAGCTCCTTCCCTAATTATCTACCTTTATCATTCCCTCATTTGCTAGGAAGGACAACTCAATTAAATCAAACATTCCAGTATTTTGAGGGGCAGTGTAATCACTCTGCACATGAAATGGCCAGAATTGCAGTGCTACTTTTCATCACATTCCAAGCTTGGCAGGCACAGCTAAGTACCTGAGCTACAGCTACCAGTATCCTCTGCTGTACTGGAAGAAAATCAAACGTAAGAACATCCCAATGCAGCCAGACCAAAAGCCCATATACCCTTCTGACAGCAACTGGGAGCGGCGCTGACAGAAAGGACGAAACAAGTGGCACTTCATTCAACTTTCAACTTTCCAGTCATACTCTGCCAGAGGCTGTAAAGAAACCATCAGTTTGCCAGTCCCTTTCCCAGGATTCAGAGAAGCGTAAGGAATTTTTTTTTGCTTCCCCTTATTACCTCCTCAGTAAGTGAAACAAGCTGTAAGGGCAGAAAAAGAAAGCTGCATTTAGAGCACATAGACAGGGGAAATAACAAAAAACATTCCGAGAGTTGTGCACGTATATGGGCATATCCCCACCATGTGTTCATTCTCCTCACATCATCCACTCTATTTTCTCAGGCTTTCCTAGGTTTTTTTCTTTTTATATACCAGGAGATGGTTTCATTTCACAAAGCAAATTATTATTATACTTACACATAAACACTTAAGTACCATAACTATTCTAAAAATTTCTCTACAGCAAAGTAGCTCAAAAGCAAATAGAATCAGTAGCTGTTCTTCACATCTTTTTGGAGTGACCAATTCCTTTTTAAAAGTTAAAAAATTAGTAAGAGGGCTACTATGATTACTGAAATTACTTGGAATTTTAAAAAAAGTAATATTCAGGAAAGTGTTGCCATTTTCAGAGAACAGAACATATACATTAGGTCAGTTAAAAAGAACAACTACATTTCAGATTTAAATTGTCAGTGGTAGGATTGTTCCCCTGAACTAAGGCTGAGTCACAATGGCACGTCTGCTTCACTAGCTTCCTGTTTTTAGCAGTAAGTACAAGGGTACATATCGCATTTTACAAGCAAATATAAAAGTTCCAGGAGAGCTTTTAATGCCACGCCCTCCCTTCTCAATGCTTGGTAAAAACAAAAAAAAGAAAACTTCATATCAGCAGAACTCTGGCAAGTTATCAGGGTCTACCTAATAACTTCGAATACTTCAAGGTATTTGTTGTTTTCCTTTATGCAAAGTCCCTAACAGTTTTCTTCTGTCAAGTCCATTAGCAGAATGAGATAATTAGGGAAAGGTTCTGTATCACCTGACTACTTTCCACTTTACCATCTGTTTTAATTGAGTCTTTATATTGAAGTCACCCATCTACAGCACACGATCACATTACACTTACATTCTTGTGATCCTTCATTATTTCACCAGATAGGTGTCTAAGATCATCAAAAGTGAATCAGAGCACAGATTATTTTACTCTCATGCCCAAGACACAACACAGGATCTATAGGGTAGTATATTGTGCGATCAGTAATTTCATTGAGAGTGCACCACTCATCCAAGTTTTTCATAGAGCAACAGGCAAAAAGTAAATTTTGTGACAGAAATCTGTTCAAGGTCTGAAACACTAAGTTTGTCTCTAATAACCTACCACATATAGACTCTATCAGCCCATATGATACATATATATAGGTTATTAGACTTCCATAGATACAGAAACCCCAAAATTTACAGTGCACTGATCTCTGCAATCCCTGCCATGCAACACAGTTGTGTGTTCCCATCACTTTCAGCTACTTTTAGTTTCCTGGCATTTCAGAATTCAAACTGCCAAAGCACTAGCATTTGTTGTTTGTCAACAACAAACTAATATTGGCAAGTTTGAGAGTAAATTTCAGACTGAAGTCAAAACAAAATACTTTCTCAGCCTCACCACTACTCTACACAACACGCATACAGAGTTTCTTCGCTTTCTTCTTCAGCAGGCAGGAACAAATACATTCTATCTACAGGTGGGAACAATAGCTGCTCATTAATGTGCTGACTTAATTTGCCCTAATACTTTTAAAAAATCCACAGATAACATCATTGTTATTTCTTTTAAAAGTACGCTGAACAGGATTAGGGAGGAGATTGCAAAATTAACTACTAAATATACATAACATCAGTATTTACAAATATTGACTCATCTTTAAGAACGCACATAAAAAATTTTCAAAAAAACCCCCAACAGTATTTCCACTGAAATACTTCAGATAACACAATGTTCACACAAGCTAAATGACATTCATACTCTCAAAAAAAAAAAACCAAAAAACAAGCAACCAAACCCAGCACAACTCTTCTGATAAGAAAGCTGTTACACGGAATCTCCCACCATATCTAAGTACCTTTGGGTTACTGTGGACCCAGCTCCTGTTGCACTGGATGCTGACGCTGATGAATCAGTGCACGGACTTCGAAACTCTTTTTCAGCTTGGTCTTCCTTCTCTCTTTCACGAGCCTCTGAATACGGGGAGTACATAAATGAGAAATAATCAAGACTTTCAAAAAATAATGGAATTCAAGGCTTTCTGAGGATAGTAAAACACTTCTTTTTCAGAGCTATATGAAATATTTGAAAAGGTAACAGCAAATGAAGCATTCCACCTGAATATAGATTATTTTTCCACATAAATTAAATTTCTGTTGCTACTGCTATGACCACTCAGAAAAACAAAATGTCACAAGGAAAACACCTTCCAGCTGTTAGTTTGTACACGCTATCAAACATAATTTGATCATATACGGATGTTGCTATTTCAGCATTTTCAACACTATACTAAACCAGTACGACAGAACAGAGCAGAGAGTTCTTGAAGTTTTCACAGCGTAGGGAACTAAATTAGTACACAAATATACACAGGTATATATAAGTCCACTCTAAATATGACTTTTCAAAAATAAATACAAAGAGTTGTTTGCGTTAAGAGCTCATTCCCACTTCACTTACTGAAAAAGAAACCCTGTGGAACAGTGCAACAAAATCAAAGCAAACACAACCTCCCATTTCAAAGTGTAAGAAAGAATGGTGGGATTATGACAGGGTAACATATACAGCTACTGTATTTCTAAAAGTGCTTGAGAAAGTTCAATTAGGCAGAGAAAAGATACTTTCTCTCTAAAAAAAGTTACTTTCTTTATACACAAGAAACATAGAATCATAGAATGATTTGAGTGAAAGGATGTTGTTCCAACCCCCTGGCTATGTGCAGGGACACCTTCAACTTGATCAGGTTGTTCAAAGCCCCGTCCAGCCTGCCCTTGAACACTTCCAGGGAGGGGGCCTCCACAGCATCTCTGGGCAACCTGTGCCAGGGCCTCACCACCCTCAGAGTGAAGAATTTCTTTCTTACATCTAATCTAAACCTACCCTCTTTCAGTTAAAAGCCACTACCCCTTGTCCACTATGTGTTCTTGTCCAAAGTCCCTTTCCGGCTTTCTTGTGGGCCCCTCGAGTACTGAAAGGCCACAATAAGGTCTCCCCGCAGCCTTCTCTTCTCCAGGCTGAACAGCCCCAGCTCTCTCATCCTTTCCTCACAGCAGAGATGCTCCATCCCTCGGATCATTGTTGTGGCCTCCTCTGGCCCCGCTCCAACAACAGCTCCATGTCTGTCCTGTGCTGAGGGCTCCAGAGCTGGACGTGGGACTCCAGGTGGGCTCTCACCAGAGCAGAGCAGAGGGGCAGAATCCCTTCCCCTGACCTGCTTTTTCTGATGCAGCCCACGATACAGCTGGCTTTCTGGGCTGTAAGCACACATTGCCAGGTCACATTGAGCTTCTCATCAACCAACACCCCCAAGTCCTTCTCCTCAGGGCTGCTCTCAATCCGTTTCCTACCCAGCCTGTATTTGTGCTTGGGATTGCCCTGACCCACGTGCAGGACCTTGCATTTGGCCTTGTTGAACTTCACGAGGTTTGCACAGGCCCACCTCTCAAGCCTATCAGAGTTCCTCTGGATGGCATCCCTTCCCTCCAGCGTGTTGATTGCACCACTCAGCTTGGTGCTGTCAGAAAACTTGCAGAGGGTGCACTCAATCCCACTGTTCATGTCACTGACAAACATGTTAAACAGCGCCGGTCCCAACACCACTCCCTGAGAAATGCCACTCATCACTGGTCTCCACTCAGACACTGAGCTGTTGACCACACCCTCTGAGTGCGATCATCAGTGAACTCCTCATCCACCGAGTGGTCCATCCATCAAATCCATGTCTCTCCAACTGAGAGACAAGGATATTGTGCGGAACAGTGTCAAATGCTTTGCTCAAGTCCAGGTAGTTGCTCTACCCTTATCCACCAATGCAGCAGTAACCCCATCACAGAAGGCCACCAAAACTTCACTGTCTTTTTTTTTTGCTCACTGTTTGCTAACTAAACTAAAAAGAAAAAATGTGCTTTGCAGCAAAGCTAGGAAACATTTTACTCTCAACAGAAACACAAACATCTGCAAGATACAGAACCAGGAAACATATTTTGATCTCAGTTCTTTTTATCCAGGGTAGCAGAGATGACATTTCCAAAAGTTATCGTAGGTATTCCAAAAAGCTAAAAGTAAACTGTGTATCTTAAGGAATGTGAAAATAAAGTGCTTGCCTGACACCACCCCCACAAAAAGCTGTAAAACATATACTTTTTCGATTACTATATTCTGAATACCAAAATTTGTTTCCAAGTTAAACAGCCGAATTACACACAAAACTTTATCATTTTTGGTAAAACGATCAGACTTATAAACAACAAAATGTGTTGTGCTTCCTTTACTGGTAAGAGCCTGGAAACTTGGGGAATGGAGGGGAGCAAGGAAGGGACACATTCAAGATGCAGTTCAAGATGTCTTGCCTTAAAAACATTATGTTTTCATAATCACTTACTAGATCTCCCTCCTAAACCAAAACACGGTGTTAGCAAATGATCTCTTGTGAGGAGTGATAGCTTAACCTGAACCAGTATCAAACATGAAAAGGTTTCCAGCACGGAAACACACTGTTGTGTTTAGATTCAGCCAACAGAAAAAACAAACAAACAAAAATGTCCAAATCAAGCTTTGAAATCCCTTGTATATTTGAATTTCAGAGTGTCTTAAAGTCCACAAAGCCAACGAGGCTCCACAGAGGTCCGTTCTTGTGGCGCTGCATAGAATCAAAACAATAAAAACAAGCACCATCGTATTTATCTCATTCTTTCACACAGAATTGCTTTTTTCATAAAGTGCTTCAATTCTACTAATTTCATAGACTGTGACATTTTACAGAGCAGATTAAGTGTAATCTAGTAGGATAGAAGCTGCTCAACCATGATGTGACGGCATCACATAAAAAAAAAAGCCAAAACCAAAAACAAAACCCACACATTCTGCACAAGCTGTCCAAGCAGAGGGAGCATGCACAGACATGTGGGTTAGCAAAGGGATTACTAGAACCTACATGAGTGTCTCCCAAGGACCTTCTCTGGAATGGTGTTTGACTGGACACGGGCACCAAAAGACACAATTTTCTCCATCTCTCACTCTCAAACCACCACCTTGAAAACTTACCCACTCCCAGCACAGCAGAAGAACTGAGACAAATTTGTGGGCTGCTATATAACCTGCCATTCAGTATAAAGTTGTTAACTTGTTCTCTCTAGATTACAGCTGTCTGTATCAACTTCCCTTCCAAAATAAACAAACATCTAAGTAAAAGAAAAAAAATAACTCCTGTGTTCAAATTCACCTTTTTCTTGTGTCTGTAAGCTATGCCTCACTACAGGAACCTGACACACGCACACTCCTCTTACACACTCCGACAACATGTGTAAATTGATAACTTTACTGTTCACCAAGCCCCAAGCTGTTCAGGACCATCTTCCCTGAACAAAACTGCATCTGCTCGTTGCTCTCGAGACAGCCAGTATGACGCAGAAGGTATGGAATAAGGCGCGGATAATGTCCTGGGTTTGGCCAGGACAGGGTGAATTTTCACCAGGAGCCAGGACGGGACACAGCCGGGCGGGCTGACCCCACCTGGCCAAAGAGAGCAGGGTATTCCATACCATGTGCCGTCATGCTGGGTTCCGGTGGGTGGGAGCTGGGCGGTAAAAACTCACTCACGGCTGGGGAACTCGCGGCTGGGGAGCTTGCGGCGGCAGTCGTGGAGGGCGGCTCTCTGGGTTGTGCGGTTTGTGTTGTGTATTCCCCTTATCTGTATCATTGTTGTTGCTGTTCCCTTTCTTTGCTGTTCTGTTAAACCGCCCTTATCCCGACCCACCGGTTTCTGCCTGTTTTCTTTTCATTCTCCTCCGCACCCCGGCGGGGGGAGAGGTGGCAAAGCAGCCGTGTGGCCCTGTTGTTGCTGGCCACAGCCAAACTATAACATTAAACTTGGCACCGAAAAACCAAACGCTTTCTAAAACGCATTGGCCGACCATGCTCGCACTTCTCACCCAAGACCTTCCTGCTCCTCTCCACGGCAGTTCTTCTCGTTTGCTCAAACATGGCTTCGAGGTCGAAAGTCCGAGCTTTCTTCCCTGAAAACAAAGAAACAGAGGACTGGAAGGCGGACCCGCTCTGGCAGCGCCCGGCCGGAGGCCGACAGGCACGGCCGCGCCGCTTCCCCTCCGGCCGCCGGCCTCCCCCGGGGCTCCCCACCCAGGGTCGCCGGCCCCGCGCCCCCGCAACTCCCTCAGCCGGGCGCCCGGCACCCCCCGGCCCCGCACCGCAACGCACCGAAGCCGGAGAAGCCCATGGTGGCCGCCAGCTCCGGGTCAAGGGCCCCCAGCATCTCGGCGTCTGCGAGAAGAAGGGAAAGAAAACCGCAGGAGTCAGCCGGGGGGGCGCGGGGTGGGGGTGGGCCGGACCCCCCCCGC